>OBLG01001999.1_pt1 | contig 13605 bp, 9 predicted proteins | sample 1517451 | NCBI WGS metagenome assembly OBLG01 (sample SAMN04571694, study PRJEB22368) | human gut metagenome | biome: human gut; material: stool | host: Homo sapiens | place: Luxembourg | collected 2012-06-29
AAAATCATTCATATAGACGAAGAAAAATGCAACGGCTGCGGGGCCTGCGTCACCGCCTGCCACGAGGGTGCCATCGGTCTGGTGAACGGCAAGGCAAAGCTCATGCGGGACGACTACTGCGACGGCTTTGGCGACTGCCTGCCCGGCTGCCCCACCGGTGCCATCACCTTTGAAGAGCGCGAGGCAGCCGCCTACGACGAGCAGGCCGTGCTGGAAAACAAGCAGAAAAAGGCGGCACAGGCCGCAAAACCGGCCTTCCACGGCTGCCCGGGCAGCGCCATGCGCCAGTTCCGCCGGGAGGAAAGCGCACCTGCTGCCCCCACCGCAGCACAGCCGTCGCAGCTGCGCCAGTGGCCCTGCCAGATCAAGCTGGTGCCGGTGAACGCCCCCTATTTTGACGGGGCAAAGCTCCTGATCGCAGCCGACTGCACCGCCTACGCTTACGCCAATGTGCACGAAGAGTTCATGAAGGGCAAGATCACCCTTATCGGCTGCCCCAAGCTGGATGCTGTGGACTACAGCGAAAAGCTGACCGAGATCTTCCGCAACAACGACATCCGGAGCGTGACGGTGCTGCGCATGGAGGTGCCCTGCTGCGGCGGGCTGGAACATGCCGCCGTGACCGCCCTGAAAAACAGCGGCAAGTTCGTGCCGTGGCAGGTGGTGACCATCTCCACCGATGGCCGCATCCTGGACCGATAAACGCATCAAAAAACGGCAGACGCTTTGCAAGGCGTCTGCCGTTTTTGCATATCAAGGAGGTTCAGGAGGCGCTCTGCGTGCCGGAAGCAGCGCCCTGCACGAACTGCACCACGCTCTCGATGGTCTGGCGCAGCTGCACCAGCGAAGCAATGTCGCTGTCCTGCATGCGGGAGGTGGGAGCGGTCAGAGTCGGAGCTGCCGGGGTCACGGTGCCGGTGAGCTCGGTGTGGATGCCGTGGGCCGGGATGTCCAGCAGGATGTGCACGGCGGGGGAGGCAGCCCGCAGCAGGCCGCTCTTTTCCACGCCCAGCGTCAAAACGGGGGAATCGGCGGCAGTGTTGTCGGTTTCCAGCCGGAAGTAGAGGTAGCCCTCCTTGGCGTTCTCCGGTTGCACTTTTTTGATCTTTTTCAGGTCCAGCTGGAAGTCGTTCATGGACTGCAGACTGGTGGCGGTATCATCCACGCCCAGCAGGCTGGCCAGCTGGGTCTGGGAGATGTAGCTGCCCATATTCCATTCCGGGATCAGCACACCGGCCAGCGGATAGTTGTCGGTGATGCTGCTGCGCAGGGTGCGGTAAAGCTGCCCGGCATCGTACAGCGTCTCGTCCTTGCTGATGTACAGGCGGGTGAGGGGCTGGCTGCTGCCGCTGGCCTGCGGGTACAGCTCCAGCTGCAGGGCTTCCGGCGTATATTGGCCGTCTACCCGGCCGGAGGTGCCGCCGAACTGCGCCAGCACCTTATATAAAGCGGGCTCTTCGGCGGCGGTGGAAGTGATCTGGTAGTCCAGCGAAAAGCTGGCTCCGCCGGCAAAGCTCTTCACGCGGCGGCTCACCAGCCCCAGCGCGACGGCGGCGGCCACTACGCACACCAGCACAAGGCACAGCACCACCACGACCGCAGCGCGGGCACCGGTGCGTTTCTTTTTGGATGCAGCCATAGAATGTTCCTCCTTCAGGAAAATCTTTTTTTCAGCATAGCGGAACGCAGGGCGATTGTCAAGGACAGCGTTTTGGAATAAAACAAAAAACCTGAAACATCTCTGTTTCAGGTTTCTGGCGGAAAGATGGGGATTCGAACCCCAGAACGCTTTTGACACGTTACACGATTTCCAGTCGTGCGCCTTAGACCAACTCAGCCATCTTTCCACATCTTTTGTTCTGCCTTTGGGCGGGTGCCCTTGGCGCTCCACTATAATACCTGAAACCAGCTGTTTTGTCAAGGATTTTTTTGAAAAAGATCAGACTTTTTTCAAAATGACGTACCATCGTACTGCAAAATGACAAGAGGCGGGCAAAAGGTGTGCAGAGCCCTTGACGGGGAGCCAAAACAAGGCTATGATGGGGACAGAGAGTGCTGCAGCAGGGCATTTCCTGCCGCAAAAATGGAAAACAAGGAGGATGGACTCTGTATGAACTATGCTGAAGTGCTGGCCAATGCGCGGGAGTGCATCGGCAAATACTGCAAGGCCTGCCCGGTGTGCAACGGCGTGGCCTGCAAAAACCAGATCCCCGGCCCCGGTGCCAAGGGCGTGGGCGACACGGCGATCCGCAACTATAATAAGTGGGCGGACATCCGGGTGAACATGGACACCCTGTGCGAGGGCGGCACCCCGGATACCACGCTTGAACTGTTTGGCAAGCAGTTCAAATACCCCTTCTTTGCAGGCCCGGTGGGTGCGGTGAACCTGCACTACTCCGAGACCTACACCGATATGACCTATAACGACGTGCTGGTACGCGCCTGCGCCGAGAACGGCATTGCCGCCTTTACCGGTGACGGCACCAACCCCACCGTGATGGAGATGGCCACCAAGGCCATCGGCGCGGCAGGCGGCTGCGGTGTGCCCACCATCAAGCCCTGGAACATCGACACCATCCGGGAGAAGATGGCCCAGGCCAAGGCCAGCGGCTGCTTTGCCGTGGCCATGGACGTGGATGCGGCAGGCCTGCCCTTCCTCAAGAACATGACCCCGCCGGCCGGCAGCAAGAGTGTGGAAGAGCTGGCCCAGATCGTGAAGCTGGCCGAGCGGCCCTTCATCGTCAAGGGCGTGATGACCGTCAAGGGTGCTTTGAAGGCCAGGGAGGCCGGTGCCGCCGCCATCGTGGTGTCCAACCACGGCGGCCGTGTGCTGGACCAGTGCCCCGCCACCGCTGAAGTCCTGCCGGAGATCGCTGCAGCCCTCAAGGACACCGGCGTGAAGATCCTGGTGGACGGCGGCATCCGCACCGGTGTGGATGTGTTCAAGGCGCTGGCTCTGGGCGCCGATGGCGTGCTGATCTGCCGCCCCTTTGTCACGGCCGTGTACGGCGGCGGCGAGGAAGGCGTGAAGTGCTACATTGACAAGCTGGCCGGGGAACTGGCCGACACCATGCAGATGTGCGGCGCTCACAGTCTGGCAGAGATCACCCCCGATATGGTGCGCGTATAAAACCGAAGAAAAACCGGAAAAGCCGGAGTATGCCTGCGGGTGTGCCCCGGCTTTGTTAAATTTTGTTGAAAAGATGGATGTACGAAATTTGGACGCTTGTGTATTGCCCCAAAATGCGCTACACTACAATCAACTGAACCGTAAACCGGATGCCTGCAGGTGGGAGTGCCGCCTGCTCATTTTTAGGAGGATCTATGAAAAAGAAAACCGAGCAGAATGCTGCGGGAGCGCCGCAGACGGGGAAAACGGCCGGTGCCGGAGCAGCCGGGTTCCTGAAAAAGAACTGGAAGTGGCTGGTCCCGGTGGCCTGCGTGGCCGTGCTGGGCGGTGTGTGGCTGCTCAAGCCCAAGGCCGACAAGCCTGCCAGCGTGGATACCAGCTATGTGGAGACCGCGCCGGAACAGCGGGACCTCGTCAATGCCCTGAGCGGCACCGGCACCCTGAAGCCGGCGAATACTTATAATGTCAAGTCGCTGGTGTCCGGCAAGGTGCTGACCTGCAGCTTTGAGGAAGGCGACAACGTGGAAGAGGGCGATGTGCTCTACACCGTGGACTCCTCCGACGCTACCACCAAGGTGGAGCAGGCGGGCATCACCCTGCAGCAGGCCCAGCGCAACTACGACAAGACGGTGGACCGCCAGTATGTGCGCGCGGAAGTGGCCGGTGTCGTGAGCAGCCTGAAGGTCGCCAAGGGCGACGAGGTGACCAGCGGCCAGGAAGTGGCCGTGATCCGCGACAACTCCAAGATGACACTGGCACTGGAGTTCCCAGCGGCAGACGCAGCCGGTTTCTCGGTGGGGCAGAGCGCGGACGTGACGCTGGACGGTACCTTTGAGACCCTGACCGGCACCATTACCGCCATCACCGGCACCGATGCCCTGAGCACCGGCAACCTGCTCACCCGCACCGTGACCATCTCGGTGCGCAATGCAGGCGGCCTGACCACCGCCCAGGCGGCCACCGCTACCGTGAACGGCGTGAGCGCCATCGGCGCGGCCACCTTCCAGTATCAGGCCGAGCGCACTCTGACGACGCTGGCCGCCGGTACGGTCACCGCCATCCATGCACGCGAGGGCGACAGCGTGAACAAGGACGACATCGTGCTGCAGATCAGCGGTGACGACCTGAGCGAGTCCATCCAGTCCGCTTCTGAGACCCTGCGCGGTGCGGAGCTGTCCATGCAGAGCACCCAGGACACCATGAACAACTACACCATCACCTCGCCCATCAGCGGCACCATCATCGAAAAGGCCGCCAAGGTGGGCGATGCCCTGAGCACGGGCAGCGACCTGTGCACCATCTACGATCTGAGCTACCTGGAAATGACCATCAATGTGGATGAGCTGCAGGTCAGCAGCCTGTCGGTGGGGCAGACCGTGCAGGTCACCGCCGACGCCGTGCAGGACAGGACCTATGAGGGCGTTGTGACCCGCGTGTCCATGAAGGGCGACACCAGCGGCGGCACCACCACCTACCCGGTCACCGTGCGCATCGACGAGACCGACGGCCTGCGCCCCGGCATGAACGCCAACGCGGAGATCGTGGTGGCCCAGGCCAAGAACGCACTGGCGGTGCCCAACGCAGCTGTGGTGCGCGGCGGCTATGTGCTGGTGACCCAGGATTCCCCCAGTGCGGTCAACGCAGACCCGGACATGGTCGCACCGGACGGCTTTGTGTACGTCAAGGTCAAGCTGGGCGTCAGTGACAGCGATTACACCCAGGTTGTCAGCGGCCTGACCGCGCAGGACACCGTGGGCTACGACCCCAGCTCGGTGAGCAGCGATACCTATTACGACAACGGCGGCTATGAGTACATGACCGATGGCACCACCGACACGACGGGCGGCGAGACCACCGACGGCACGGCCGATGGGGAAGGTGCAGAAAGCACCGTGACCAAGGAACCGGCCGTTGACGAGCCGGTGGACGCCGGAAATGACGGCGAAGTGATCGGCGAGGCCGACGGCGTGATCCTGACCTGACACGGAGGAATGCATGAGCGCTCTGATCGAATTTGAAGAGGTCTGCAAGTATTACCAGATGGGCGACACCACGGTAAAGGCCGCAGACCACATTACCATGAAGATCGACAAAGGCGAGTTCGTGGCCATCGTGGGCCAGTCCGGCTCCGGCAAGTCCACCTGCATGAACATCATCGGCTGTCTGGACGTGCCTACCCACGGGGTGTACCGGCTCAACGGCCGGGACGTGGGTAAGATGAGCCGCAACGAACTGGCCTCGGTCCGCAACGAGATGCTGGGCTTCATCTTCCAGCAGTACAATCTGCTGCCCCGGCTGAACCTGATGGAGAATGTGGAGGTGCCGCTGGTGTACGCGGGCGTCTCCCGCGCCGAGCGGCACGCCCGTGCCCGTGAGGTATTGGAGCAGGTGGGCCTGGGCGACAAACTGAAAAACCGGCCCAACCAGCTTTCCGGCGGCCAGCAGCAGCGTGTGTCCATTGCGCGGGCACTGGTGCGCAATCCGCCGGTGATCCTGGCCGACGAGCCCACCGGTGCACTGGACTCCCACACCGGCCGCGAGGTGCTGGGGCTTTTGCAGCAACTGCACAAGCAGGGACATACCGTGGTGCTGATCACCCACGACAACTCCATTGCCGTGCAGGCCGACCGCATCATCCGGCTGGAGGACGGCCGGGTGGTGTATGACGGCGACTCTCACGCACCGGAGGCCATGGTGCAGCCCACTCTGCTGCCCGAAACGCCGGAAAAGGAGGAACAGGCATGATCTTTGAAACCTTCCGGCAGGCCATCCAGAACGTGTGGAGCAACAAGCTGCGCACCTTTCTGACCATGCTGGGCATCATCATCGGCGTGATGGCGGTCATCGTCATCGTGGGTCTGGGCAACGGTATGACCAAGAGCATGCGGGACAGTTTTTCCGCGCTGGGCACCAACACCCTGAGCATTCAGGTTTGGGGCTACGGCTCCCGCACCGTACCGGTGGACGATATGTACGACATCTGCCAGCGGCACTCCGACCTGATCAAGGCAGTGTCGCCCCAGATCGAATTCAGCGGCAACGCCAGCGGTACGCTGAAGATCGGCACCACCAGTTACCGCTGGTCCAACATCAGCGGTGTGGACGAGAACTACACCGAAATGAAAAATTACCAGATCGCACAGGGACGCGGCCTGCAGTACATGGATATGCAGGACAACAAGCAGGTCTGCATCATTGGCGATTACCTGAACCGGGTGGCTTTTGGCGGCAACGGTATGGGGCAGACGCTGAAGATCGGTGCCAACAAGTTCCGCATTGTGGGCGTGCTGGCGGCCAAGGTCAGCAACCCCACCATGCAGCAAGGCAGCGACGACGACTGCGTCTACCTGCCCTACACCACCGTGATGCGGCTTTCCAGCCAGAGCGCGGTGAATAACTACACGGCTGTGATGACGGACGAAAACTTTGCCAACGAGGCCAAAACCACGATGGAAGAGGAGCTGCAGAAGATCCTGGGCTCGCAAGACGGCTACTATGTGTACAGCGCCAGCGAGTGGCTGGAGGAAATGAACAAGATGATCAACATGGTCATCGTGGTGCTTACCGGCATTGCCAGCATCTCGCTGCTGGTGGGCGGCATCGGCATCATGAACATCATGCTGGTGTCCGTCACCGAGCGCACCCGTGAGATCGGCATCCGCAAGGCACTGGGTGCCAAGGAGCGCACCATTCTGGCGCAGTTCGTGGTGGAAGCTGCCACCACCTCGGCGCTGGGCGGTGCGCTGGGCATCGCACTGGGCTATGCGGTGAGCATGGCGGCCAACAAGGTGCTGCCCATGTTCATGAGCGATACCACCATCACGGTGAGCCCGTCGTTCAACTCCATCGTGGTGGCTTTTGGCATCTCGGTGGGCATCGGTGTGCTGTTCGGCTATCTGCCGGCCCGGCGCGCGGCACGTCTCAATCCCATCGAGGCGCTGCGCTACGACTGAGCCCGAAGAAAGGGGAATACCTATGAAAAAACGTTTTCTCGCACTTTTGCTGGCGGTGAGCATGGCGGTGTCCATGCTGGCCATGCCAGCGGCTGCGCTGGGCAGTGCCAGCAACACGGCCGTGCAGACGGCCATCACGCTGGGCGGTATGGACGCCGGACAGACCGGCAGCCTGGACGCCGCCGTCACCCGCGGGGCCTTTGCCCGCATGCTGGTGGCGTTCTCGGCGTACCGGGAGAGCGCAGCCTCCCAGGGGGCTGTGGGCACCCTGTATAAGGACGTGCCCGGCTCTTCGCAGTGGGCACCCTACGTCCGCATTGCGGTGCAGCAGGGCTGGATGAACGGCTACACGGACGGCACCTTCCGCCCGGGCAACGCCGTCACGCTGGAAGAAGCCTGCACGGCCGTGCTCAAGCTGCTGGGCTACAAGATGACAGATCTGAACGGTGCCTTCCCGGCGGCGCAGCTGAACAAGGCTCAGGAACTGGGCCTGCGCAGCCAGCTGAACAGGGCACAGGGCCAGACCATGAACTATGAGGACTGCGCCATGCTGCTGTACAACGCCCTCACGGCCAACACGGCCTCCGGCGGAGCCTATGGCAGCACCCTGGGCTTTACCGTGGCAAATGGTCAGGTGGACACCTCCACGGTGCTGCTCAGCAGCCTGAAGGGACCCTTTGTGGCGTCGGAGGGCACCCAGCTGCCCTTTGCACCGGTGAGCGTGTACCGCAACGATAAGGTGTCGGAGTCCGGCGAACTGAACAAATACGATGTGTATTATTACAGCGAGAGTCTGCAGACGGTATGGATCTATACCCGCCGCGCCGCAGGCCGCATCACAGCAGTTTCGCCCAGCGCCAGCGCTCCCACGGCGGTGACCGTGGCCGGTACCAGCTACCAGCTGGGCAGCTCGGCGGTGGCGTCCAAGATCTCGTCCCTGAACGGCGGCGGCGTGGGCGAAGTGGTCACCCTGCTGCTGGGCATGGACAATGAGGTGGCAGATGTGGTCACCGGCGAAGAGGCCGACAGCGTGTTCTACGGCGTGGTGCAGACGGCCACCCGCTCCCTTGTGGAGGACAACGGTGCCGACGTGCTGCAGCGCGTAGCAGTGATGTGCACCGACGGCATCACCCGCACCGTGAATGTGGACAAAAGCCTGAACTACCCCGCCGGCTGGATGGTGCGCATCGACGTGACGCCGGAAGGCGAGAACGTGACCGCTATTGAAAACCGGACCATCAGCGGCACGGTGAGCGCAGACGCCACCATGCTGGGCGACCATAAGCTGGCAGACGACGTGCAGATCCTGGATACGACTACGGAGGGTGTGGCTGGGACGGTTCGTCCCAGCCGCCTATCCGGGACGAAACTGAACATGTTGAATGTCCGCTACTATACGCTTAACGACAACGGCGAGATCGACCGGCTGATCCTCAACGATGTCACCGGCGACCTGTGGAAGTACGGCGTGCTGGACGATATCCGCAACATTGCGGCCAACCTGCCCTCCACCAAGACCCCTGCCACTGCAGGGGATTCTGAGGGCGAAGGCTCTGATGGGACCACCCAGGTGCTGAAGGACCTGCGGAGCGTGCTGGTGCCTACCACTAGCGAGATCCTGTGGGGCGTCATCAACGGCGATATCCTCCAGACCGTGTGGAATAAGGTCACCAGCAGCACCGGCTCCCTGGTGAGCATCGGCGTCAAACAGCTGGCTAAGGTGGTAGGGGAGCCTTATGGCACCATCCTGAACTATGTGGGCGGCGGTGCCACCTATGTGTGCTATGTCAATGGACAGCTTACCAGCTACACCACCTCCATCAAATACCCGGTGCTGGCCGGCGGCCTGGCCGTGCGGCAGGAAGTGAACGGTTCGGTCAAGGCGATGATTCAGCTGATGCCCATGAAGATCGACAAGGTGGGTGCCGCGTCAGTGCTGTCCGGTTCCACCCGCTATGAGGTAGCGGACAATGCCCAGGTGTACCTGTGGTACAAGGGCCAGTATTATGCCACGAAGCTGGCCGAGGTGAACTCGGACGATTACTACCTCACCGGCTGGTACGACAACTTTGGCTGCGCCGCGGGCAAGCGCGTCCGCGTGATCGTGGCCGTGAAGAAGGACTGATGCGCTATTACAGCGCCCCGCGCCGGGCACTGCGCGGGGTACGGCAGCTGCTTTATCCGCGTCGGTGCCCCTTCTGCAATGCGGTGCTGGGCAGCATAAGGACCTGCCCGGACTGTGCGGAAGAAGTGGACCGGCTGCGCCGGAAGCCCGGCATCCGGCTGGACGCATCGCAGCATTATCTGGGCGGCCTGAGCGGCGCAGCGGCACCGTTCCGGTATGAGGGCTGCGTGCGGCGGGCCATCCTGCGGGCAAAGTATCAGGCTGCACCATGGACGGCGGTGGAGCTGGGCGTGGTGCTGGCAGAGCTTGCCTTTGGCAGCGAGGTCCGGATGAGGGGCGCGGAACCGGTGCCTCAGAGGGTGGAAGGTGCCCGGCTCGGCTATGACTGCATCGTGCCGGTACCGGCGTCCAGCCGCAGACGCGGGTACAATGTACCGGAACGCATGGCGCAGCCGCTGGCAGAGGCACTGGACCTTCCGCTGGAAACAAAGGCGCTTGGTCCTGCCCGCCGGAAGAACCGGCAGGCAGGACTGCCCTTTGAACAGCGCCTGGCCAATGTGGCCGGTGCGTTCCGCGTGCAGGACCCGGACCTCATAGAGGGCCGCCGCGTGCTGCTGGTGGACGATGTGATCACCACCGGTGCTACGGCTGCCGCCTGTGCACAGGCTCTGCTTTCGGCGGGTGCGGAGAGCGTGTTTGCGGTGGCTGTGGCTACGGTGGAATTTCCGCCCATTGCCCAGCCGACCCTGCCCTTGCAGGAGGATGCGGACGAAGAAATTTAAAAAAGTTGCCGAAAAGTGCTTGACAAAATGCGAGAAGTCGGGTATACTAATCAAGCTGTGAGCGACAAACGCTTACAGATATCCGGGTGTAGCGCAGTTTTGGTAGCGCGCTTGAATGGGGTTCAAGAGGCCGTGAGTTCGATTCTCGCCACTCGGACCAAGAGATCCAACGATTTCGCAACAGAAGTCGTTGGACCTTTTCTTTTTTTGTGCCTGCGGCAGACGGCTTTTTTGCGTGCGACAGGAGGAACGACGGCAGAAATAAAACACAAAAAATTTGTAGGATATGTAGAATATCGCGCTTGAAATTGTGCATTTCTACCAACAAAAACCTTGAAAACGTGTCAATCCTGAGAAAAAATAACCGCCTTTGTTTACAAAATGGTTACAGGCTGGTATACTTTATGGCAGTGAAACGTGAAAAATGATGCCAGAAAAGGGAGGAGCGACCAGACCGTGAATACCGCAGCGCCAACGACCGCACATAAAAAACTGGTGGGCATTCTGCTCACCATCGTGTTTGCACTCACCTGTCTGCCCGCAGCACTGGCTGTGGACCTGAATGTGGATGCCGGGTTCTACTTCAAGCAGAGCCGGGGCGGCACCTGCACGCTGGCTTCGGCTGCCATGATGCTGCGCCGCCGCGCTTACTTTGACGGACGGACTGACTGGGTGGATGTGACTGAAAACAGTGTGCGCTCCACGGCCTGGTCCAATGGTCTGGCCCACAGCTTTACATACCGGGAGATGCAGGTGGCCTATGCGACCCTGCCCTCCAATAATCAGGAAAAGACCCAGCTGCTCATCCAGCTGCTGGCTCAGCACCCGGAAGGCATCGTCCTGTACGACCGCACGCAGCCCCATGCCGTGTTGCTGACCGATTATACGAACGGCGTGTTCTATTGCTCCGACCCGGCCGGGAACATCTCCTCCGGCCGCATCCCGCTCACCAGCTCCAGCGTGTCCATTGCACGGGCGTCCTGCTACTGGTATGTGAGCTCCGACCACAACGGCGCAGCCCTGCAGGCAGATGACCTGCGGCTGGAAGGCATGCGCTATCCGGTCAATGTGCACACCGGCAGCGGCATGGCCCTTACCGGCACCGCCAACAGCACCTCCGGCAGCACGCTGGAAGGTGTGCAGGTGGCCATCCTGGACGAGAACGACAAGATCGTGCAGTCCGCACAGGCCCAGGTGGGCGGAACCAGCTTCTCCCTCAAGACGCTGGACGACCAGATCCACTTCGGCGAGCTGCCCACGGGCTGCTACACCTACATGGTCATCGTGACCGAGACCAGCGGCGAGACCCTTTGCTTTGCCAGCGACTTCACCGTTTCGGATGCCGCCACCAGCACCGCTACCTATTGGTCGGTGCAGGACCCCGACGGTACCAAACTTACCGACCAGACCATTACGGCCACGGCGGAAGAAACGATCCAGAGCACCCTCGGCTGGCTGTCCGGCCTGTTTGGCTGATCCCTTCTGCATGCATTTCACAGAGCCTGTCTCCTTCGGGAGATGGGCTCCTTTTTTATCCGGACAGGGAAGTTCCGGGGTAGTAATGGGCCAGGATGTCGGCAAAGTTCTGCCCTTGCTCGGCCAGTGCCTTGGCACCCCACTGGCTGAGCCCCACGCCATGGCCGTAGCCTTTTGTGGTAAAACAGAACGCACCGCTCTCATACCGGACCGTGAAGCAAGTGCTGCGCAGGCCCAGCGCCTGCCGCAGGGCCGTACCGGTGATGCGCTGCCCGCAGACCGGCAGGGCAGCAACATAACCGGCGGCGGTGTACTCCGGGGTGCCGAACCACTGCTCCGGGGCGGCAAGGTCAGCGGTGAGGCCCAGGGCAGCCAGTTGCTGTGCCGTCTGCTGTGCCGAAAGGGTCAGGGCGTACTCGTAATGGTCGGCGGCAAGGTCGGTGCTGCTGTCCACCGAAACAAGGTAGGGCAGGGCGGTGCCCCAGACATTTTCGCTGGCCTCGGTGCGGCCGTTGGAGATGGCAAAATAGCTGGCACAGGCAGGGGCACCGTCGCAGAGCAGTACGGTATGTTCCACCTCGTCCACCAACGCGGACAGACGGGCATAGTTGGTCTCATAGGCAGTGCCCCAGTAGCTGCGCAGCACCGGGTCAGTCAGGCAGCCCTGCCGTCGTGCCGGGTCGGCCGTCAGCCAGCCGATACTGTCCGGTGCGGCATGGTCGCGGCAGTACAACGCGTAGCTGTGGACGGCAACGGCCTGTGCCTTGAGGGCCTCGTCCGGCCAGCTCACCGGCATTTCGGCCGCTACCGCGCCGATGAGATATTCCCGGCGGGACAACTCCAGCACCTGCCCGGTGGAGGCATCCTGAATCAGGAACCGGTCCGCGTCACCGGCGTAGGCAGCGGAGATTTCCGGGGCGGAAGCAGTGCTCTCCGGTGATGAAAGCGGAAGGCGGACCGTGGAAACGGCAGGCTCCAGCACCGCGCAGGTGAGGTGGTAGGCGGCCAGAGGCAGGGCGCATCCAAGCACCAGGAGCAGGGTACACAGCAGCAGAAAAGCTTTTTTCATAACGGGATCTCCCTTGCAGCGTGAAAAAGATTCTGTCTCCAGTATAAAAAGACCTGCCTGCAAAACCCTGCGAAAAAACGTTGCCCGCAAAAATGAAAGTCGTTTGGCACGGGCCGGTGAGAAGTGAACACATTGCGCTTGAATTTACTGCACAAAAGCGATAATATAAGATTATGTCCATCAGTGAGGATGGCAGGAAAGTATGGGAAAGTAAAAAATAGGAACCGGAAGAAAGGAGAGATCCCCCGTGAATTTTGCACATGCAGAAGTGGCGACCCTGGACCCCACCACGATGCGGACCCTGTGCGAGGAGTACATGGCCAACAACTACATCGACCCCGAGACCAGTGAGCGTCTGGGCGTCAAGCGCGGTCTGCGCAACCCGGACGGCACCGGCGTGCTGGCCGGCCTGACCAACGTGTGTGACGTTGTGGGCTACAAAAAGGATCAGGAAGGACATGTGATCCCCACCCCCGGCAAGCTGATCTACCGAGGCGTCAACATCAACGAGATCGTGGAGGAGGCCTACCGCAACGACCGCTTCGTGTTTGAGGAAGTGATCTGGCTGCTGCTGTTCGGCAGCCTGCCTACCCAGGAGCAGCTGGACGATTTCTGCGAGATCCTGGCCGAGCACCGCGCTCTGCCGGAGGGCTTTATGGATACCATGAATGCCCCCTCCCCCAACATTATGAATAAGCTGCAGCGTTGTGTGCTGGGCCTGTACTCCTACGACGAGCACGCCGAGGACCTGACCCTGGAAAATATCCTGAACCAGAGCATCAACTTGATCGCCAGTATGCCCACCATGATGGTGAACGCTTATCAGATGAAACGCCGCTACTACGACAAGCAGAGTATGTTCTTCCATTTGCCCAAGCCGGGCCAGAGCACCGCAGAGCATATCCTGAGCACTTACCGGCCGGACCAGAAGTTCACCCACGAGGAGGCCAAGCTCTTGGATATGTGCCTGCTGGTCCACGCAGACCACGGCGGCGGCAACTGCTCCACCTTCACCACCCGCGTGCTGTCCTCCTCGGGCACCGACACCTACTCGGCCATTGCGGCAGGCA
>OBLG01002003.1_pt1 | contig 13587 bp, 11 predicted proteins | sample 1517451 | NCBI WGS metagenome assembly OBLG01 (sample SAMN04571694, study PRJEB22368) | human gut metagenome | biome: human gut; material: stool | host: Homo sapiens | place: Luxembourg | collected 2012-06-29
ATTTAGAAGCGCAAGCTCAGGCTATTTTTAAATCTTGGTTTGTTGACTTTGAACCGTTCAAAAATGGCAAGTTTATTGATTCAGAACTTGGAAAAATACCTGAAGGTTGGACGGTAAATACTCTTTCCAATATAGTTTATTTAAAAAAAGGAAAGAAACCTAAGGAATTATCTGAGATAAAACATGAAAATTATATACCATACTTAACAATAGACGCCTTATCTGGAGGGCGTCCTCTATTTTGCGATACAGAGAAAATGCTTTTGGCGAAAGAAAAAGATATATTGTTGGTTATGGATGGTGCAAGCTCGGGAGCCATTTTTTATGGGTTGGATGGTGTAGTCGCCTCTACAATTATTAAGTTGGAACTTACAAACACAGAGGTTCGAGAGATCGTTTTTGCATTTCTTAACTACAAACAATTGGATTTGAAATCACACACAACAGGTTCTGCTATTCCACATCTTGATAAAGATCGCTTATTGTCATACAAGATTGCTCTTCCATCTAATGGAAAGTTATTAAGAAAAATATCTGGTACATTAACATCTCTTAGGGATAATATTATTCGCAACAGAAAGGAATCGCGCCGTCTGGCGCAGCTTCGCGACACGTTGCTTCCGAAGCTGATGTCGGGGGAGATTGATGTCTCGGATGTGGCGGTGTAAATTACAATTTGTATGAGTATGAATGACTATTCTGAATACGAGGATAGTGGAGAATTTTCACTATTAAGTTTCATCAAAATTGTTCTTAGAAACAAAAGCACGCTTATTGAAAATGAAGACAAACGTATTCTTTTGTATAGAGGTCATTCAAATCAAGGGTATGGGTTAATACCATCTGTCTTTCGAGATAATTATATAAAGCGTGAGCATGAATTGGTAAAGGAGCTACACCGTTATTGCCCCGAAGAATTCAACACATTGCCATCTACGCTTGATAAATTGATAAAAATGCAGCATTATGGGCTACCGACTAGGTTATTGGATGTTACTTTAAATCCTCTTGTAGCTTTATTTTTCGCCTGCCAAGAAAATGATGGAGATTCGACGGACGGAGAAGTAATAGCCATACCATCATACGTTAAAACTACAGAAGATTTTAAAGTTTCGTTATATGCTGAATTAGCTACAATTGATGATAGCAATTTAAAGCGTGTTATATCTGCTAAGTTTAAACAAGATGATAAAAATATACGCGAGCTTCAAGATGATCTAAAAAATGAATTTGAAGAAAGATCCATCCCAATAATAGTTGCGCAAAATAATAATAGGATAAAACGTCAACAAGGTGCGTTTCTCCTATTCGGCTTAGACCCCAATAGCGAAATGTTTTTGAGCAAGAAAACGATTTTTGATGAAAAACCTTTATTGCAAGGTAAGGCAGAAGAGGGAATTGAATCTTTCATAAAAATTCCAAAAGAAGAAAAAGCCAAAATCTTGAAAGAACTTGATGCGATAGGGATAAATCATTCATTTTTGTTCCCAGAACTTGAACATCAGGCAACGTATTTAAAGAACAAATTTGCGGAGTAAAACTATGTCATACAAAGAAGAAAATTACGAAAATGCAATTATCCAACTTTTTGAAAAGTTAGGGTATGAACATGTATATGGTCCGGATATTGATAGAGACTACACCGACCCTTTGTATGGCGAAGAGCTGAGAACTTGTCTTAGCTCCATCAATCCGGATTTGCCGACAGAGGCCATAGACGAAGCCATTTATAAAATCCGAAATATAGACAATCAAGAGTTGATTTTGAAAAACTCTATTTTCACCGACTATCTACAAAACGGAATTGACGTTGCCTACATACTTAATGGCGAACAAAAATACGACAAAGTAAATCTTGTTGATTACGCAAACATAGACAGGAACAGTTTTATTGTAGCCAATCAATGGACAATAGTTGAACGTTCCGAAAAAAGAGCCGACATAATTGTTTTTATAAATGGTATACCACTTGTTGTGGTAGAGTTGAAATCGCCATCAAGGGAAGAAACTGACGCTTCGGCGGCGTTTAGGCAGTTGCGAAACTACATGCAGGAAATTCCGTCGCTGTTTGTATTCAACGCTTTTTGTGTGATGAGCGATATGGCGCAAACAAAGGCAGGCACGATAACGGCTGGCGAAGACCGTTTCATGGAATGGAAGACTACGGACGGTTCTTACGAAACCACAAAATTTGCCGACTACAACACCTTTTTCATGGGGATATTCGAAAAGCACAGATTTTTGGATATTATAAAAAATTTTATTTGCTGCTGTTTTAATGAAAAGCAAGAAAAGGTAAAAATATTTGCGGCGTATCACCAATATTTCGCGGTAAACAAGGCAATAGAATCTACAATAAAGGCGACAAATTCAGACGGTAAGGCGGGCGTATTTTGGCATACGCAAGGTAGCGGCAAATCGTTCTCAATGGTTTTTTATGCCAACTTGCTACAACAAACTTTAAAAAATTCAACCATTGTTGTAATAACCGACAGAAACGACTTAGACAACCAGTTGTTTGGGCAGTTTTCGAGATGTGCTGATTTCCTAAGGCAAATTCCTATTCAAGCGGAAAGCCGAGAAAACCTAATTGATTTGTTGGCTGGGCGCGAAGCAAACGGTATCATTTTTACCACAATGCAAAAGTTCACGGAAACAGATGGGCCGCTATCGCTACGCAAAAATATCATTGTTATGGCAGACGAAGCCCACCGAGGGCACTATGAAATAGAACGCATAGATCCAAAAACTGGAACGGTAAAAATAAGCACCGAAATTTTAATACGCAAAAGTCTTCCCCATGCAACATATATAGGATTTACAGGAACTCCTATTTCATCAAAAGACAAGAACACGCGCGAAGTTTTTGGCGATTATATAGATATTTACGACATGACACAGGCCGTCGAAGACGGCGCAACGCGCCCGGTATATTACGAAAGCCGAGTTGTGCACTTAAAGCTCGACAAGTCCGTAATGGACAAAATCGACCAAGAATACGACAAAATGGCGGAAATTGCCGAAGCCTATTCCATCGAGAAAAGCAAAAAAGAGCTTAGCAAGATGGAAAGTATTTTGGGCGCGGAACAGACCATAGACGCCTTATGCAACGACATTGTTTCGCACTACGAAGAAAACCGCGAAAAGCTGCTTACGGGTAAGGCTATGATTGTTGCCTATTCAAGAGAAATTGCGATGAAGATATATCGCAAAATTCTCTCGATACGACCGAACTGGACTGAAAAGCTGGCCGTTGTTATGACATCGGCAAACAACGATCCAGAAGACTGGAAACCTATTGTCGGGAACAAAGCGTATAAAGACGAACTCGGCAGAAAGTTTAAAGACAACAATTCGCCTTTAAAAATTGCGATTGTTGTTGATATGTGGCTTACTGGGTTTGATGTGCCGTCGCTTGCGACAATGTATGTGTATAAGCCCATGGCTGGACACAATCTTATGCAGGCAATCGCCCGCGTAAATCGCGTATTCAAAGACAAAGAAGGCGGTTTGATTGTGGACTATGTCGGTATTGCTTCGGCTTTAAAACAGGCAATGAATGATTATACAAACCGCGACAAACAAAAATATGGCGATATGGATATAGGCAGTGCAGCCCTGCCACGTTTCATTGAAAAATTAACGGTTTGTAGGGAATTGTTCCACGGCTTTGATTACAGCAATTTCAAAACGGCATCTGACTACGACCGAGCACAGTTAATAATGGATGGCGTAAATTTTCTTTCGGATCCGCAAGAACCTGAAAGGAAGGAGCACTATTTAAAAGAAGCAATGTTGCTAAGGCAGGCGTTGTCGCTTTGTCGAAGCATTGTAAAACCAGAAGACCGTTTAGAGGCAGCCTTTTTTGAAGCGGTGAGAACATTGTTGACCCGCATTTCATCGAAGCCGCATTACATTTCTTTAAAAGAAATCAACAAACGCATAAATGAACTATTGCGCCAAAGTATAAAAAGCGAAGGTGTTGTAAATTTATTCTCAGATGTAAAAGAAGAGTTTTCGATTTTCGATCCTAAATTTTTAGCTGAGGTTGCAAAATTAAAGCAAAAAAACATTGCCGTAGAATTGTTGAAAAAATTGATAGCAGAACAAGTTTCGGTTTATCAAAGAACGAATGTTGTTAAGTCTCAAAAATTTTCCGAACTGTTGCAACGAACAATGAATGCCTATCTTAACGGATTGCTTTCAAACGAGGAAGTAATCGAGGAACTATTAAAGATGGCTAAGGAAATTGTAAGCGCAAAAGAAAACGGGAATGCCTTGGGGCTATCAACTGAAGAAGTCGCTTTTTACGATGCCTTAGCTAAGCCGCAAGCCGTAAAAGATGTTTATTCTAACGAAGAACTTGTTGCTATCACAAAGGAATTAACAGATGCTTTGCGGAAAAATAAAACAATAGATTGGCAAAGAAGACAAAACGCGCGTGCCCGTATGCGACTTCTTGTAAAACGCCTTTTGAAAAAATATAAATACCCGCCCGAAGGACAGGAAGAAGCACTAAATACCGTTATAGCCCAATGCGAAATGTGGACAGACAATAGCGATATGGAAGAGCAGGAAAGCGCATAAAATTTGAACAATAAAAACGGATAAAATATGGCAGAGGGAAAAGTTGGGTATGTTTACATTTTGACCAATCCGAGTTTTAAGGAGGATTGGGTGAAAATCGGGAAGTCTGCGCGTCCTGTCGATGTGCGTTCTAAGGAGCTTGACAACACTGCCGTTCCGCTTCCATTTGAAATTTATGCCGCGATAAAAACCTCCAAATTCAACGAGGTTGAAAAACTTGTCCACAAAACGATAGACCGTTTGACGGATTTGCGCATACGCCAGAATCGTGAATTTTTCAACGTTCCGCCGCAAGTTGCATTCGACATTTTCAAGGACATTTCTTTGGCGATAGAAGATGCCGAGCTTATAGAATACAAAAAAGGAAGTTCCGAGTTGGCAGACGGCAATTCAGACGAATGCCCGCATGCAAGGCGCGGGAGATTTAAATTCAGTATGGTCGGCATAAAAATCGGTGAGAAAATCACATTCACCCCAACGGGAACTGTCGTTACGGTAGCAAGCGACGACACTGTTGAATACGACGGGCGCATTTACAAACTTTCGCCGTTTGTTGGGACTTATATGCCTGCTAATAAGCGCAACACTTCTAACGCATATCAGGGAAGCAAATTCTTTTCATATAAAGGAAAAATATTGGATGATTTGAGAAAAGAAGCCGAAAATAGAAAATAAATGAATTATCGAGCATTCTATACTCGAAAAATATCTTGATATTTTATTGATAATATATTGTTATTTATAGCGTAATAAGCAAATGAATAATAATATATTATCTGTTGTTCGTAATAGAAACGCGACGGCTTCGGAGATTATGAAGACGGTGGCGGGGAATGTTCGCGTAATGAGGTTGGCGCGGAATATTTCGCAGAAAGATTTTGCATTGCGTGTCGGGATTGCGTTGCCGACATACAGGCGGTTTGAATCCACCGGCGAGATTTCCCTGCGCAAATTAGTGGAAATTGCCAAGTTTTTTGACCTTACGGGGGACATAAAAAATCTTTTTACGAAGCGCGAATATTCTTCGATTGAAGATGTAATAAAAGAAAAACCTAACAGGAAAAGAGCGTCTAAAAATGTATAAGAATTTTGTGGAGGTATGGCTTTCAAATTCGCTTGTTGGTCGCATTGCTCTGACATCCGAAGGCCTTTGCGCGTTTGAGTATGACACCGATTTCCTTGAAAACGGATTTTCAATTTCGCCGTATGTTCTGCCTCTTGAAAAGAAAGTCTTTATAGCCGAGCGCGACCCTTTTGACGGGGATTTCGGCGTATTTGACGACTCTCTTACTGACGGCTGGGGCACATTGCTGCTCGATAGGTTTCTGAAAGAGCAAGGTAAGGATTTATCGAAGCTTTCCATTTTAGACAGGCTTTCGCTAATTGGCTCAAACGGGCGTGGAGCGTTGGGATATCGTCCAGACAACAGCTTTGCAGCAAACGCTCATTTTAAGGATTTCGACAAGATTTCATCGGCGTGCCAAAAGATTCTCGAAGAGAAGAAAATTGACAGTGGCTCGCTTGAAGAGCTTTACAAGAACGGCGGTTCGTCGGGCGGAGCGCGTCCGAAAGTGTTTGCTAAAATTGACGGCAGAGAATGGCTGGTAAAATTCAAGTCGAGCTTCGACCCGAAAGACATCGGGGAAATTGAATACAAGTATTCTCTGCTTGCTCAAAAATGCCAAATAGAAATGCCCGAAACGCGTTTGATAAACGGCAAATATTTTGCGGTTGAGCGGTTCGACAGAACGCCGAATGGCCGCGTTCACACAATTTCGGCGTCGGGGCTTTTAAACGCGTATTATCGGCTTCAGAGTCTCGATTATTCCGATTTACTCGCCGTTTGCAAAGACCTCACAAAAGACCAAAATCAAGTTGTCCAATTATTCCGCAGAATGGTTTTCAATGTGCTGATAGAAAATAAAGACGACCATTCAAAAAATTTTTCATTCCAATACAAAGACGGCGCATGGAGGCTGTCCCCTGCCTATGATATGCTGCCAAGCGCGGGATTCAACGATATGCACACGACGTCCGTCAACGGGAAGGGAAATCCGAGCATGGACGACATTGTTGAAGTCGCAAAACAGGTTTCGATTTCGGAAAAGCTCGCAAAGAATATTTACAGCGAGATGAAGGTAATATTATTCGAAAATAACAAATAAAAACATTGCATATTTTGTCTATTGTGCTACTATAAATGCCAAAAGGACAAGGGTATGATGATAAGCAAGACAAAGATTTCAGCTAATGGATTTAGGCAGGTTGAAATTACTCGCGAGATGGTTGAAATTTTTGGGTTGCCTGTGAAGGCTATTGGCAAGTGGGCGGTTATTGAGCGGCGCGGTTTTAACTATCGATTGCGGAAGGTTCGTCTGGACGGCTATTTCGCTTCCGACAAATACAACAATCATCAGAAGATTTCCTGCAAGGTATGGGCTCAGATGTTTGGCGGGGAACGTTGTGTCAAGTTTGAATTTTCAAAACTTTCGGTTCGCAAGCGCAGATGGGTGATGTCTTTAATTGACGAGTTTTTGAGGATTTCAGAGCTACAGAAGGTCGTAGAAAATTTAGGGCATGATGAGGTTATATTACGCATTCTTGACGACACTTCTGCTAATCGCGAAGGCGGCAAATTATACAGTTCCATTGAAAGCGCATTAAGTTATTGGAAGCGTAATTATGGGAGGGATGGGAAATGAGCATTCGACTAAAATACTGTCAAAATAAATGGTCAGAATTTGGTAAGGATTTTTCTGTAAAATTGCGTAAAAATACGGTGTTTTTGATAGTGTTCAATGTCTTAAAAATGCGTAAGAATACGCAAGAATTTTTACGCTTCAAGTTTTGCAACTTGCTAAAATCAAACAAAATACAAAATGAAAGAAAAATAAATATGGATAGAATATATTCAAAATTAGGAAACGCTCGTTCTATCCGTTGAACTACAGGGGCGGGATAAAGTAGTAATAAGACCATAGCTTGGCTTGAAAGTCAACCATAATCCCGATATTTGCGCATATAAGTATCTTTTTGCCTATTTACCTATTTGCCGAGTTGGTTAGCGTCCACACCTATTTCTCCTACTTGCCTATTTTCAGAACGGCATATCGTCGTCATCAGGAACAATTCCAAGTGCTTTTTGTGCCTCTACGAGACGCTCCTTCAAGACAACGTATCGCCCTTTGCCCTTTTTTAGGATTTCGTAAAGATTGGGGAATGTGTGCACGATAAATTCCACCCGCTCAGTTCGCAAACTTGAATATTGGTCAAAAAAGCTAATCTTCTTATAGAAACCGTCGTTTTGGCGAATCATAGCGTCCATTTTCGTCCTGTCTTTTTCGATTTCGGGAAGCATTCCGCTTGAAAACAAAACCACGGAAACGCATATTGAATACGATACAACACGACAAGCCCGCTTTGCGATGTCGGCTGTGATTCGTGAAGAGCCATCGGCTTTGGCAAAAATTATCGCAAGCCTGATTGCATTTTCACGAGCCTTGCCTAGCAACGCCGCCTGCGTTCGGAGTTTACCGTTCATAAGACGAGTATTGAACGCGTCAAAATCCCAAAAATACTCGAAGGCTTCTTTGTCGGCATCAAACCAGATTGTTTCGCCTTTCTTCCTGAGTTCGTATGTTTCGTTTAACAAATTTTCCCATTTATTGATTGCAAGCTCGTCAAGCGGAATAATTTCTTTCGATTTTGGAATAACCTTAGGCGCGCCTTTGCAGTAGATGAATCTGCCAAGAAAACCGCTGCCTATAAAGCTGCCTTTATTTTTTGCGACTATGCTGTCTATTACATCGTTTTGAACCATCCAAAGCAATGAAATGCATGGATTGGGAACGCTGGAAATTCCGTTGACAATGCGATTGTGTTTTATCGGTTCGCCGCACCATCCGCTGTTTAGCGTCTCGGTGTCGTCGCCCTGCTTGCGGTAGTTGCCCGCAACAATGTAAATGCTGTCTCGCGCTTCCTCGCATACGGAGAATATTTCACCTCCGTTTGATTCCATCGCCTTTATCATGGCTTCGGACGTTGCGTTTTTTACGATGAAATCTGGATTCCTCGAAAGTTTTGGGGTGTTTGCTGTTTCATCGTCGAAGCTGAAACTTTCCGATTCACTGAAAGTTTCTTTTGCGGAATTTGCCTTTGATTTTTTGAACTTCCCAAGCTCCTTTTCATATTGGGATATTTCGCGCAGAACCTTTCTTTCCAAATTTGAAAATAGCGCGTGGATACTTGCGCTTTTACCTGTGGAGCTTTCGCCAACGCCGAGTATGAAAAGGTTTGCCGTTTGCGTATAGCCACCGCTTACGGCATTTCTTGCGTTAAAAACTCTGCCCATCGCGCCGCTTAAAATCCCGCAGGCGCAAAAACAAAGCAGCTCCATAGGCAAGTTTCGCGCAACCGAATAGGTTCTTGCTACATCGCGAACGATTTTCGGGAACGCATCTATGGGACATTCGCTTTCATAAAACTCCTTGTAGGCTTCGGAAAGCGTTTCCATTGTCGCAAAAAATTGCGGGCTTTCAACTTTCCTAAACATCTTTTACCGCCTCCCAAGAATAATTGCCGCTTAGGTTATGTCTTATGTAAGTTGACGGAAGTTCTGTGCCCAAAGACGGTTTATAGTGCCTGAACGCAAAAATTGATTCACTGTTCGTTCCCAAAATTGCCGACATTATGTTGGCGTAAATTCCGATAGTTTTTCCACCCATACACCATTGTGTCGGGTGAAGATTTTTAGTGCGGAAATTTGGCTTGTCGAAATGATGAATCAAGACCATCGCGACGTTGTATTTTGATTTCAATGCGTTTATTTTGCAGAATAAATTCGCGATTGCCGAATGCTCTGAAAAGTCGCAACGGACAAGAGACAAAAGCGAATCTACAATCACTACATCGTAATTGCCTACGCGTAAAGAGGTTTCAAGTTTCGATATAAACTCGTCTACCGAATAATGGCAGTTTGTAGCGTCTGCATAGTGGAAATTATTATCTAACAACTTGTCTATATCTGAACCAGAGTTCCGCGTAAAATTCGATACAATTCCATTGAAGTAAGCCCGAATATCGGCAGTCGGATTTTCAGCATTGAATAAGAGTGTTTTTGAGGGCTTAAAAATATCAAGCCCCAAGGTTTTTTCACCCAACGCAAAGCCAACGGCAAGTTGCATTGCAAGAACGCTCTTCCCAATTCCGCTTGCGTCAGAAATTACCCAAGTTTGACCTTTGCGCAAAAAATCCCGCCCAATTACAACATTGTCAAAAACGAACATTGATTCGTTTTCTTCGGCAAGAATCTGCTTTAATGTGCGAATTTGCATAATGCTATTCGCCTTTCTTCGCCGACGGACGGACAATAAAACAATGCTCAAGCAAGACATCGCAATCGCTTTTCTTGTAGCGAATGCATTTGCCTGAAAGCCGATAACTGGGCAATTTCCCCTGCCTGCGAAGCTGCTCAATGAACGTCGTTCCAATATTGAGGTATTGCGCAACCTCCGCGCGGGTAAAGAGCCTGTCGCTTGCGTCAGACTGCGTTAATGTTTGTGTTTTTTCGTATTTTCTTTTTCCCATACACAAGATAACACCGAGTCAAAATTTTAAATACGAATTTACCAAAATTTCCTCAAATGAGCTTGTATGTTACTTGTATGTTAGTTGTATGTTTTGGCTTGATCCTTTTGTAAAATTTTACGATGATATCTGCTATGAAACAATTTTATAATCCGCCATTTTCTATAAATTCAGATATTGTAAATTTGGTCGCCGATATATCTGGGACAATAGGTGCGCTTTCGGGATTTTCTACACCACTGCATTTGCGTAAAAATAATAAAATTCGTTCCATCCATTCTAGTTTGGCGATAGAAAACAACTCTCTTTCTATAGAACAGGTAAGCGCAATTATAGACGGAAAAAAAATATTGGGACTGAAGCGCGAAATAGAGGAGGTAAAAAACGCCTACGCATGCTATGAACTGATTTCAAAGCTTTCGCCCTACAAAGTTTCCGATTTGTTGAAAGCTCATACCGTAATGATGAAAGATTTGGTCATAAGTAACGGTAAATTCAGAACTAGCGGAGTTGCCGTTTACAAAGGAGACGAAATTGTGCATATGGCACCTCCTGCGAATCAAGTTCCGGCTCTTGTGGCTCGCTTAATGGACTGGCTTGAAGTATCTGATGTGCACCCTCTAATAAAAAGTTGTGTATTCCACTATGAATTTGAGTTTATACACCCGTTTACGGATGGCAATGGGAGAATTGGGCGTTTTTGGCAAAGCCTGATTCTAAGCAAGTGGAATAATATATTTTCATGTTTACCGATAGAAACAGTCATATATGAAAACCAGCAAGAGTATTATGAAGTATTGAATAACGCCGACAAATTTGGCGATTCTACGCAGTTTGTTGAATTTATGCTTAAAGCATTGAAAAAAGCCCTGAAACAATTTGTTTTACCAACACCTTGTGGGGGGAATGAATATGTTAAAAAACTCGTAAAAGTAATAGGAACACGCGAAATGAGCACGACGGAAATCATGGCAAAATTGAAGCTAAAAAACCGAGCGAATTTCAGGAAAAACTATCTTGTCCCAGCGTTAGAAGGAAAATTTATAGTTCCGACATCCAGCATAAAAAACAATCCCCGCCAAAAATATCGGATAAAATCGCGAGTCTAGCAATGACTTATAATCGCGAAAAATATTCTTGTTGAATATTTCAATGATCCCATCCGATAATTTTTGTATATAAATCTAAAAAAGCTTCCGCGTTTACATGGTAATTCGGATATGCGATTTTTAGGTCCTTTAAATTTTTTGCTCTTACAAAAACGATATTTTTATTTTGTTTTATATTCTTTTCAGACAACAAATATTTCTTGGTAGCATCTAAATATGACGTTGGTTTGTATCCATAGATCTTTATATTGTACACATTTGTATTTTTATTGTATTCCAACTCTAAGATGAATAGTTCATCTTTTGATTCATTAACATTTTCTTTATTTATAGGTATTCTGTTTAGAGAACGTAATTTCGTTTTAAGGCTCAACTCTTGTGCTTGTTTCTTTATCGTAGCATACGAATTTTTTAAAAGACCAAAAAAATACTTATTTTCTCCTTTTTCAAAATCTGAAAATGCGACAGAAACATCTTTGAAAAACTTCATCCACGCCTCATTCCCATGCCCAGTTTTCATTGATGTATCCTCAATTATATCTATTGTTTCTAAAGTAGTCGCCCAATAATGTTGAATCTTTGTTCTTATTTGAATCTCTACTACTTGTTTTTTGTAGTCTGGATTATTTTCATCTGAAAAATTACAAATTAGATGTATGCTCCGATACCCATCCTCCTTAGGGGATTTTATATAGTCATACTCTTTTTTTATGGGTAGCTCTTTCTTTATTTCATTTGTAATTAATTCCAGCTTAGATATGTCTGAGACAATAACTCGACATCCTGCAATATCTTGCATATTTACAAGACTCATCTCTGGGAACCGAACAAGTTTTTCTATGATAGCTGGTGCTCGTTTTAAACGTTGGGTAACAACAGCTGAAGAATCATTCTCAGTAGCGATTTTTTGTAGAACTTGACCTATTTGTTGCATAGGATAAAAATGCGACGTTCTCCAATTTCCCAAAATTTTCATAGATTCATCATCCGCACTTCTTTCTCTTAAAATTTTTCCAGCATGTTTAATTTTATTCATTGAATAATTTAAGACATATTGATGCATCGAACTAGAAGTATTAGAAAAAATCATGCACAATATAAAAAAGTGACTCTCATTCCGGGTCAATATTGAAATATCTGATGGCGTCTTTTTCTCGGGCAAGGCCGTTGTAATGTTGTTTTAAAACATCTACGGCGTGACCCATTTGTTCGGCGGTTAAGTAGGCGTTTTTTGTCAGTGCAAGGTAGTAAGTTGCCGCCGAGTGGCGAAAGCCGTTCTTCACCCAATTCCCCTTGCCGAGCGCGTTATGTAGCTTCTTTATTTGCAGGTTTTGGCTTTTGGTTAGAACTTTCTTCTTTGTCCCGAGTTCCCAGACATACGGTTCGAGCCATTTTGCCAAGTTTTCGGGAATTTTTACAACTCTGCGGGAGGCTGTTTTGGTAATTTCGCTATCCAAAATTATCTCCCTGTCGTCGAGTTTTATTTTATCCCACGTCAGGCGTTTCATTTCGGCATTGCGAATTCCCGTGAAGGCTGCAATGGCGGCGTATGCTCTAATTTCGCTTTGCTGAGGCGTTGAATTCAAAATCTTTTGGACTTCTTCGGGAGTAAATATTTCGGGTGTCTTGCCGCGTATGCGCCAGCTTTCGACTTTTTCCACTGGGTTCACATCGAGCCAATCCTGCATTTTGCAATATTTGAAAAACGAATATAAAGTTCGCCTATACTCGTTTCTGCCGTGAATGCCGATGTCGTTTTGTCCGTCCTGAAAAACTTTCATGGGGCGACCTCCTACTGTCAGAGTATCGCTTTCCGCATATTCGCGCTTTTTGAGGTTTATCAGCCATTGATAGATTTCTTTGGCTGAAATTAGCGATACAATTTTATCTTTGCCTATACTTTCCATAAAGCGCGTTAGGATTCGCTCGACAGTATAAATGTAGTCGCTTGTCAGCTCTTTTTTGAGCAGGGAATAATAGTATCTGTCGATTGCAAAATTAAGTTTCACCGAACGCTCTTTTAACTTTACAAGCGACTTGTATTCTTCAATCGCCTGCGTGAGGCTTACGCCTTGTTCGGCTAAATCTTTCGTCAGTTTTGCGTAGGTTAGAACCGCGTTTGAAATAGAAACTTTTAGCGGTTTTAACAAAATTTTGGCTTCCACAAGGTCGCGTTTGTCGGTGGGTGAAATTCTGTTTGCTTCAACGCCGAGCTTTTCGTCGTAGATATTTTTTGTGCGGAAAAATTCCTGAGCTTCCTGTTCGGATGTAAATCTGCGCGACCAGCGTTTTTGTTTTTCGGTAT
>OBLG01002014.1_pt1 | contig 13471 bp, 12 predicted proteins | sample 1517451 | NCBI WGS metagenome assembly OBLG01 (sample SAMN04571694, study PRJEB22368) | human gut metagenome | biome: human gut; material: stool | host: Homo sapiens | place: Luxembourg | collected 2012-06-29
CGAAATGGTGATACCAGTCCTCGCTGCTTTCCATAAATCCACTGAATGAGCCGGCGCAGGGGTTCTATCAGCCGGTGATCTCCGGCTTTGCCGAGGGTTGTCCGTTGGAGAGCGCCGACGGCTTGCAGACCGGGGACCGGCTGGTGTCCATCGATGGGGAGCGCGTGTACATTTACAGCGACGTGAGCCTGCTGCTTGGCCTGAATAAGACCGGCACATTCGACCTGGTGGTGGACCGCGGCGGGGAGAAGGTGCGCCTGGACGACTTTGCCATGACGAGACAGACGTATACCGATCAAAGCGGAAATGCGTACAGCGGCTACGGAATATACTTCGGTGCGGCGGCGGCCACCTTCGGCGACAAACTGGCCTACACCTGGAACAATGCTGTGGATTTCGTGCGTCTGGTGCGGCTGAGCCTGCAAATGCTCTTTACCGGGCAGGCGGGCCTGCAGGACCTGAGTGGCCCGGTGGGGATCGTGTCCACCATGGTACAGGTAGGTGAGCAGGCGGAGACGACCCAGGCGGCGGTGGAGAACATCGCCTACATCGCGGCGCTGATCGCAGTGAATCTGGCGGTGATGAACCTGCTGCCGCTGCCGGCGCTGGACGGCGGGCGGATATTCTTCCTGATCATCAACGCGGCAGCCATGCTGCTGTTTCGGAAGCAGGTACCGGCTAAATATGAGAACTATATCCACTTCGCGGGACTTATTCTGCTGCTGGCGCTGATGGTGGTGCTGGTGTTCAGCGACGTGGGAAAGCTGATCCACTGAGGAGGCGGGAACAGTGACAAGACGCATACAGGTGGGCGCGGTACCGGTGGGCGGCGGCGCAGCCGTGAGCATACAGTCCATGTGCAATACGCCCACGGAGGATGTGAACGCCACGGTGCGGCAGATACAGCGCCTGGAGCAGGCTGGCTGCGAGATCGTGCGTGTGGCGGTGCCCACGGAGGAGGCCGCACGGGCCATTCCGAGCATCAAGGCGGCTATACACATCCCGCTGGTGGCGGATATCCACTTTGATTACCGGCTGGCGCTGCTGTGTGTGGACGGCGGTGTGGATAAAATACGCATCAACCCCGGCAACATCGGGTCGAAGGACCGCGTGCGGGCCGTGGCCGACGCCTGCCGGGAGCGGGGCATTCCGATCCGTGTGGGCGTCAACGGCGGCTCGCTGGAGAAGGACCTGGTGCAAAAATACCGCCGAGGCGCTGGCCGAGAGTGCACTGGGACATGTGCGCCTGTTGGAGGAGTGCGGCTTCGGGGATATCTGCATCTCCGTGAAGTGCTCCCGGGTGCCGGTAAATATGGCGGCCTACGAGCTGCTGCACGAAAAGGTGGACTATCCGCTGCATCTGGGCGTTACTGAGGCGGGCACACCGGAGATGGGTGTACTGAAGTCGGCCATCGGCATCGGCGGACTGCTGTGCCGGGGTATCGGCGATACGCTGCGGGTGAGCCTGACTGCCGACCCGGTGGAAGAGGTAGTGGCCGCCAAGCGTATTTTGCAGGCCTGCGGTCTGCGGCAGACGGGGCCGGACCTGATCGCCTGCCCTACCTGCGGGCGGACGAAGTATGATATGCTGCCCATCGCCCGGGAGGTGGAACGGCGGCTGAAGAGCTGTGACAAGCCCATCACCGTGGCAGTGATGGGGTGCGTGGTCAATGGACCGGGGGAGGCCACTGCTGCGGATGTGGGCATCGCCGGAGGCAAGGGCGAGGGATTGCTGTTCGCCAAGGGAACGGTTCTGCGAAAAGTGCCGGAGGACCAACTGGTGGATGCGCTGTTCGAGGAGATCGACAAGCTGTGACAAGAGATACGATAGGGGAGAAACATGGCGGAGAGAGTACCGTTTTTTACGCTGTTTGAGAGCTTTCAGGCGCCGCGGCAGCTGCGCCTGCTGCTGCACGATGCCTGCATCATCAGCGGCGCGCTGGATATGGCGGGCCGGACGCTGGAGGTGCAGGTGGAAAGCAGCGAGACGCTGCCCCAGGCGGCACAGGACGCCCTGCAGCAGATGCTGGCGCAGCAGTATGATCTGCGGCAGGTGCTGCTGCATTTCTGCGGCACCGGCGAGCAAAAGGGCGACAACGGGGTGATCTGGGGCAAGACGATCACCGGAAAGCTGACGCCTATCGGCGAACTGAATATCAAACAGGGCGGCGCCATTGTGGAGGGCCGGGTGTTCAAGGCGGAGTGCTATGAGACGCGGCGCAAGGGAATGTGGACGCTGAACTTCAACATCACCGATGAGCATGGCTCCGTGGCCGTGCGGAAGGCCATGGATGAAAAAGAGGCCAAGGTGCTGGGCGGCGCGATCAACGACGGGATGTGGCTGCGCCTGCAGGGCAAGGTGGAACTGACCTACGACGGGAAGGATATCCTGCTGCGGCCGGTGAATATTATGAAGATCAGCCATACGGCCCGGCAGGACAATGCACCGGAGAAGCGGGTGGAGCTGCACCTGCATACGCAGATGAGCAGCATGGATGCTCTGACGGATGTGGGCAAGGTGGTAAAGCAGGCGGCAGCCTGGGGCCACCCGGCTATTGCCATTACCGACCACGGCACGGTGCAGGCATTCCCAAAGGCGCGGGACGCGGGCAAGGGGAAGATCAAGATCCTGTACGGCGTGGAGGGGTACTATGTCAATAACCTGGACGACCGCATTGCCGTACACGGTGCGCAGGATCAGGACTTTGACGACGAGATCGTGTGCTTCGACATCGAAACTACCGGATTGAAGGTACAGCGGGAGGCCATCACGGAGATCGGCGCAGTGGTGCTGAAAAACGGGAAGATCACGGATACGTTTCAGACCTTCGTGAACCCCGGCCGTCGGCTGACGCCGGAGATCATCGGCCTGACGGGCATTACGGATGCCATGCTGGCGGACGCGCCGCCGCCGGAGGAAGCACTGGCGGCGTTTTTGAAATTCGTGGACGGGCGACCGCTGGCGGCCCACAATGCGGAGTTCGACATCGGGTTCATCCGAGCAGGGTGCCGCAGGGCGGGGCTGGAATTCGACCCCACGTACATCGACAGCCTGATCCTGGCGCAGAATCTGCTGCCGGAGCTGCACAAGCATAAGCTGGACATCGTGGCGGAGCATTTGGATCTGCCCGCCTTTAACCACCACCGGGCGTCGGACGACGCGGGGATGGTGGGGTATATGCTGATACCCTTTTTTGAGAAAATGCGGCGGGAGATGGGAATTTCCCGTCTGCAGGAGATCAACGGGCAGATGGAGAAGCTGCGGCCCCGGGACGGCGGCAGCCGGCACCCCAAGCATATTATCATCCTGGCGAAGAACAAGCTGGGCCTGAAGCATCTGTATCAGCTGATCTCAGCTTCCAACCTCAAGTATTTCAAGCGTGTGCCCATTATCCCCAAGACGGAGCTGATCGCCCATCGGGAGGGCCTCATCATCGGCTCAGCCTGTGAAGCAGGCGAGCTGTTCCGGGCGGTGGCGGATCGCAAGGACTGGGCGGAGCTGAAGCGCATCGCATCGTTCTACGATTACCTGGAGATACAGCCCACCTGCAATAATATGTTCATGCTTCGCAACGGCGCAGTGCAGTCAGAGGAGGAGCTGCGGGAGTTCAACCGTACTATCGTCCGGTTGGGCCGGGAGCTGGGCAAGCCAGTGTGCGCCACGGGTGATGTGCACTTCCAGGAGCCGGAGGACGAGGTATACCGCCATATCCTGCTGGCCAGCAAGAAGTTTGCCGACGCCGACGCACCCCTGCCCATTTACTTCAAGACCACGGAGGAGATGCTGGCGGAGTTTGCCTATCTGGGCGAAGAGGAAGCGCATCGGGTGGTCATCGACGACCCGCGCGGCATCGCCGACCGTATCGAAAATATCGAGCTGCTGCCGCCGGGACGGTTGTTCCCGCCGCGGCTGGAGAATTCGGAGCAGGAACTTCATGACAGAGTGTGGGACAAGTGTCACGAGCTGTATGGCGACGAGCCGCCTCAGCTGATCGTGGACCGGCTGAACGTGGAACTGAAAAGCATTCTGGGCAAGTACGACGTGGTGTATATGTCCGCCCAGAAGCTGGTGCAGCGCAGCCTGGAAAACGGTTATCTGGTGGGCAGCCGGGGCAGTGTGGGGTCCTCACTGGTGGCGTATATGTCCGGTATTACGGAGGTGAACTCCCTGCCGCCCCATTATCGCTGCCCCAAATGCCGCCATACTGAGTTCATCACCGATGGCAGCTACGGCTGCGGCGCGGATATGCCCGATAAGAATTGCCCGGTGTGCGGGACAAAGTACGCTAAGGACGGGTTTGACATCCCCTTTGAGACGTTTTTGGGCTACGGCGGCGGTAAGGTGCCGGATATCGACCTGAATTTCTCCGGTGAGTACCAGGCCCGGGCACACCAGCACGCCATTGAGATGTTCGGCAAGACCCAGGTGTTCCGCGCGGGGACCATCGGTACCCTAGCGGAAAAGACCGCCTTCGGCATGGTGAAGAAATACCTGGAGGAACGGGGCGAGACGGCTTCCAACGCGGAGCTGGATCGCCTGACGCTGGGCTGCGTGGGCGTGCGGCGTACTACGGGGCAGCACCCCGGTGGGCTGGTGGTGGTGCCGGATGATATGGATGTGGAGGATTTTACCGCGGTGCAGCACCCGGCAGACGATGCCAACAGCGACACTGTGACCACTCATTTCGAGTATCACTGCATGGAGGACAACCTCCTGAAGCTGGATATGCTGGGACACGATGACCCCACCATGATCAAGATGCTGGAGGACCTGACCGGCGTGAACGCGCGGGCTATCCCCTTGGATGACCCGGATACCATGAGTATTTTCACCTCGTCCAAGGTGCTGGGCTTTGAAAATGACGAGATACTGGGGCCCACCGGCGCCGTGGCTATCCCGGAGTTCAACACCCGGTTCACCCGCGGTATGCTGATGGATACCATGCCCCAGGATTTCAATACCCTGGTACGGTTGTCCGGCTTCTCCCACGGTACCGACGTGTGGCTGGGCAATGCCCGGGACTTGATTGTGGGCGGCACGGCCAGCGTTTTGGAGACGGTGGGCTGCCGCGATGATATCATGTTGTACCTGATCTCCATGGGGCTGGAGCCGAAGATGAGCTTTAAGATCATGGAGGCGGTGCGTAAGGGCAAAGTAAAGAAAAAGGGCTTCGAGGACGGCTGGGAGGAGGCTATGCGGGAGCATCAGGTGCCGGATTGGTATATCGGCTCTCTGGCCAAGATCGGCTATCTGTTCCCTAAGGCCCACGCTGTGGCCTATGTGATGATGGCGTTCCGTATTGCGTGGTTCAAGGTGCATGAGCCGCTGGCCTTCTACGCTACGTTCTTCTCCATCCGGGCCAAGGCCTTCGACGCGGAGTACTGCTGCGCCGGCATGGATGCGGTGAAGCAGAAAATCAGGGAGATCGAGAACAATAAGGACGCCACCGACGTGGAACAGAACCTGCTGGTGACGCTGGAGGTGTGCTACGAGTTCTATTTGCGGGGCTTCCATTTTGACACCATTAGTATTTACGACTCCGATGCCACACACTTCAAGATCACGGAAAACGGCCTGCTGCCTCCTTTTGTAACGGTGCGCGGTCTGGGTGAGACGGCGGCGCTGGACACGGTGGAGAAGCGAAAGGGAAAAACCTTCATCTCTGTAGAGGAGTTCGCCACCATCTGCAACAAGCTTAGTAAGACCCATATCGAGCAGCTGAAGGCGCTGGGCGCCTTTGCCGGTATGGCGGATACCAGTCAGGTGACGCTGTTCTGAGACAGCCAAAAGCGCAAAAAAGAAGCACCCGCGCGGGTGCTTCTTTTTTTGCACTTTATTCGGCTTTCTGTTTCACGGGGAAGTCGATCTGCGCCAGGAGGACGGCGGCGAACATCACCGCGCAGCCGATGTATTCCCGGGCAGACATCTGCTGCTTGAGAATAATGGCACCGGCGATGACGGCAAACACGCTCTCCAGACTCAGCAGAATGGTGACCACCGTGGGGTTGGAGCCCTTCTGCGCCAGAATTTGCAGGGTGTAGCCCACGCCGCAGGAGAAGATGCCCACGTACAGCAGGGGCAGGATGCAGCCCCAGATGGCGGCGAAGTCCACGTCCTCGAAGAGGAACATGCACACAGTGGAGATAAGGGCCGCGAACAGGAATTGCAGACAGCTGAGCTTTACGCCGTCCACGGTGGCGGTGAAGTGGTCGATGACAAGGATATGTATGGTGAAGCACACGGCGCAGGCCAGGATCAGCAGGTCGCCGGGGGCGAGGGAGAATTCACCGTTGATACACAGCAGATACAGCGCGATCACGGACAGTGCCACGGCGATCCAGACGGGGAGACTGACCTTCCGCTTGAAGAACAGACCGCATACGGGAACCAGCACCACATACAGCGCCGTCAGGAAGCCGGCCTTGCCGCTGTCGGTACCGGCGACCATGCCCGCCTGCTGGAAGTTGGAGGCCATGGCCAGCGCCGCACCGCAGCACAGGCCGCCCAGCCACAGCTGCCGGTTGGCGGCCTTTTTCTGGATGGGGGAGAGGGTGGGCTTGTCCTTTTTCAGCTTGTCGCTGATGACGATGACCACCAGCAGCGCCAGCACCGCGATAAAGTAGCGGCTGGCGTTGAAGGCGAACGCGCCGATGGCGTCGGCGCACATATCCTGCGCAACAAAGGCGGTGCCCCAGATGAAGGCGGCCAGAATGGGGAAGACCACCTGCCGCATCTGATTGTGTTTCATGTCAGTGATGTCCTTTCTCTGTTTACTCTTTCTCTTTCGGTGTGCCGGTGTGCCATTGGAATTTGCGTTCCTGATGATGCAGCAGGCGCGTGATATTCTCCCGGTGGCACCAGATCACCAGCGCGGCGATCAGCACGGCCAGCGCCGTGTAGAGGATGCTCTGGCCGCAGAAGAAAAATGTGGTGACGGGCATGGAGGCGGCGGCGCAGACGGAGCCGAGAGAGACGTATTTCGTCAGCAGCCACAGGGCGGTGAACAGACCCCACGCGATCAGACCGACGCGCCAGTCCAGCAGCCACACCAGCGTGCCGCCGGACAGGATGCCCTTGCCGCCCTTGAAGCCGAAGAACACCGGGAACATATGACCCAACTCACAGCCAAGGCCACCCAGCAGGACGCCCAACATCCAGTCGCCGGCCAGATAGTCGAAGGCTGCACCGCCGATCAGGCAGGCGATCACTGTTTTACCCATGTCGAAGAGGATGACGCCCAGTGCGTATTTGGCACCGTAGGTGCGGTAGAAGTTGGTCAGGCCCGCATTGCCGCTGCCGTGCTGCCGCACATCGTCCTTGATGATGAAGTGGCTGACCATTACCGAGCCGTTGAGACAACCTAAGAAATAGCCCAGCAGCAATATGACCAGTGAGGCCAGCAGTGTAGCACCGATGAGATGGTTCAACCGTCGTCCTCTCCCTTCTGGCGGATAGTCAGCACGATGGGGGTGCCCTCCAGGCCGAACACGCTGCGGAGCTGGTTTTCCAGATACCGCTGGTAGGAGAAGTGGAAGAGCTTTTTGTCGTTGCAGAAGATGACGAAGTGGGGCGGCTTGACGCCCACCTGCGTCATGTAGTAGATCTTCAGGCGGCGCCCCTTGTCCGTGGGTGGCTGAACGCGGGTCTGCGCGTCTGCCAGCACACTGTTCAGCGTGCCGGTGGTGATTCGCATGGCCGCCTGATCGTTGACGTAGTTGATAAGCTCAAAGAGACGGCCCACCCGCTGGCCGGTCAGAGCGGAGATGAACAGAATGGGGGCATAGGGCATATAGCTCAGGTCCCGGCGGATATCCTCACGCATACGGTCCATGGTCTTGCCGTCCTTTTCGATCAGGTCCCATTTGTTCACCACGATAATGCATGCCTTGCCCGCGTCATGCGCCAGACCGGCGACCTTGGTGTCCTGCTCGGTGACACCCTCCTGAGCGTCGATGAGAATGAGGCAGACGTCGCTGCGCTCAATAGCCATGGTGGCCCGCAGAACGCTGTATTTTTCGATGTTGTCATCTACCTTGGACTTTTTCCGCATACCGGCGGTGTCGATGAAATTATATTTGCCGTACTGGTTCTCAAAGTAGCTGTCGATGGCGTCACGGGTGGTGCCGGCTACATTGCTGACGATAACGCGTTCCTCACCCAGAATACGGTTCGTCAAGCTGGATTTACCTACATTGGGCTTTCCGATAATGGCCACCTGTACCACGTCGGAGTCGTCCTCCTCATCCGTTTCCGGCGGAAAATACTTGATGCATTCGTCCAGCAGATCGCCGGTGCCGTGGCCGTGAACGGCGGAGACAGCCACGGGGTCGCCCAGACCCAGGTTGTAGAACTCATAGAAATCCGGGTCGACCGCGCCCACAGAGTCCATCTTGTTCACCGCCAGCACGATGGGCTTACGGCTGCGCTGAAGCATACTGGCCACCTCCTGGTCGGAGGCAGTCAGGCCGGTCTTGATATCCGTGACGAAGATAATGACGTCAGCGTTGTCGATGGCGATCTGGGCCTGCTCCCGCATGAAGGACAGAATCTGGCTGTCTGTATTGGGCTCGATGCCGCCGGTGTCCACCAGGCGGAACCTGCGGCCCACCCACTCGCTCTCACCGTAGATACGGTCACGGGTGACGCCGGGGGTGTCCTCTACGATGGACAGCCGCCGGCCGATGATCTTATTGAACAGCATGGATTTGCCCACGTTGGGGCGTCCCACGATCGCTATCAAAGGTAATGCCATAGTTTATCCCTCTCTTTCCAGCATGGCGTCCAGCAGGTCGCCGCCGTCTATCCCCACGATCTGCACCGGGCAGTTCAGCTCGGCGCTGAGCCGCTCCACGGTGTAGTCGTCCAAAAATACGTTTTCTCCGTGCCGCAGCATGTGTAGCGGCAGCAGCACGCGCCCCAGGTCCGGCACGCGCCGCAGCTGCGCCGACAGGTCCTGACCTGTCAGCAGACCCGCCACGTCGATGGTGTGGCCGAAAAAGTCGTTCTCCACGGCAATCACCTGTCCCCGCAGGGCAGGGAAATACGCCCTGGCCTGCTCCAACAGGTGTGTCATGAACGGCGCTGCCGCCGTGCCGGTGGCGATGGTGAAGGGGGAGGGCGCTTCATCGTGCTCCTCCATGCGCATGGCGCTGAGGAAGTCCTGCTCCAGTGAGCGCAGCATACCCACGCCGTTTTCCAGCTGCCGATAGCCCTCGTAGTAGTCCTCTTGGGGCAAATCCAGTCCGGCCCGCAGGAACAGTTCGTCAGCACAGAAGAACCTACGGGTGCCGAAGCGGCGCAGATTTTCCAGCCCGAATTCCTCGGCGATGGCAATGATGTCCCGGGCACAGTCCCTGTCCACGGGCCTTAGCTTGGCCAGACCCTGGCGGTACTTGGTGATGCCCACCGGCACAAGAGAGCAGCTGGAGAACTGCCACTCGGTCAAGTCCCGCAGGGTGCGGCGCAGTTGGTCACCGTCGTTCCAGCCGGGGCAAACCACGATCTGCCCGTTCATGACGATACCGGCCTTGCAGAAGGCCTGGATATAGTCCAGCGACCGGGCGGCGTTCTTGTTGCCAAGCATGGTGCAGTGCAGCTGTGGGTCGGTGGCGTGGACGGAGACGTTGATGGGGCTGATGTGCAGGTCAATGATCCGCTGTGCCTCCCGCTCCGTCAGGTTGGTGAGGGTGATGTAGTTGCCCAGCAGAAAGCTCAGCCGTGCGTCATCGTCCTTGAAGTACAGCGTGGAGCGCATACCCGGCGGCATCTGGTCCACAAAGCAGAACAAGCAGTGATTGGCACAGGAGCGCATTTCGTCCATCAGATACGTGTCGAAGTTCAGCCCCAGGTCCTGGCCTTCGGCCTTGCGGCAGGTGACGTGCCGCACGTTGCCTGCCGTCGTTTTCAGCTCAAGGTGCGACAGGGGATCATAGCCGTAAAAACGATAGTCCAGCACATCCACGATGGGGTGGCCGTTGATGGATAGAAGCTGTTCGCCCACCTGAACGCCGGCGCGCTCCGCGGGGCTGTGCCGGTCGATGGCGGTGATGATGGTACTCATAATACGTCCTCACTCATGCAAAATGCGGCCTTATCCACAATAGGACATAATACCACATAATAATCAACTCATTATACCGTTTTTTGACGTGAGACGCAAGCACAATATAGTATAGCCGCCCACAAGCATAAAGTAAAACGATGGATTTTGATACTTCCCATGACGAAAAGTGTGGGAGCAGTAAAAAACAAGAGGGAAGCGGCGCTTCCCTCTTGCAAAGGCACAACAGAACTTATTTCGCGGCCACAGACTTGACGACCTTGACCTCGCGGCCGTTGTAGCTGCCGCACTCCGGGCACATTCTGTGGGGGAGATGCAGCGCGCCGCACTTGGCGCACGCCACCAGCGTGGGAGCTGCCAGCTTCCATACGGAAGAACGTCTCTTATTGCGTCTTTGCTTGGATACTTTTCCCTTAGGGACTGCCATGTTGACACCTCCTTGGTCTTAATTGCCTGAGCAGCAATGTAATACAAAAGTAATTCACTCATCCTTCTGCAGCAGCTGCGCTAGCTTCGCCAGACGGGGATCCACTGCCTTTTTGCATCGGCAGTTCTCCCGGTTCAGGTTCACACCGCAGCCGGGGCACAGCCCCCTGCAGTCCTCTGAGCAGAGAAACTTCGTGTCCATATCGAGGATAAAGGCGTCGCGCGCCAACTCCTCCACATCTACCTCGTCGTTATCCAGCAGGATGATGTCGTCGCTTTCGTCAGACTCGCGCGCCTCTGCCAATACGCAGTCGTAGCGTGTCGTTTTGTCCGCGTCGTACGCTTCACCGCACCGGTCACAGATACAATGCAGCGTGGTGGTCAACGTCATTCCGCACAGCAGCAGCCCAGCCTTATTCTCCAGCCGGCAGTCCACAACAACCGGATCGGAAACAGGATAGGAACCGCCGAATTCCAAGTCGGACAGATCCATTTCAAAACGGATGTCCTGCCGGGCATCGGGGGTATGCAGCAGCTTGTTGACGTTCAAACGCATAGTACACCTCACAATGGCACGTGTAGTATTATAGCCGACACAAAATGCCTTGTCAAACATTTTCTTACAAATATTTTGACTTTTTTCAAAAACACGGTACAATAAGCAGAGAAACACAGGGGAGGACGCCGTTATGCGGGAGCTGACCATCGGAAAAAATGACGCCGGACAACGGCTGGATAGATTTCTGTCCAAGGCGCTGCCCCTGCTGCCGCCTGCTCTGGCGCAGAAGTACATCCGCATCAAGCGGGTGAAGGTAAACGGCGGACGTGCCCAGCGGGACCAGCGGCTCAGTGCGGGCGATGTGCTGCAATTATACATCAACGACGAGTTTTTCGACAAGCCCTCAGAGGAAAATCTGTTTCTGACGCTGTTCAAGCCGCACCTGACGGTGGTGTACGAGGATGAGCACCTGCTGCTGGCGGATAAGCCCCAGGGAATGGTGGTCCACGCCGACGAGACGGAGAAGGTGAATACCCTCATCAACCACATCCAGGCATATCTGTATCAGAAACGGGAGTGGAACCCCAAGTGGGAAAATGCCTTTACGCCGGCGCTGTGCAATCGTATCGACCGCAATACCGGCGGCATCGTCATCGCGGCCAAGGACGCCGAGACACTGCGGGTCATCAACGAGAAGATACGGGACCGGGAACTGGACAAGCGCTACCTCTGCATCACTGTAGGTCGGCCAAGGAAGCCGGAAGGCCGGGTGGAGTGCTTTTTGCTGAAAGATGAGAAGAAAAAGCAGGTGTCCGTATACCATAAGCCGGTCCCTGGAGGCAAGACCGCCATTACCGATTACAAGGTGCTGGAGACGCGGGGAGAGCTGAGCTTGGTGGAGATCGGGCTGGAGACGGGCCGGACCCACCAGATCCGCGCCACGATGGCGGATCTGGACTGCCCGCTGCTGGGGGACGGCAAATACGGCCGTGGGGACGTAAACCGCCGCTACGGCGAGACGCGGCAGGCCCTGTATGCCTACAAGCTGACCTTTGACCTGCCCACGGACGCGGGGCACCTGAACTATCTGCGCGGGCAGAGCTTTACAGTGGAAAATGTGCCCTTCCGGGACAAATATTTCGGCTGAGTGCCGTGCAGCGGATGGCTTTTGCCATCCGCTGTATTTTTTTCGGGGAAAAACGGGAAAATCCATTGACTTTCCCGACGCTTTTATATATAGTGTACTCGCCAACTTTCGACGGGGAAAGCAGTGCGTGAACAGACGCGCTGCCGTCACGACGGAGGAGGGCTATTTTACTGATGAATGGAGGAGGATAAATGTCCAAAGAGTTGATTCGCCTGCGGGATCTCTGCATGGCGTTTGACGACGAGCTGGTTCTCGATCACATCAATCTTTACATCAACGATTCCGAATTCCTCACGCTGCTTGGTCCCAGTGGGTGCGGCAAGACCACCACACTGCGGATCATCGGCGGTTTCACCACGCCCACAAGCGGCGATGTGACCTTCGACGGCGAGAGGATCAACGATGTCCCGCCCCATAAGCGGCAGATCAACACGGTGTTCCAGAAATATGCGCTGTTTCCGCATCTGGACGTGTTTGAAAACATAGCCTTCGGCCTGCGTATCGCAAAAGTGCCGGAGGACGAGATACGACAGCGTGTCGGTGAAATGCTGGAGGTCGTCAGCCTGAAGGGCTTTGACCGCCGGCGTGTCGACCAACTCTCCGGTGGTCAGCAGCAGCGTGTGGCGATTGCCCGTGCCCTGGTGAACCGGCCGAAGGTGCTGCTGCTGGACGAGCCGCTGGGCGCGCTGGACCTGCGTCTGCGTAAGGATATGCAGAACGAACTGAAACGTATCCAGCAGCAGATGGGCATCACGTTTATATATGTCACCCACGATCAGGAGGAAGCCCTGACCATGTCCGACACCGTGGTGGTCATGGACAAGGGCCGCATCCAGCAGATCGGCACACCGGAGGATATCTACAACGAGCCGAAGAATGCCTTTGTGGCGGACTTCATCGGCGAGAGCAATATCCTCAACGGCACGATGGTCCGCGACAGGGTCGTGAAAATGTATGGCAAGGAATTCCCCTGCGTGGACGGCGGCTTCGCCGAAAATGAACCGGTGGACGTGGTCATTCGCCCGGAGGATATCGACATCGTGCCGGTGGAGCAGGGCCAGTTGGTAGGCACTGTCACCAACGTGACGTTCAAGGGGATGCAATATGATATCATCGTGGATTTCCGCGGCTTCAAGTGGTTGATTCAAACCACCGATCACTCTCCGGTGGGTGCCCGTATCGGCGTGAAGATCGATCCCGAGGGTTTCCACATTATGAAGAAGAGCGAGTATTCCGGTATGTTCGGCGACTATTCCTCTTACTCCGAGGAATACGAGGAACTGGCGGACGCCGGTGCTGAGCCGGAAGAGGAGGAGAGCGAGGATGAAGAGTAAGCTC
>OBLG01002016.1_pt1 | contig 13470 bp, 9 predicted proteins | sample 1517451 | NCBI WGS metagenome assembly OBLG01 (sample SAMN04571694, study PRJEB22368) | human gut metagenome | biome: human gut; material: stool | host: Homo sapiens | place: Luxembourg | collected 2012-06-29
GAGTTTCTGTTTTATCTGGACTTTATAACGCACTACAAGGGTGGATGAGAACAGCATCGACCCGCCGAACAGTCCGGCGGGGAAAAAGCCCCTGCGGGGCTTTTTTAGATGCGCGGCTCGCGTAATCCACCCGCGCCCACCAAGAACTCCAGCGTTGTTATGACGTTGGAGTTTCTGTTTTATCTGGACTTTATAACGCACTACAAGGGTGGATGAGAACAGCTGCGGCGCTGTCGCCAAAGACAGCGCAAAAACAGCCCTGCGGGCTGTTTTTAGCAGCGCGGCTCGCGTAATCCACCCGCGCCCACCAAGAAACAGCACCTAGAAACGTAAGTTTCCGGGTGCTTTTCGTTTGCTCGAACCCACTGTTCCACGACGGCAAGATGACCGACTACATCCCCTCCGACGCCGACCTGCAGAAGGGCTTTGACGGCATCCCCCACTTCCCCGGCAACGAATAAACCGCATTCTTCCGGCCCCGCTGTGTGCTCCACGGCGGGGCCTTTTTCTGGGTGCATCACACCCCGGAAACAGCAAAAGCCCTCCGGCTCAGGACCGGAGGACTTTTGCGTTTGTTTTGGAAAAAGGAAGAATGGACAAAGAGACAAAGGTTCTGATGCAGCTCGTGCAGACGGGTAATTACTCGCCGCGGACTGCTGCGAAACCGGCTTCCAGATCGGCAATGATGTCGTCGATGTGCTCGGTGCCGATGGACAGACGGATGGTGTTCTGGTAGATCTGCTGCTCGGCCAGCTCCTCATCATTCAGCTGGCTGTGGGTGGTGGAAGCCGGGTGGATGACCAGGCTCTTGACGTCTGCCACGTTGGCCAGCAGAGAGAACACCTTCAGGTTATCAATAAACTTGAAGGCCTCTTCACGGCCGCCCTTGATGTTGAAGGTGAAGATGGAAGCACCGCCGTTGGGGAAGTACTTCTCGTACAGGGCGTGGTCCGGGTGATCCGGCAGAGAGGGGTGGTTGACCTTTTCCACCTGCGGATGGTTGGCCAGGAACTCCACGACCTTCTTGGTGTTCTCCACATGGCGCTCGATGCGCAGGCTCAGGGTCTCGGTGCCCTGCAGCAGCAGGAAGGCGTTGAACGGAGAAATGGTTGCGCCGGTATCACGCAGCAGGATGGCGCGGATGTAGGTGACAAAGGCAGCGGGGCCGGCTGCGTCGGCGAAGGAAACGCCGTGGTAGCTGGGGTTGGGGTCAGCAATGTTGCCGAACTTGCCGCTGGCCTTCCAGTCGAACTTGCCGCTGTCCACGATGATGCCGCCCAGGGTGGTGCCGTGGCCGCCGATGAATTTGGTGGCGGAGTGCACCACGATGTCAGCGCCGTGCTCGATGGGGCGGATCAGGTACGGGGTGCCGAAGGTGTTGTCGATGACCAGCGGCAGGCCGTGCTTGTGCGCGATGGCGGCAATGGCGTCGATGTCGGGGATATCGCTGTTGGGGTTGCCCAGGGTCTCCAGATAGACAGCCTTGGTGTTGGGCTGGATGGCATTCTCCACCTCGGCCAGATCATGGGCGTTGACGAAAGTGGTGGAAACGCCGAACTGGGTCAGGGTGTGCTCCAGCAGGTTGTAGCTGCCGCCGTAGATGGTCTTTTGTGCCACGATGTGGTCACCGGCCTGTGCCAGTGCTTCGATGGTGTAGGTGATGGCAGCAGCGCCGGAAGCGGTAGCCAGAGCAGCCACGCCGCCTTCCAGAGCGGCAATGCGCTTCTCGAACACATCCTGGGTGGAGTTGGTCAGACGGCCGTAGATGTTGCCGGCGTCTGCCAGACCGAAGCGGTCCGCAGCGTGCTGGCTGTTGCGGAACACATAGGAAGTGGTCTGGTAAATGGGCACTGCGCGGGAATCGGTCGCGGGATCGGCCTGCTCCTGGCCAACGTGCAGCTGAAGGGTCTCAAATTTATAGTTAGACATTGTAGTATACCTCTATCATTAAACTTTTAGTATAATTTCCTGATACAAAAACACCCGATACGCACTCAAGTTCCAGCGTACCGGGCAGATCATTTCCGTTTGCTTCTGTTCAACGCTCCATCGGCGTACACATTCGTGCACAGGAGGGCATCGTACAGGTCACGGTGAATTCTTCTGCCCGTTCCCCACACATTCGCCCACAGCGGAAGTTTGCATGCAGCAGCTCGTTCCAGATCAGTTTCATCTTCGTGCCCTCCTTTCCGGCTTTTTCCCACTCCTCTACAAACCCGGGAATCTCCATTTCAATTCCCCACAAGGTTTGTGGATTTGTTGTTCGCATTATATCCCCTAATACCCAGTTTGTCAATAGGTTAATTCCATTTTTTCAATTTTGCATTTTGTGCATGATGAACGGCCGCTGCGCGGTGCCGTGCCTTGTGCATTCCGGTCAAGAGTATTACTTTGCTTGATTTTCCGGCCCGTCCGACGGCGTACACCGGCACAAATTCATGCTCTGGTCACAAAACGGCAAAATCTGCACCTTATAATAAGACCGGAATGTCCCTTGTCAAACCGGCCAAAATCGTTTATGATACAGTCATTCGGGCCACCGCCCGGAAAGGAGCACACCATGCATATCGTTTTTCGTTTTCTCCGGCAGCTGCTGCTCACGGTGCTGCTGCTTGCCCTGCTGACCCTTGTGGCAGCGGGCGGGTACTTTGCCGTCACAGGCCACAAACTCTATGAGAGCGCCATCCAGGTCACCCCCATTGATACCCTGTACAGCAGCATTTCGTCCCGCGAGGGGTTCGTTCCCTATGCCCAGCTGCCCCAGACCTACATCAACGCCGTGATCTCGGCGGAGGATTCCCGCTTCACCCACCACAAGGGTGTGGACCCGGTGTCCATTGCCCGGGCACTGGTGACCGACCTGCGCACCGGCAGCTTTGCCGAGGGCGGCAGCACCATCACCCAGCAGCTGGCCAAGAACACTCTGTTCACTCAGGAAAAGCATCTGGCCCGCAAGGCGGCGGAGATGTTCGTCGCCCTCGCCATTGAGAAGCAGTACAACAAGGAACAGATCTTTGAAATGTACGTCAACACCATCTATTTCGGCAGCGGGCACTACGGCATCGGCGAAGCCGCGCAGGGCTACTTTGGCAAAACGCCGCTGCAGCTCACCGACGCCGAAGCCGTGATGCTGGCGGGCCTGCCCAATGCTCCATCGGCCTACTCGCCCAACAGCAGCCCAGACCTGGCCGTCAAGCGGATGCAGGTGGTGCTCAACCGGATGGTCGGGTGCAAAAAGCTGACCCGGGAGCAGGCCGACGCCCTTGCCGCTGAGGCGGTCACCTTGCAGTTTTTGCCGGCCTCCTGACGCAGACCTGAAAAAGCTGCTGCATAAAACAAGTGCAGCAGCCTTTTTTCTGCCATTTTCCGGGACGCAAAAAGCACCGCGCAACGGGAAGTGGACCCGTTGCGCGGTGCTTTTTTACGGTATTTGGTTTGGAAAAGGAGGAATCATGTTGTCCCGGAGAAGGGATTTGCGGCGTTCCCTTCCGGTGATTCTATCTTACCAGAGAATTTCGGCAAAAGTGTTGTGCATTCGTGAATCTTTTATGAACCCTGACGTTTCTTATTCCGGTGCCTTCATGCTCTCCACCATGCTGATCTTCTTCACATGCCGCCGCATGACAAAGCAGACTGCCAGCGTGAACAGCATGGTCAGTGCCACGCTCAGCAGATAGCTGTGGGGGGCAATGGTCCGGATGAACATGAGCTGGTCCATTTCCACCGTGCGGATGATGAACTGATGCAAGGGGATGCCCAGCAGCAGGCCCACGCAAGAGCCCATGAGGGCCAGCAGGTCGATCTCCCGGAAGATGTAGCGGTACACTTCCTTATCATAGAAGCCCAGCACCTTGATGGTGGCCAGCTCCTTTTTGCGCTCGGCCAGGTTCACGCTGATCAGGTTGTACAGCACCACCGCCGCCAGGGCCGCAGCACACACGATGATCAGCACCACCACCGAGTTCAGGCTCACGATGAGGTTGTCGAACATGGAGGTGGCATCCTCTGTAAAGGAGGCTCCAGTCACATAGTTGCAGGCCAGCAGGGTCTCCCGCATGGTGTTGCGGTCGGCGGCACTGTCGCAGCGGGTCTGGGCGTACACCGTGTTCCAGGGGATGTCCTGGGTGCCCAGCAGGGTCTGCAGCTGGGCATTGGACACATACAGCCGGGTGAACATATAGTTTTCCGTCACGCCGGTCAGGGTCATCTCCACCCGTTCTCCGTCAGGGTTCTCCACCCAGATGGAGTCTCCCGGCTCCACCCCCAGGTTCAGGGCGGTCTTTTCTGTCAGCACCACGCTGTCCTTTTCAAAGGGGATGGCCTTGTGGCCCTGCCGGGTGCGGAAGGTCACATAGCGGCTCAGCTGGCTGTCGGTCTGGGCTCCCACCACGCTGACGCCGGCACTTTCTCCGTCGGCATTGTAGATGGTCACAGACTTACTGTACACCGCCGCCCAGTTCTCCACCTGGCCCTTCTCCAGAGCATCGGTGAGGCCCTTTTCCACCGTAAAGGCGGCAGGGTCACTGAGGGTGACGGTCAGGTCGTTGTGGGACAGCTCTGTGGACTGCTTGGTGACGATGGGCAGCAGGGAGTCCTGGAGGCCGAAGCCGATGAGCAGCAGGGCCGTACAGCCTGCCACACCCAGCACCGTCATAAAGAACCGCTTCTTATACCGGAACAGGTTCCGGGCGGTGGTCTTTTGGGAGAAGCTCATGCGCTTCCACAGAGGGGTGATGTACTCCAGGAAGATGCGCTTGCCTGCCACGGGAGCCCGGGGCAGCAGCAGGGCTGCACTTTTTTCCTTCAGGCTGGAGCGGCAGGCACTCCAGGTAGCCAGGCCGATGACGGCGGCACTGATGGCCACGCTGGCTGCTGCCATGCCCGGGTAGAACCGCAGGGTGAAGGTGGGCAGGCTGAAGATCAGCTGATAGGCGTACCAGATAATGCTGGGGAATACCAAAAAGCCCACCACCATACCGGCCATGCTGCCCAGCACGCTGGCAGTAAGGGCATAGAACAGGTACTTGCCTGCAATGCTGGCGTTGGAGTAGCCCAGGGCCTTCAGGGTGCCCATCTGGAGGCGGTTCTCGTCCACCATACGGGTCATGGTTGTGGTAGCCACCAGGGCCGCCACCAGGAAGAAGAACACCGGGAACACCCGGGCAATGGCATCCATCCGGTCGGCGTACTGTTCAAAGGTCACAAAGCTCAGGGTGCTGTTGCGGTCCAGCACATACCACTCGCCCTTTTTGATCTTGCTCACCTGCTCCTCAGCGTCGGTGAGCTGCTGCAGGCCCTCGTCCAGCTTTTGCTGGGCATCGGCCTTTTGGGTCTCATACTGGGCACGGGAGTCTGCCAGCTGCTGCACCCCGGCCTGATACTCCTGCCACCCGGCGTCCAACTGGGCCCGGGCTGCCTCAAACTGGCTGTAGGCCGTGGCGGTGCCGGTGGTAAGCTGCAGCTGGCCTTCCAGCAGCTGCACCTTCAGTCGCCGCAGGGCGGCCTTGGCCTCCACCACCAGCCGGTCGTTGTCCAGGTTGGGGGAGGAGATGAGCCCCTGGGCGTACATCTGCTGCTTGCCCTCATCCAGCTGGGCCTGGTAGCCCTGGAGCTGGCCGTTGATGTTGTCATAGGCAGCCTGGGCCTTGGCCAGGGCGTCCCGCAGCTCGATGTATTCCTCGTCGGCAGGCTCTGCATCGTCCAGAGCCTTCTGGGCGTTGTCCAGGGCGGTCTGGGCGTAGGTCAGCAGCGGGTCGGCTACCTTTTTCAGGTTCACCAACAGCTGGATCTGCTGCAATTGTTCCTCAAATTCCAGCACCTGTTCCTCGCCGTCCACCAGCTGGTCGGCACCGTTCTGCATGGTGTCGGGCAGGGCTTCCTTCTGCTTGGCCAGTTCCGTTTCGCCTGCGTCCAGCTGGGCCTTGGCGTCATCCAGCTGCTTCTGGGCATCGTCCAGCTGCTGTTCCGCCTCGGCAAATTTCTGCTCGGCCTCGGCCTTCTGGTCGTCGTAGGTCTGACGGGCCTCGGCCAGCTTCTGGTTGGCGGTGTCGATAAGCTGTTCCCGACGCTGCACACACTGGGCGGTGCTGATCTGCTCCAGACGGTCCGCCACCTGGTCCACCGCCTCCTGGTACTCCTGGGAATAATTATCGTACTGGCCGGCATTTTCCGCCTTGATATAACAGGCAGTGTAGTAATCTGCCGTCAATTCCCCGTCCAGCACATAGGCGATGTAGTTCAGCTGACCGTTGCCCACGGTGCTGCTCTCTTTGTCGGTGGAGATGTGCTGCGGGTCCTGCACCAGCCCCACCACCGTATATTCCTTGTGTTTTGTCCCCTCCGTATCTTCCGGAAGGGTCAGCACGGTGCCCTCAGTGATCTCGGCCTGGTAGCCCATTACATGGACCACGCACTCGTCGGCGGCCTGGGGCATCCGGCCGGAGCGCAGCACCAGACGGTTCATGTTGGCATCGGTGTCTGCCGCCGGGTCCTGCTGGAGGGCCTGCAGCTGCACCACGATGCGCTCCTCCTGGCCCTGCCAGTTGGCCTCCAGGTCCAGGGTCTTTACCGGCATCACAGCCTCCACCCCGGGGGTGGCGGCAATGGCGGCAATGTCCTGGTCTGAAAGGCCCAGGGTGGACAGCACCCGGAGGTCAAACACATTTTGCTGCACATAATATTTTTGGGCTGCGCTCCGCATACTGGGGGCAATGCTCATGAGGCCTGTCAGCATCATGACCCCCAGGGCCACGATGCCAAACAGCGAGACCATGCGGCTGGCGTTGCCCTTCATCTCCCGGAGGATATTTTTGCGATAACTTTTTTGCACTGCACTCACCACTCAATTTCTTCCACTGGCACCGGGTGCTCGTTGACCTTGTTGGACACGATCTGCCCACTGCGTACCTGAATGACACGGTCGGCCATGGCGGTCAGGGCCGTGTTATGGGTGATCACGATGACGGTGCGTCCGGTCTTGCGGCAGGTCTCCTGCAAAAGCCCCAGCACCTGTTTGCCGGTCTTGTAGTCCAGGGCACCGGTGGGCTCGTCGCACAGCAGGAGCTTGGGGTTTTTGGCCAGAGCCCGGGCAATGGACACCCGCTGCTGCTCGCCGCCGGACAGCTGGGCCGGGAAGTTGTTCAGCCGCTCCCCCAGGCCCACACTGGTCAGGGTCTGGGCCGGGTCCAGAGGGTCCCGGCAGATCTCGCTGGCCAGCTCCACATTTTCCAACGCCGTCAGGTTCTGCACCAGGTTGTAGAACTGGAACACAAAGCCCACGTCGTACCGGCGGTAGGTGGTAAGAGCCTTTTCCGAAAAGCGGCTCACGTCCCGGCCGTCCAGCCAGACATGGCCCTCATCGCAGCTGTCCATGCCGCCCAGAATGTTCAGCAAGGTGGTCTTGCCGGCACCGGAGGGGCCTACGATGATGCAGAACTCCCCCTTGTCCACATAAAAGTTCATGTGGTCGGCGGCGGCGATCTTCACACTTCCGGTCTGGTAATATTTGCAGACGTCCTCAAACTCCACAAAATGATCCATGGCGTTTTCTCCTTTGCAACCATGTAGTTTTATCCACTTTAACTATAACACAACCCGGCAAAGGTTGCACCCTCTGCCGGGCAAATTTTCAAAAACTTAACAGAAAAACTCCCACCGCAGCAGCAGTGGGAGCTTTTGGATGCTTATGGAATGCAGGGAGCTGGGGCTCAGCGGCCGATCAGCAGATCCCGGCGGCCCCGGCCATTGACGCTGAGGCGGACGGTGCTGCCGCACTGGTGCAGTTTGACCTTGGCGTCAGCATCATAGCCCTCCGTCAGCAGGCTCAGGTTCAGGGTGGTGGAGGTCTTTTCGGTCTTGAACACCAGGGTGTTGATGCCGTTGTTCATCATGGTGGTCAGGTCCTCCATGGTGCAGCGGAAGGTCGCCACGCTGGCAGGCACATCCAGGGTCAGCACCGTGCCGTTCTGCCGGGCGGTGTACAGCACCTGGCGGCCAAGCAGGCCCTTGACGCTGTAGTTCAGCTTCAGGGTGTCGCTCTCAGCACCGTCGGCACCAATGAGCATGATGTTGCCCTGGATGGCAGGGCCTTCCGGGGCACCGTAGCCGCCGTAGGTGGGGTCCTTTTCGCCAACGGCCACATCGCCGTCGGCACTGATGAGCATGATGTTGCCCTGGATGGCAGGGCCTGCCGGGGCACCGTAGCCGCCGTAGGTGGGGTCCTTTTCGCCAATGGCCACGTCGGCAGCAAATGCGCCTACGCTGAGCATGGCAACGGCACAGGTAGCCACCGCAGCGGCAGCCAGGGTACGGGCAACTTTATGATTCAGCAGTTTCATAAGAAAATCCTCCTGTATTGCAGCCGGGGTCCGGCTGTGTTTTTCATGTTCTTGCAACCATGGTTTTTTCTGCGGGGCTCTGCACCAGAACCGCCGCATCTGTCTTGTAAACGAATGCGGCGGCTGGATTATTGCAGGGAATGCAAAAAATTATTCCGTTTTTTCTTCTCCGTTCAAAATGGCCATAAACTCCTCCCCGGTGATGGTCTCCTTTTCATAGAGGAACTTGGCCAGCTGGTCCAGCTTGTCCCGGTTCTCGGTAAGGATCTGCAGCGCCTTGGCGTGCTGGGCCTTTACCAGCTCCACCACCTTCTGGTCGATCTCCCGCTGGGTCTGGGCAGAGCAGGCCAGGGAGGTGTCCCCACCCAGGTACTGGTTGTTCACCGTTTCCAGGGCCACCATGTCAAAGTCCTGGCTCATGCCGTACCGGGTGATCATGGCCCGGGCCAGCTTGGTGGCCTGCTCGATGTCGTTGGAGGCTCCGGTGGTAACAGAGTGGAACACCAGCTCCTCGGCGGCACGGCCTCCGGTAAAGGTGGCGATCTTGTTTTCCAGTTCTTCCTTGTTCATCAGGTAGTGGTTGCCCTCGTCCACCTGCATGGTATAGCCCAGGGCACCCGACGTGCGGGGGATGATGGTGATCTTTTGCACCGGAGCCGAGTGGGACTGCTTGGCTGCCACCAGGGCGTGGCCGATCTCGTGGTAGGCCACGATGCACTTTTCCTGATCCGTCAGGATGGAGTTCTTTTTCTGGTAGCCTGCAATGACCACCTCGATGCTCTCCTCCAGGTCTGCCTGGGTCACGCTCTTGCGCCCGGCCCGTACCGCCCGCAGAGCGGCCTCGTTGACGATGTTGGCCAGCTCGGCACCGGAAGCACCGGAGGCCATGCGGGCCACGGTGTTAAAGTCCACCCCCGGGGCGATCTTTACCTTTTTGGCGTGGACCTTCAGGATCTCCTCCCGGCCCTTCAGGTCCGGCAGCTCCACCGGCACCCGGCGGTCAAAGCGGCCGGGACGGGTCAGAGCCGGGTCTAGGGAATCCGGGCGGTTGGTGGCTGCCAGGATGATGACCCCCGTGTTGCCCTCAAAGCCGTCCATCTCCGTCAGCAGCTGGTTCAGAGTCTGCTCACGCTCGTCGTTGCCCCCCAGATTGCCGCTGTTGCGCTTCTGGCCAATGGCGTCGATCTCGTCGATAAACACGATGCAGGGGGCCTTTTCCTTGGCCTGCTTGAACAGGTCCCGGACCTTGGAGGCACCCATGCCCACAAACATCTCCACAAACTCGGAGCCGGAGATGGAAAAGAAGGGCACGTTGGACTCACCTGCCACGGCCTTGGCCAGCATGGTCTTGCCGGTGCCCGGAGGGCCCACCAGCAGGATGCCCTTGGGCATGGAGGCACCGATCTCCTCGTACTGCTTGGGGTCATGGAGGTAGTTGACGATCTCCTGCAGGTTCTCCTTGGCCTCGTCCTCTCCGGCCACATCTGCAAAGCGGATGCCGTGGGTGGACTGCACATAGACCTTGGCGTTGGACTTGCCTGCGCCGCCAAACATCATGGCACCGGGGCCGCCGCCTGCCTTTTCCATGAGCTTTTTGTTCATCTGGTTGCCGATAAAGCTGAACAGCAGGATGGGCAGGGCAAACCAGATCAAAAAGCTCAGCACCGGGGAGCCCTGCTCCACGATCTCGCTGGAGAACTGGGCCCCGGCGTCGTAAAGACGCTGGGTCAGACCGGGGTCATCCATGAGACCGGTCTTGTACACCTGCTTCTCGTCCTTATCGGTAAAAATGATCTGGTTGGACTCGATATCCACCCGGCCGATCTGTTTTTCTGCGGTCATGGACATAAAGGTGCCGTAGTCCACCTCTTTGACCTGACGTTCGGTGAGCCAGGGCACAAAAACAAGGTTGAGCACCAGCAGCACCAGAAGCACGATGGCGTAGTAGATGGCCAAGGGCTTTTTGGAAGGTTTGACTTCCTTCATAGGGTTTTTCCTCCTTCATATCGGTATCTGAGAGTGTCTGCATCTCATTGATCATAGTATAGCACTGCCAAAAACAGCTTAACAAGCAGCTTGAGGGCTTGTTTCCAAAAACTTAGCAGTTTTTTAACAAACGTACTTCGTAAATTCCGGCAAATTCTGACCATGGATTTGTGAATTTGTTTCATCCTGCCAATGAGCCATTCTTCTTGACAGGTTCTGGAAACCATGCTAAACTTATCTCACTTTGAAAAAAGCACAAATGCGTTGACGGGGATAAAACGATTTTCTTCTGCGTGCAGAGAGCCGCCGGGTGGTGCAAGGCGGGTGCAGAGGGTCTCGGTTACTGGCCCCTGAGCGGCAGAGCCGAACGATGCAGTAGGTTCTGACGGACGCCCACCGTTACAAGGGCAGCGATTCGCCACAAAGGGCCGATCGTGCAAAGTGGCTGCATCCACAAAAGGTGCAGCAAAGAGAGTGGTACCACGGGTGCCCTGTGATAAAACTTACAGGCTCTCGTCTCTCAAGGTTTTCGCCTTGAAAGACGGGAGCCTTTTCTTGTACAAAAAGTGTAAGAAGCATCAGGAGGACAAAACGATGATGGACGCTACCAAGTACGCTCCGGGTTACTACCCGGTACCCGCCGGCTATGACAGCTGGGTCAAGAAGGATCACATTGAAAAGGCTCCCGCCTGGTGCAGTGTGGACCTGCGCGACGGCAACCAGGCGCTGATCGTGCCCATGAGCCTTGCAGAAAAGCTGGAGTTTTTCCAGATGCTGGTGAAGATCGGCTTCAAGGAAATCGAGGTGGGCTTCCCTGCTGCCAGCGAGACCGAGTACGAGTTCCTGCGGACCCTGATCGAGAAGAACATGATCCCGGAGGATGTCACCGTGCAGGTGCTGACCCAGTGCCGCGATCACATCATCCGCCGCACCTTCGAGGCCGTCAAGGGTGCGCCCCGTGCGGTGATCCACTTCTACAACTCCACCTCGGTGGCCCAGCGGGAGCAGGTGTTCCACAAGAGCAAGGAAGAGATCAAGAAGATCGCCACCGACGGCGCCGAGCTGGTCAAGCAGCTCAGCCAGGAGTACGAGGGCAACTTCCTGTTCGAGTACAGCCCGGAGAGCTTCACCGGCACCGAAGTGGACTACGCCGTGGATGTGTGCAACGCCGTGCTGGACATTATGCAGCCCACCCCGGACCGCCCGATGATCATCAACCTGCCGGTCACCGTGGAAATGAGCATGCCCCATGTGTATGCCAACCAGATCGAGTACTGCGACAAGCACCTGAAGTACCGTGACAGCGTCATCATCTCCACCCACCCCCACAACGACCGCGGCACCGGCGTGGCCTGCGCCGAGCTGGCCGTGCTGGCCGGTGCCCAGCGTGTGGAGTGCTGCCTGTTCGGCAACGGCGAGCGCACCGGCAATGTGGATGCCGTCACCCTGGCCATGAACCTGTACAGTCACGGCGTGGATCCCAAGCTGGACTTTTCCAACATGCCGGAGATCTGCGCCACCTATGAGCGCGTGACCCGCATGCACATCTATGAGCGCACTCCCTACGCCGGTCAGCTGGTGTTTGCCGCCTTCTCCGGCAGCCATCAGGACGCCATTGCCAAGGGCATGGCCTACCGCAAGGAGCACAACGAGCACCGCTGGACCTGCCCCTATATCCCGGTGGACCCCCACGACATCGGCCGCACCTATGACGCCGACGTCATCCGCATCAACAGCCAGAGCGGTAAGGGCGGCATCGGCTTTGTGCTGGAACAGAACTACGGCTACAACCTGCCCCCCAAGATGCGCGAAGCTCTGGGTTACAAGGTCAAGAGCGTGTCCGACCACAGCCACAAGGAGCTGAGTGCCGGAGAGGTGCTGCACATCTTCGAGGACACCTTCCTCAACCGCCGCAAGCCCCTCAATGTCATCGAGGCACACTTTGCTCAGGTCAACGGCATCACCGCCACGGTCACGCTGGACCTGAACGGCCAGCGCAAGGTGGTCACCTCGGTGGGCAACGGCCGTCTGGACGCCGTGGCCAACGCCATCCAGAGCGCTACCGGCATGGAGTTCCATCTGGAGAACTACTCCGAGCACAGCCTGGACGAGGGCTCCACCTCCCGTGCGGCCTCCTATGTGGGCCTGACCTGGGGCGACGGCACCGTCACCTGGGGTGCCGGTACTGACACGGATATCATCGTGGCCGGTGTCAAGGCACTGGTGAGCGCGATCAACAATAAGTAAAAAGGCTTTTTTAAAAGGAGAGTACCACCATGGGAATGACCCTGACGCAGAAGATCCTTGCCGCACATGCCGGGCTTGCCGAGGTCAAGGCAGGCCAGCTCATCAACGCAAAGCTGGACATCGTGCTGGGCAACGACATCACCACCCCCGTCGCCATCAACGAGTTTGAGCGCGCCGGTTTCGACAGCGTGTTCGACAAAGAGCACATCGCCATCGTGCTGGACCACTTTGTGCCCAACAAGGACATCAAGAGTGCCACCCAGTCCAAGCAGTGCCGCGAGTTCGCCAACAAATACGATATCCTCAACTTCTACGATGTGGGCCAGATGGGCATCGAGCACGCCCTGCTGCCCGAAAAAGGCATCGTGACCGCCGGTGACTGCGTCATCGGTGCGGACAGCCACACCTGCACCTACGGTGCACTGGGTGCCTTCTCCACCGGCGTTGGCTCCACCGACATGGCCGCCGGTATGGCCACCGGCATGGCATGGTTCAAGGTGCCCTCTGCCATCAAGTTTGTGCTCAAGGGCAAGTTCAGCCCCCGCGTGTCCGGCAAGGACCTGATCCTGCACATCATCGGCATGATCGGTGTGGACGGTGCCCTGTACAAGAGCATGGAGTTCACCGGCCCCGGCGTTGCCTCCCTGACCATGGACGACCGCCTGTGCATCTGCAACATGGCCATCGAGGCCGGTGCCAAGAACGGCATCTTCCCGGTGGACGAGGTGACCAAAGCCTACCTCAAGGGCCGCAGCCAGCGTGAGCCGGTGTATTACGAAGCCGACCCGGATGCCGAATACGAAAAGACCATTGAGATCGACCTGTCCGCTCTGGAGCCCACCGTCAGCTACCCGCACCTGCCGGAGAACACCCACCTCGCCAGCGAGGGCAAGGACATCAA
>OBLG01002027.1_pt1 | contig 13386 bp, 9 predicted proteins | sample 1517451 | NCBI WGS metagenome assembly OBLG01 (sample SAMN04571694, study PRJEB22368) | human gut metagenome | biome: human gut; material: stool | host: Homo sapiens | place: Luxembourg | collected 2012-06-29
CTGCGTAGGCTTTTCCTGCGTTGGATTATCCAATGTTGGATTTTCCAATGTAGGTAAATCCGACACAGGCTGGGGCTGTTCGTAAATGATGTAATCCGCTCCGCGCAGGCGGCCTTGGCTGTCACGCTCACGGGAACGCACGATATAGCCCGCCTGTTCCAGCTCCCGGACAGCCGCCCGGATCGCGTCGATCTGCTCCCGGTTGATAAGGGACAAGCCTTTCAGCGTAAAGTCCCAATCCTCCGGCAAGGACAGCATTTGCGACAGCAGGCCCTTGGCTTTCAGGGACAAGTCCTTGTTCCGCAGGTGGTGGTTGGACATCACCGTGTAGCCCCGGTTTTTCTCCACTCGAAAAACTGCCATCTCGTCGTCCACTCCTTTCACTTGAAATTTCACCGCGCCGTCAAGGGCGGTGAGCTTGCCCGGCTGGTAGGGGCATTCCTCATACACACAAAACTGGTACTTCCAGTGCGGGCGGTAGAAACGGCAGGTGCCGCAGTCCTCCGGCGCTCCGGCCTCGCCGCTGTCAAAATGATCTGCGCCCGGCCTCGTCTGCATGAGCTGTTCAAAGGCCCGGTCGCTGCCGGAAGTAAAGTACATAGGCGGTCGCCTCCTTTCTGGTTTTGGGCGCAAAAAAGCGGCGTCCTGATCTCCCCAAAGGGGAAAAGAGAACGCCGCTGTCTGTGGTGTCGTATTCGATTTTCGATGTGTCACTATTTGGGCGGTGGGCTTCACGGGAAGCGGAAGCGTGTCAAAGCTCAATCCGAAAGTAGTAAATCGGTAGTAAATTCAGTTCTTATATCCCGTGAAATGCCCGTATTTCCGGGCTTTTTGGAGATAATCAGAGTTGTTTTTCTAACAATAGAAATACAGTGATATTAAATGTGTATGATTATCAGCAAGCAGCTTATAAAGAGGCGGGATTCGGTAAACACATACCGCTTGGACAAGAATTTAAGTGCTTATACAAAGCAAACGAAAATCTTTTGGTGGATATTATCGATACCTTACAAAAAGGTAAAAGCGTAGTGGTCGAACAGACTTTATACAAAGCAAAGCGCAGAATAGCATACATAGATGCCATTCGCAATGCAGTTGAGAGTGTTGACATTGAGGTTTATGTAATGTGTCCAAGCGACTCTGTTTGGGAGGCGTATATAAAAGAACGAAAACTAAATACTTCTATCCAACGGCTAAGAGCCAATGCGAATGAGATAGAATTTCCTAACCCCAGCGAAGGCTTTGATAAAATATACGAGGTTATAAATAACAATATTAAACTACGAATGGATGAACTTAATCCCGAAATCGTTGATTCCGCACGTAAAGAACTCAGCGAAGAATCACAACAAATAAAACAAGAGGAAGAAAAGGCAAAAGAGCGATTAGATTTGCTTAAAAGTATGAATTCCCGTCCGTTTTGGCATTATTGTGAGGTTTGTGGTGCAAAGGTTTTTTGCACAGCTCAAGATGCCTTTGATGCAGGTTGGGATTACCCGCCACAATTGGGTAGGTTTGGTTTATTAGGACCTCGCACCTGCGGAGAATGTGATATTACAAACACTTTGTATTGGAAGGTGCAACAACAAGCTATGCCAATAGTGATTGAATCTACACTTACAAAGGAAGAATTGAAAACTTGGAGAAGAATTAAAAACGAACCAGAAAGCTTGTTGTAATAAGCTTTGCATTATTAAGACAGTGAAGGTTATGCTTTATGTGAATCAAATGTTTGATCGGGAGGGTTTAACTGAACAACTCAAGGTAGATAATCAAAAGGAATGGAATGTTTGGATCATCAACATACGAAGCAGAGTTACAGAGATCGTAAATCACAATATAATTTACTATTAATCAAAAAATAGCGGCAGAGATTTTTCTCTGTCGCTATTTTTGAAATAACCAATATTTGATGAGATGAGCGAAATGCATTGACATTGTTCGCATAAAGGAATATAATATGTAAAGAACGAGTATTCGGAGGGCGTACAATGAATTATATGTCAGCACAAGATGCGGCCGAAAAATGGGGAATCACAAAACGAAGAGTCCAGCTTTTGTGTGCATCAAATAGAATTGACAATGCTACAAGAGTAGGAAATATGTGGATTATCCCATCAGATGCTAAAAAGCCTTGTGATAGCCGGTTAAAAAACAAATCAGATTCAAAGGACATTCAATATAAGAATCCTTTAAGAATGGCACGTAACCAAATTAAATCAATTACAACTAATGGAATCGAGGCACTTTTCAATTACGGGTATTCATATGAAGAAGCCAAAGGTATCCTTATATCAATTTTTGCATCTGGCTTGCTTGGTTATTATGTAGAACACAATTTGACAAACAGAAATGAACTTGCAATTGATCAAAAAGATATTAAGGGGTTCATTTCTAAAGTTACAGGATTTGATTTTAAAACTTGTAAAGAAGTTAATGAAATATATTGTGCTGTAGAAAAGTTCGTTGAACAGTACTCCTTTTGTTGTGATGATGCTCTTTCGTGGTGTTATCAGTTCGCAAATAAAATGGACAGCAAGTCTCAATACAGTAACACACAGTTTTTTACTGAAAAATATATGATCACCACCATTGTTGATGCGATGGATATTACCTCTCGAAAAAAAATATTAGACCCTGCTTGTGGTGGTGGGAATTTTCTTCTATATTCTATAGATTCATTTTGCAATCAAACAACATTTCCCCAAAACGATAAGGGTAAATGTATTGATGTTTTACAATCTATTCTTGACATTCATTATGGTTACGAAATTGATGCAGTTTTATCGTTGGTTGCATCAATTAATTTGCGTTTAAAATGCGTGAGTGTTCTTTCAAATTTAGGATACGCTGTTTCTCTAAATGATTTTGATAATTTTATTCCTAACGTATATTGTCCTGCTGAAAAAACAATCGGCGGAGCCTTAGACGCAAGAAAAAACAAACAAACGCTAATAAAAGTTGGAACTGACATATATGTAACCATTGACAGGGTTTTCAAAGATGTAGACGCATTAATTACAAATCCACCGTTTCAAACAACAAAAGGAATGAATGCTGAATTGAAGCAGTTTTTAAAAGCCAACTATCCGTTATCCAAATGTGATATGTGCAATGCTTTTATAGAATTGGCAAAGAATGTTCTTGCAAATGGTGGAATTGCAGGAATGGTAACACAAAATAGTTGGATGTATTTAGATAGTTTTATTAAACTAAGAAAGCTATTGCTATCTTCTTGCTCAATTGATCAGATTTGGGAATTAGGTTCAAATGCTTTTTTTGATTTGAATGGAGAAAAATCAAATGTTGCTTTAATACTATTCCGGCAAGAAAAACCAGTTGCACATCAGAAAGTTGTGCTTAGTTCTTTGAAATCGCTAAATACAAATCAGATTGAAATGATGCTCACTACACACTTAAATCAGTCCAAATATGTTCAAGTTATTCCTCAAAAAGAAATATTGAATAATTTTGAATCTAGATTTGATATGGTGAGTTCAGAACTCCTTAGACAATTGATTACTTCATCTGAGCGATATGAAAAATTTGCTATTCCTATGCAAGGTACTTCTACCGGAAATGCCAAAGAATTAATCGATTATTTTTGGAAGCATTCCGGTGATAACGAGTGGGTACTCGTAAGTAAAGGCGGAGGCTATTCAAGATGGCAGGGATTAAACCATTATTGTGTCAAATGGGGCAATAATGGCGAGTACATAAAATCACAAAAAGGCTCTGCAATCAGAAATGCCAATTATTTTAAGTGTACGCAAATGGTTTTCAGCGATACAGGGACATCCGGATTGAATGTCAGGGAACTGCAAAATGATCAGATTTTTGTAGCATCGGGTCCCGGAATAAGGATAAAACAAGGAAAAACTTATGCACATTTGGCTTTTCTAAACTCAAGATTCGCCTCTTACTATATTCGCTTACTCTCCCCAAAACTGACAATAGCTGCGGGATATATCTCAAAGATTCCAACGTGTGAAAAATTGATGGAATCGGAAGAACTGGACAGAGCTGCACGAATCTGTATTGAGGCAAAAAAAAGACGCCTCTCCAAAAGGCCATTTAATTTCGAATTCCTTCCTTGTTCTTTTTCGGGAAAACTGTCTATTGAGGAGCAAGCATATCATTGGTTTATGGACGATATCCAAGCTGAATGGGAACAACTTCGGCAAGAACAGGTAATTGATCAATATGTTTACTCCGTTATGGGACTGACAGGAGTAGATATCGATGTGATAGACAATTACATTGGAAAGAAAAATGTGTTGGCAGAAAACGAAGGCGAACAGTTTACACCCCAAGCGCTCTCTGAAATTTTAATAAAAGCAATAGATTGTAACTGCAATATTATACGAACAAAATCTGAAAAGAAACATTTAGGATGCGATGGTGTATTGGAATATTTGTCCCAAAGAACAGGTTATTCGTGTGAAGCAATTTACAAATATGTTTTCTCGGAGAGATTTTATCCTGATGAAATTAAAAAGCAATATGAGAATCTTTTGATCCACGCTGTTTTAATGTCGGCGCTTAATTATCTCAAAGCTAAACAAACTAAAAGTGTGTCTAATTTGATGAAACATCTCAATAAACCAAAAAATTTCGATATAGGTGTATTCAAGAAGTGGATAGAAAATAATTTTAACTATATCCACTCTGAAAGCTTTTTTAAAGCCCCTATTTTTATTTACAATCCCAAAACGGATGAGTTTGAACTTGTTAAGGAGAACGAAAATGAATAACATTGCCTTTAAAATATCATCCGACTTGTTGGATATTCTCAAAAAGAAATATCAAGGTGATTACTCAAACATTAAGGATGTTAAGCTATTTTGGCACAATTTAACCTATTTGCTAATTTCAAAAGTGAATTGTAAGAGATTAAGCGAAATTGAGAAAAAAGTTAATCTTGATGTTTTTGAGGAATGGGGGTTAATTCCTACTTCTTTGAGAATTTTTGCTGAACACAATTCCGATTTGCTTGAAAGACGTATAGAAATAATTTCTGAAAAGGTATTAAGCTGTGAGCATCCACTAGATATGTTGAGAGAGTGTTTACTCAGTGTAGAATTAAATGTCCGAAAAGATGCTGTTGAATTAAAACAAGGGAAAACGAGCAGGGATACAACCGGATCTTACTATACTCCATACACTTTGGCAAAAGCGATCATTCGGAAAACATTTTCAAACCCTGCTACAAAAAAACTTATTCAACACGAAGCTGACAGAATAAAAATTGCAGACCTTTCCTGTGGAGGTGGAGAATTTTTCTGTGCAGCCCAGGAATATTTTTATGAGGAGTTGGAAATTTCTTACGAAACCTCAGCCACATTTTTCTGGGGGATAGATGTTGACCCTATAGTTTTGCAGATAACAGTATGTAAATTGCTATTGCGAGCCAAGGTAGATGATTGGAGAAAAATTATCAGCCATTTTCGTGTAGGAAATCCATTAATACAAGTTGAAACAGAAGAATCTTTTGACCGTAAAAATGACCTGTTTGCTCTTAATAGATTTTATTCATCCGAAATGGGTATGGATTTTTCAAAAAACGGATTTGGTGAATTTGATATAATATTGGGAAATCCTCCGTGGGAAAAGATACGATTCGAGGAACGCAAGTTTTTCCAAAGTTATGCGCCCGAAATTTCGGAATTATCAAAAAAAGACGAGCGGTCCAAAGCAATTACCAAGCTAGAATGCGAATGGCGTGACCTGTTTCTGTGGTCAAAAGAAATAGCAAGTGACTATTTACAAATTAATAGTAAAAAGTATTCTCATAACAATATCAAAGAATCTGTTTGTGGAGAATTGAACACCTATGCTCTATTCACGGAACTGTGTTATAATCTCTTAAAAACAAACGGAGTATCTACGCTTATTGTTAAAAGCACATTGGCTACTGCTCCGGCTCATAAAAAATTATGGAGCTGCTTTTTGGAAAACGAGGCTGTCGTTTCTTTGTATTTCTATGAAAACAAGAGAAGAATATTCAATATCGATTCACGAGAACGATTTGCTATTATTTCTTTATCGAAATCAAAGAATGAATCATTTTCATTTGCGACAGGTTTAGAATATGCGAACGATATTCTTGAATGTAGTGAAATGAATATAAATGCAGAAGAAATAAAATTGATTAATCCTTTCACCAATATGATTCCTAATATTTCTAAAAATGGAGACTTCAAATTTCTGCTTTCAGCACACGAAAGATTGCCATTATTTGAAGATGTATACCCTAATTGTCATTTTGGTCGTTTGGTACATTTAACAGCGCATTCAGAAAATATAAGCAGAAAATCCAACAAGAAAAACATCCCCATCTATGAAGGAAAATTTATAGAACAATACGATGCTCGTTTCTCTACATTTGAAGGAATGCCAGATGCCGCAAAATATGCTTCTAAAGCTAGTGCAAGAAAAAGCGAAGAAATCGACGGGATAAAACCCATTCCAGAAAGTCGGTTTTTTATCGATAAAACTTTTTGGAATAGATTCTTAGTTCAGTATTCGGAAAAGTATTCTTTATGTTGGAGGAGTCTTACATCTCCTACAAATGCTAGGACCACAATTGCGATGATTCTTCCAACTTGTCCGACGTGCCAATCTATTCAAATGCTTCAGACTAAAAACGATGTCGAATTGCTGTTGATATTGGGATTGTTTAATTCATTGCCGTTTGACTACTTCGTTCGTTTAAAAATGCCTGGCATTGATTTAACTCAAAGCGTAATAAAGCAGATTCCCGTTCCTTGTGTAGACAAATATGAAGAATATGCAATATTTAATAGCAGAAACGAAAAGCTAATAACGCATATTCTTTCTAGTGTATGTCACTTGATTAGGAAAGAAGAAAGGTTACAATCGTTGTGCAATAGCGTTGAGCATCTAACTTATAAGATTGATACGGATATTTCTGATGAGAACATAAAGAAATCATTAGATGATATGTTTTCTTTTGCATATCAAATTGATGAAACTACTTATTCACAAATGCTCAAAAGCTTTTCAAAACACTAAAAAGATGCGGAGTTGTAAATGCCAACTCCGCATCTTTTTTATAACAATCCGTATTTTTTAGAATTAGCAGCAGAACCATTTGTCGCCACTACTTGACTTTGTTGTTTCAATGTTTCCAATTGATCTTCTTCAAGCACGGACATAACATAATAATCGCTTCTTATTTTTTCAAAAACAATAACTTTAAATCTCAACCATTCAGTACCGCCAACAGTGTGTATTTTTGCACCAGCTTCGGATTGGACTTTTAATTGAATTCTCCACGAGCCATTGCTTAAATCACCAGTTGGAAACTTGATTACACAATCAGTATAGTCAACCCCATTATAGTTGACAGTTAGAGATTTTTCCATATCGGTGCTTTCAGGATCTACGTCAAAAAAGGCAACGCCACCTAACATAAAATTCGGATCGTCTGTTTCATAACGTGTTCCCGTTGCATTTCCATCTATAATCTTACCAAGTTTAGAAAGATCCAAAATGTTTCGTGAACCACCAGTTAGAGAGCGTGTTTCAAACCACATACGCTCCGTAGCATCTGAAGCAACAATAGGCATAATTGCCTGGACATCCGTCTGAGTCCGACCTCGTCTGTTTCTCACAACAGTTCCTCTAGGTGCTTGTTCAAGTCCAGGAAGATGTATTCCTGTTTGATTGCCAAATCTACGAGGAGTGTGTTGACGCTCAGCGTTGTTTCTGCTTTGACGTTCTGAACGTGCATCTAGTTGTATGTTAATTTCTTTCCTCAAATAGTCATCTTCCAATAAAGCATCTAAGTCTTCCTTAGATTGAATATGAAGAGAACATTGATATGCAGGATCAGAATAACGTGCTATTAGTTGCTCAACTTCAACAATATATTCATTTGTTCTTTCAGTTGTTTCAAAGCATGCCGCACTCTCAAAGTTTGTCCAAAGGCCACCACCGGTCAGATTGTTTGAGCCTACAGCTAACCAAGTACTATCATTGTTAGACAGCATATAAACTTTTGAGTGAAAAGTAGACGTGGCACTTTCTGAATGAACGATATACAAAGCATCACACAGATCAAGAAGGTTCAGAACGGCTTCATAAGATGTTCCGTGAGCATCTACGCCTATAAAAGCTTCGATGCGCCCACCATTCTCTTTAAATTGTTTTAATGCGGGTTTAAGTCTAAGTACACCGCTATTCTTTGCAAAAGCGGACATAATGACAAGCTTTGTATATGGCTCTTGCATTTTATTCTTCAACACTTCGCCAAGTTGCCCATTGAAGGGCTGATTTAACATAATCATTTTGATTCCTCCTGATTTTCAAGAAGTAATTTATATGCATCAATTTCAAGGGCATCGGCTATACGTTGAATATTATCGAGCGAGATACTGCGTCGATAACATTCAATGGCGCTAATATAAGTTCGGTGCATTCCACATTTGTCGGCAAATGCTTCTTGAGATATTCCCATAGCTGTACGATATTTTTTAAGTTGGTTCCAAAAACTTTTACAATATTCATAGTTGCAAACCTCCTTATAATGTATTATACTATATTTGAACACAATAAGTCAACATACAATAAGTAAAATTTAAAGGGGGCTATTATTTTGAATAGCGAACATCCGAAGGTCTTCATATCATATTCTTGGGAAGATGAAGCTCATAAAGAATGGGTTAAATCTCTTGCCGGTAGATTATTATCCGATGGCATCGAGGCAACGGTTGATCAATATGATCTTACGTTGGGAGACAGACTTCCGCATTTTATGGAACAGTCCATATCCAATTCGGATTATGTTTTAATCATATGTACGCCTACTTACAAAAGCAAATCAGATACACGAAAAGGTGGCGTAGGATATGAAGGACATATTATTTCGGCGGAATTATTAACACAAGGAAACGAAAGAAAATTTATACCCGTAATTAGGAAAGGAACTGCAACAAATTCTATTCCCACTTTCCTTTCCGGAAAATTGGGAATTGATCTTTCGAGTACGATCCATTACGAAAATAGTTATAAAGACCTCCTTACCACTCTTTACGGAGTTAAAAAGAAGCCGCAGATCGGAACTCGCCCCTCGTATATCCCTAAATCACAAGGTCAAGCGCCCACTAAAGACGAGGATGAACCAATACATATTCTTGGAATAATCACAGACGAAGTAACCGTGCCCAAAATGGACGGTTCCAGAGGATGTGCGTTATATAAGATACCGTTTAAACTTTCTAAAAGTCCAAGCCATTTATGGAAAGAAATATTTGTTGCAACTTGGAATATGCCTCCGAGATTTACAACTATGCATAGACCCGGAATAGCATCTGTTTATGGAAATAAGATCGTTTTAGATGGAACAACAATGGAGGAAGTTAGAGATTACCATAGAGAAACGCTTCTTTTATGTGTTGATGAGGCAAACAAAAAGGAAGCTCAAATAATTAGGGAACAACAACTGAAAAAAGAAAGAGAAGAACAGCGAAAGAATCAGCATTATGATAATGTTAATAACATTGCTGATACAATCAAATTCTAAAAAGTGTTCGTGTTGCGACAAAATTCTCTTGACAAACGAATGTTCTATCGTGTATACTGAAATATCCTCATAGAGGGAATACAACTGAATATGATGTCCTCGTAGAGGTATAGTTAGGTACAGGTCTGCTATACCGCCGGTGATCTCTTATGAGAAAGCCGTGACTCGCCACCGTGAATTTTTTTGTACTGTTTAAGGTGGAGTTGAGCCGACACAAACAGTATGGTCTTTTGAATTAATTCAAAGCCGTTATGTATGAGCATCTGATTTGAAGCGAGAGCTAAACGCTCCCGTCGATGATTAGTGTTGATACATAACGGCTTTTTATTTTTTCTCGGACTACTTAGCCGAAATATGAATGTGACATATGACCTCAGTTGCACTTTGAAAATTGAATACCCGTTACCGAATGTAGATACTACGCCAAGACCTCTTAAAGAACGAGCGAAAACGACGTGTAGCAAGATGCTATGGGTTAGGAATTAACGGACATTCGGGAGAACGGCAAAGCGCTAATAGGAGTAATTAACCTCGAAAAGGCTCGGAGTAGTTGCACCATCTTAGCGAGCAGACTGTTTGTACTCCTATCGGCGCAAAACAGTACTCGTTAGGGGTATCCCTAAAACCCAATTCTACGAAATCAAACAAAGAAAGGAGATCAAAATCTATGACACAGTATGAAATCCCAATCGAAAGCAAAAAGAAAAAGTCCGCCCGTATCCCCATAGACAAATTGCACGATTTTGACGGTCATCCGTACAAAGTTATAGACAATGAGGATATGGACAAACTTGTGGAAAGTATTAAATCGCAAGGCATTATCAATCCTCTTATCGTAAAGCAGAAAGATAATACCACCGATGAATACGAAGTAATATCGGGACACCGAAGATTACACGCAAGTAAAAGGGCGGGACTCACAGAAGTACCCGCCTTAATTTATCCCTATACCAAAACTGAAGCGACGATTGCCGTTGTGGATAGCAACCTACACCGAGAACGGATATTACCAAGCGAGAAAGCCTTTGCTTACAAAATGAAAATGGAGGCTTTGAAAGAGCAAGGTAAACGCACCGATTTAACCTCGTCGCAAGTTGCGACAAAGTCGGATACCGCTACCGAGATCGGTAAAGCGGCAAACGAAAGCCGTGACCAAGTGTTTCGGTATATCCGTTTAACCGATCTTATCCCCGAACTGTTACAGCTTGTGGATGAGGAACGAATCGCACTTACTCCTGCTGTGGAACTGTCCTATCTTGTCGAGCAGGAGCAGTACGATTTACTGAGCACTATTGAGAGTGAGGACTGCACTCCGTCACTCTCACAGGCAGTACGGCTAAAGAAATTATCCCAAGCAGGTCAGCTTAATGCGGATAAGATCTTCGCCGTTATGAGCGAAGAAAAGGCAAATCAAAAGGAACGCATCAGTTTTCCTTTTGAAGATGTCCGCCGTTTCTTCCCTAAAAGTTATACCCAAAAAGATGTATATAATGCAATCCTAAAGCTCATTGGCGAAGATTATAAACGCCGTGAGCGAGCAAGAAAAAATCGTGATGAAAGGTAATGAAGTATTATGAAATTTATATGTGGTCTTGCACAACAAGAAAACGAGTATGTGATAAACGGAGTCAAGTATATCGTCGGTTCGTCATTTATGACTTCTAAAGTTAAAAATCATCCGACAATTACCGACCGTTTCAAAAGAATTGTAACAAGTGATTTCGTACCTTTGACGGACGAACCACCACCGAGTAAAATGGCAGTAAAATATGTGTGTTCGATTGCCGGAAAGGAGGACTAAATGCAGTCGAAGAAAAAAGATAACGTCGGCATAACCGCTTTATACTGTCGACTATCCCGTGATGACGGAACGGATAACGATAGTAACTCTATCGTGAATCAAAAGAAACTGTTGCAGAAATATGCAAAGGAACACGGCTTCTCCAACACTCACAGTTATGTGGATGACGGCTATACGGGAACAAACTTTAATCGCCCCGGATTTCAAAAACTGCTTGAGGATATTGAAATGGGATATGTAAGTGTGATTATCGTAAAGGATATGTCCAGACTCGGCAGAGATTATCTGCAAGTGGGATATTACACCGACACCTACTTTCCTGATAGAAATATCCGCTTTATAGCAGTTAATGACTGTGTGGATAGTGCAGACGGCGAAAACGAACTTGCACCTTTTCGTAACGTTATGAACGAAATGTATGCAAGAGATATTAGCCGTAAGGTCAGAAGTTCACACAGGCTTCGTGGCAACGCAGGAGAGCCTTTATCTCAACCGCCCTACGGGTACCTGAAATCGCCAGAAAACAAAAAGAAGTGGATTATAGATCCCGAAGCAGCACAAGTGGTGCAAGATATATTCCGTATGTGCTTGGAGGGTAAAGGTAACGAAACTATCGCCCGTATTCTGCAAGAGCGAAAGGTGTTAATCCCGATGGCATATTGGAGAGAAAAGGGTCTTGGCAGAGGCGGTAAGAAAGCACAACCCAATCCGTACAAATGGTGCAAATCCACCATAGCCAAGATACTTGCTCAACAAGAATACTGCGGTGATGTAATCAACTTCAAGACCTATTCAAAGTCATTTAAGAACAAAGCCCGTATTCCTAACCCCGAAGAAAACTGGGCGGTGTTCAAGGATGTTCACGAGCCGATAATAGACCGTGAAACCTTTGAAGCGGTACAGAAGCTCACCAAGAAAACCAAACGCCGAGCGCCGAAAGCGGATAATACACCAAAGAATATGTTTTGTGATTTGCTCTATTGTGCCGATTGTGGTAGCAAGTTGTGGTCGCACGTAAACACCATAAACAAGGATATTCAGTACTTCAGTTGCTCCAACTACAAGGTGGATACAAGAGGAACTTGTGAGTCAAGGCATTATATCCGAGCCGATGCCATAGAACAAGTGGTAATACTTGAACTAAAGCGGATGGCAAGGTTCTTACAGAGCGACGAGGAAGCCTTTGCAGACCTACTTGCTCAAAAGACACAAAAGGATATTATCAACGAGCAAAAAGCTCTGCAAGGCGAACTACAACGCTGTACGGCACGAAACCAAAAGGTTGCCGAGCTTTACGAAAAACTCTATGAGGATAATGTTTCGGGCAAAGTAACGGACGAATGGTTTATGCAGTTGTCCCACAAATACGAAGTGGAGCGTATGGAGCTGAAAACAAAGATTGTATCCTTAAACGAGAGGATAAATAATCTTGGTACAATGCAACAGAACAAAGACCGATTTATCAATGCCATCCGAAGATTTATGGAAATGCAAAAACTGACCGCACCACTTCTTCGGGAACTCATAGACGAGATAACGGTTTATGAAACCGAAGGTGTTGGTAAAAACCGCAGTCAACGGATTATGATCCATTACAAATTCATTGGGTATATTGAAATACCCGAATGCGGAAGTAATTACAAGGCAGACACACGAAAAGGTGTAGCCGTCGAGTATATTACCAAATCCGCATAAAACAAAAGAGCAGGCTTCAAAACCTGCTCCATACATAACGAAGAAACTCGAAATTACAAAAAAATCGAGTGTCCATAACTCAAATCCGTTATGAACACTCGATATGGTCTGAGTGACAGGATTTGAACCTGCGGCCTCTACCACCCCAAGGTAGCGCGCTACCAATCTGCGCCACACCCAGATAACAGTAAACATTATACACGGTTTTCGGGTATTTGTCAAGGGCTTTTTTTAAAAAAATACGAAAAATTTTCGTCAGAGCTGTTCAAACGGCTTTGTTGTGCGAAATGACGGGCTGTGGTCGATGTTGCCGTAGGGTGAAGCAGAGTGGTTGTGGTCGATG
>OBLG01002032.1_pt1 | contig 13357 bp, 16 predicted proteins | sample 1517451 | NCBI WGS metagenome assembly OBLG01 (sample SAMN04571694, study PRJEB22368) | human gut metagenome | biome: human gut; material: stool | host: Homo sapiens | place: Luxembourg | collected 2012-06-29
GCATAGCTAAAGCTTTTTGGAACCACCGGCATTGCCGGTGGTTTTCTTTATACAAGAAAAGCAGCGCTGAGGTGTGAAATGTATCACTTCAGCGCTGTTTTACGGAGTATTGCCAAACGCAAAAACTGCGCCGCAGTAAACAAAGAATAGCGCTTTCACCGCGCGTGAGAATGCCTGAAAAATATTCCGATCTTCTGAAAAAATCAGTAGACTTTGTGCCGGTTCTGTGGTAGTTGTTTGTGCTACCGAAGCGAAGGAGGCACAGACATGGCAAAGAAACGGGCAAACGGTGAAGGCAACATCCGAAAACGAAAGGACGGGCGCTGGGAGGGCAGATACACGGCAGGGTACGACGAAAAGATCGGAAAGCAAATCATCAAGAGCGTTCTCGGCAAGACACAGGCAGAAGTGAAAGAAAAGCTGGCGAAGGCGGTCGCGGAGGCGGAAACCGTCGATGTACGACGCGTAGATGAATATACCCTCGGCACATGGCTGCAAACGTGGTATGAGCTATACGCAAAGCCACACCTGCGATTCTCGACTGCCGAATACTACCGGCGCGGCATCGAACTGCACATTAAATCCCAAAGCACGAAATGAAGATTTTTCCGCCGGAACAGATCAAATCCTATCCTCAATATGTTCGGTGACCGCATCGGCAAACTGCTTTTGAAGCAGGCGGTCGAGCAGAATATTTGCAATCATATCATTGCATCAGATACGGATATTGACGCGGCAACATACCAGAAAATGCGCGGTATGAGCTATCAGGAGGTGCTGCGAACGAGCGGTCAGATCTCATTCCCGGAGGTTCTGCGTCAGCAGAAACGGCTCTGAGTTTATAGAGAAAAGCAGCTTGCAGGTCTAAAAACTTGCAAGCTGCCTTCTAAAAAATCTACGCTTTACTGCACCCGAGATCCAGCCAGAATCAGGTCGGTGATGACCGAGCAGAATCAGATTTTTATGCGCTGAAAAAGAGAGTATATTCACGAAAATTCTGTAGTACAAGGTATCAAAGATGCGTCTTGTATCCGATGTACCGTATCGCACAGAAGCCGAATATCTTCCATGCTGTGAGACGCGAGAATCACTGTAACGCCTGCCTCTTTTTGCTTCTGTAACAGCTCTCGCACGTCCTTCACTCCCTGCGTATCCAGCCCATTCATTGGCTCGTCCAAAATGAGATATCTGGGATGCTCCATGATTGCTTGAGCAATGCCAAGCCGCTGACGCATCCCCAGTGAATACTTTCCAACGTGCTTTCGACTGGACGGATCAAGCTTTACCTGCTCCATTGCCTCAGCAATTTCTTCTTTAGATATAATATTACGAATAGACGCTAATTCCTTGAGGTTCTGAAATCCAGAAAGGTACGGTAAAAAACACGGCGTTTCAATGATGATACCTGCGTTTGGCGCAAAGTCCACGTCTTTTCCCAACTGTTTCCCATCCACTATTACTTGCCCCTTTGAGGGATGCATCAAGCCGCACAACAACCGAAGCAAAACGGTCTTTCCAGATCCATTCTTTCCAATCACTCCATGGATGAGGCCCGCAGCAAAAGAAGCATTGATGTTTTGCAATACTGTCTGCTCTTGAAAGACTTTGGTCAAATTTTGAATTTCGATCATAACCGTTCCCTTTCCTGCGATATTATGGCTCACGTCTGTCCCGATCTCATTTTATTGCTACAGGTCCACCTGCTCCATCTGACGCCTCGCTACACTCCATAGTATCCAATCTGCGACTAAGAAAAACAGCACAGTATATATCACATTTACAGCAGTTATTGGTCGTGCAGAAATACTTGCCACGTCGCAAGGGGATATGTACTTCAAAAGATATACTTGTGGTACATACTCCAGAAGTCGCTTGAAGATCAGGCATAGGACTACAAGCATATATCCAATATTTGTGTGGAACTTCAAGTTGCTCACAATTAAAATCAGGCAAAAAAATCCATACAAGAGCCACGCATACAGCCACGCTACACCAAAGACTGCCCACGCAGACGTATTCATTAATACACTCATAGGAAATCTAACAGCAGTCTCAATACCAATCGCTGTACATTTTCCAAGGCGCGCAGCCATAATCACCGGTTGGCTCCATCCGTCGGAAAAAGATAGACTGCGAACGGTGGTTGCTGCAAATAGCAGTTCAACCAATACCAGATACACAGCTACTGTAGAAAAGGCAGACAGGGTTTGTCCCAATAGCCAGTGGCTTCGGCTGCTACGGATGAGTTGTAGTTGTGCGCCGTTCTTTCCAAATGGGATATCGTTAACTAAAATCAAGAACGCAACGGTTATAATTAGCTGAGGAATCCAGCTATCCATTCCAAAAATAAACAATTCTCCCGCCTGAATTGTTTGTCCCTGTCGCATCAGATATCCATTGATTCCGCCAAATCCCGTGTAAATGCATGAAAACAGGATTACCCCTGTAATATACAGTTTTGAAGAACACAGCAGTTTCCGAAATCCATTGAATACAACTCTACCCAATCCGCACCTCCCTACGAAGTCGGAGAACCCAGATTCCAATACACACACACCACACCAGACCCACATACCCCAGCAAATATATAAATCCGCCCCAGGGCAGCTGCTCAGCTGAGGTGGAAACTATCCGCATCATAACAGGCGAAAGCATTGTCAATTCCAGCATTTGTGCTAAATAGTTTAGAATGGTTCGCAGTGTAAATGGAATTGCTACAGACATATATGTATTTTCTGTAAATCCAAAGCAGCTCAAGGAAACCATCGGCCATAGTCCGCCTTGAAGCATATAAATACCGCACATTGCAGCGTAGCGCAATTCTGGATGTTTAGTCAGCCATCCCCATGCACCGGCCTCCTGTGCACCCATTCCCACTCCGAAAAAAGGTGTCACGTCACCACTCCATATGCCGCAGATGATCGTAAAAACCAAGCACGCGCCAAGTGCCACTGCCATACCAGAAAGGGCTGCGTTCAGTACAGATGCGCTTATATAGGTGCGGTAAGTGCCGCGAGAGACAGCCATATAAATTTCCTGACGTCTACCGCCGAAGTGAAGAAAGAAACAAAGAGGCACAACAGATGTGACTGAAATAAATAGCCAGCCATAGCCCAGTGTCATTGATTGCTGCAAATTATACATCATATCAGCGTTTGCCTTTGGATATAGTCCTACTAGCATAAAAGCGCATTGCCCAAGGACGGCCACAGCCATAGCCGGAGTCAGGATTGTGTTTCTTAACTGATAGCGAAGCATACGACCTCCTATTGACGCAGATATTCTCCTGTCTGTCCATCCAGCATTTGACTTGTAATATGCCCTTTCGCAGACGGATACCAGGTTTGTTCCAAGCTCCATGCCGGACGCAGCACCCCATCAGCGTTATAATAGACTAGTTCAAGCCCTGTCACAACTGTAACACAAGGAAGGCCATAACTTTCATAGTAACTTCTGCAAAGCATCTGAACTTCTTCCCTATCCATTAAATCGGCTTTACTCAGTGTCTGCGTCTTCATCCCCACACACATGGGATTTTGGATGAAAATACGTCCATCCTCATACACATCAACTCTTATGCCAGGAACCACCTCTGCTCCGCCACCCGGCGTATATCCTTCCGTATCCAAAACAATGCCATCTATAGTTTGAGCATAGATGCGCTGAATTGTCGTATTTTCTTCCGTAGCACTTGTCTCCACAAAGATCGTACCAGTAGCATTGTTCAGTTCTTCTAAAATTGTTTCTATCTGCTCTGCCCCATTAAAAATCGACAACGTGCCGCTCTCCACCCGGCCTGTGGCTCTTGGCATTTTCTCATTCAGCGTCTCCCAAAATGCCTCCATATCCAGCGCAGCGGCGCTGTAGCAGGTCATTTGTTCTGGCGCCTGAACTGCATCCGCCAGCCAGTAGACCTCTACTTGCTCTGCTGCAATCGTAGCGCTGATCTCCTCCGCTGTTGGCCATTCTACCTTTTCCTGCATCGCAGGTGCCATGCGAGACGCATCGTTCTCTGTTGCGGACGAAAGCATATCGCTGTTCTCGTCTGTACGCCCCATCTCGTCCATCGGTTTCGCCGTGCAGCCGCATACACACATGAAAACACACAGCGCGAACATAAGTACAGTCTTTTGTTTCATGAAAGTACCTCACCATACATAATTGCAACGATCTATCGTTATAAGGACGCCGCCGAGAGGAGTCCACATTGTGAACTCCCCCCCGGAGGTCTTACTTATTATGGACGCCATGTGCCCTCAATATAGACAGGCTTGACAGCATCAGTGTCTGTCTGTCCGGACGGGCGATAGGAAGTACCTACATTACCATAGCCAGAGAGATAGCTCACAAAGAAGGCCCCAGTTGAAGACCGTTTTTGTGCAGTCCCTACAATCGTAGATCCATTTGCTGATCTCACATTGACATAGAAGGATAGTCCAGTGTTGTTAGTAACTGTAGTCAAATTATAATACGCATTTTTTTGTGTAGCCACTTTTTCGCGCGGTGTTGCGAAATCAGTAGTTCCTCCAGCAGGACACGAGAGCCAAAAATCGTAGTAATCGTAGCTAACGGACGTCGGGGAGATCTCCTCTGTACCATGCGCGCTTACATAACCAACGCACATAGTAGCTACCATTGCAGCCAACAGGAGAAACGTTACAATCGATCTTTTTTTGTTTTTCATCGGTTACACCCTTTCTCTTTTATATTGTTTGGCAATTACAAATTCCTATATCTATCTAAAAAAGCGGCCGCTTTTTAAGAGCAATGCTTTCACCACCGACTGTTTTAATACTTCACGAACCCCATAACGTTTACACTTACATTTGAATTGTTTCTTACCGCAAACGTATATGTTCCATTTTCGGGAATTTCAATTTTCTTATTAAACACGCCATTCTCACCCTTCAGATAATGAAACGTCCCATTCTTATCTACCAAGCCAAAATCGATATCTGCCGAGCTTGGAGAATATGTCGCATTGATTGTAACTGTTTCCCCCGCCGCCATCGGGAAGCTGGTCTTTGCAGGCTTCAATGCCCCGGCCATAACCGTTATATCAAATCTTCCTGATGCACGCCCTGCTGCATTAACCGTTCCAGCGAAAAAGCTAACAAGCAGAAGCACTGTTAGCAACGAACACAACATCTTTTTCATTTTCTTCCCCTCAGTCCTCCCATTCAAGCTCGAATCCATTTACATCCGGATCTGGCATATCAATGTTTACGCTTTCCATATTTTCAAATTGTATGCCATGCACCTCATTGCTCTTAAGTCTCGTTGCAAACCATATGCAGGCCAATGTTGTTACTCCAACCGCCAATGCAATTGCAATATATCGAATTTTTCGCTTTTTCTTATTTTCTGTACTTGTAGTGACATTATTTGTTTCATTATCTTCTGACGACTCCACTACTTCGAATGATTTTTCGTCAGCCACGTCACTACACAGCCAATCTAGCGACACATCGTAGATCCTTGCCAGTTCGAGCAGCCTTTCCGTAGAAGGCTTCGATTGTCCGCCCTCCCAGCGGGAAACAGCCTGCCGGGAAACGTCCAGTCTGGCCGCAACATCTGCCTGCGTCAGCCCTGCCGCCTTTCGCGCCTGTGTCAATTTTTCATCGAGTTCCATGCGTTTCTCTCCTGCCTGATTGTATGAAATTCCGCGATTTTTGTAAACCAAAAATCGGTTGTTTTTGCGCAAATATTGGTTGCTTTGCAGATTTTTTGATAGTCCAAGCAAAATTCAATTTACATAATACCATTATAAAGCAGACAGGAAAGATGTCAAGGATGAAGATGGAAGCTGGACTGCGCAAAAACTGCGCCGCAGTAAACAAAGAATAGAGTTTTCACCGCGTGTGAGAACGTCTGAAAATATTCCGATCTTCCGAAAAAATCAGTAGACTTTGTGCCTGTTCTGTGGTAGTTGTTTGTGCTACCAAAACGAAGGAGGCACAGACATGGCAAAGAAACGGGCAAATGGGGAAGGGAACATCCGAAAGCGGAAAGACGGACGCTGGGAGGGTCGGTATACTGCCGGATATGATGAAAAGACCGGCAAGCGGCTGATTAAGAACGTCCTTGGCAAGACACAGGCAGAAGTGAAAGAAAAGCTGGCAAAGGCAGTCGCGGAAGCAGAAGCCGTCGATGTGCGACGCGCGGACGAATACACGCTCGGCACATGGCTGCAAACGTGGTATGAGCTATATGCAAAGCCGCACCTGCGATTCTCAACTGCCGAATACTACCGGCGCGGCATCGAATTGCACATTAAATCCCAAAGCACGAAATGAAGATTTTTCCGCCGGAACAGATCAAATCCTATCCTCAATATGTTCGGTGACCGCATCGGCAAACTGCTTTTGAAGCAGGCGGTCGAGCAGAATATTTGCAATCACATCCTCGCATCAGACACGGATATCGACGCGGCAACATACCAGAAAATGCGCGGCATGAGTTATCAGGAGGTACTGCAAACGAACGGTCAGATCTCGTTCCCGGAGGTGCTTGGTCAGCAGAAACGGCTCTGAGTTTATAGAGAAAAGCAGCTTGCAGGTCCGAAAACTTGCAAGCTGCATTCAGTGTGATTTTAGCATCAAATAGTTTTTAGAAGTGTCAAGCGGCTTTCCTAATTGTAGAACTTTTCCGCGATTTTGGTTACAACGCCGTCCTGTATGGTCAGCGTATAAGGTTGGATGAGCAGTCTTTCGTTGGCCTGAACAGCCGAAACAAATTCCTGCCATGTTTCAAACGTATACAGCCGGTCTTCTCCCGCACCGTATTCCTGAGAGATGTCGTAAATCGTGACGGGTGTGCCTGGGCCTACATCGTAGGTGTAAATTTCGCCGGAGTCTTTTCGATAATATCCGTATTGATATTCCTCCGGTGGGATGTTCAGGTCTTTGAGTGTTTGCAGATCCTCCTCAAGATATGAGTTTAGAAGGACAATGTGTTCGACCGTAATAGAATGATCGCGTACCTGTTGGATAATCACGGTCTGGAGGATAGGTTCTTCCGTCTCAGCCTTTGTACTGCTCTCAGCGCCGTGACCGGTATGCTCTGTAATTTGCGTGTCCTCATGTGCTTTGGAAACCGACGAATCTGTGCTTTCACGCGTGGCAGAACACCCGACGCCCATAAAACTCATCAAAAAGCACAGGAACGCAAGACATACAAGTGATTTCTTTTTCAAAATACGCACCTCCTTAACGGGTTAATTATACATATAGAAGTTTGCAGGAACGCTGGTTGAATAGACAACGTTCTCCGCTGGCTGCGAATGAGCTGTATACTTAATTGTATGTGTATCTCCGTAGGTTACCAGTGCAACATGGGAGATATTTACCATCTGATTTGGGCGAGTCAATCCCTTCATTTCCAAGGCTTCCGGGCCGTTTCCGCTCAAATGGCCGTGGTCTTTTGCCCACTCCGTTCCAGCAGCTCTCTCGTCTTCCGCTTTGCAAAACGGAGCAAGCCAATGGAAAAGGGAGGCTGCATAGTATAAAGCACAACAAAGAGTACGTTACCTCAACAGTATTCCAGTTGCTATAGTCAGGCAACGCTTAGAGCCTCCAGGCAGGCGTTCAAGTTATCCCAAGAAAAAACGTCCTCCGCAATGTGGACCCGCGTCCAGGAGGGGGTGATTTCCTCCACCTCCGATATACCGCCTATGTACCGGGCCCAGGAATAGTAATATGTGTTATGGGGCGACATGAGGACCCGAGCCGCTGTGCCGTCCGGGTAGAGGAAGAGGGTCTGCTCCCGAACGATCCGGCTGCTGTCTTCATAGGGGGTCCCCGTGGTATCCAGATACTCCGTCAGACGGAGACATTCCTCCCCCGGCGTCCAGTCCCAGTCCGCCACGGCGAAGTCCAGCGGAGCCATCTTTCCCGTATCCGCTTCTCTGAACAGGGTGCGGAACAGGAGCAGGGCCTGCTCCCGGTCCAGGTCCGCGTGGAAGCCCTCGCCCTGTATGCAGAGCCGATAGTGCTCTGCCGGCGGAGTGGGGAAGATGTCCTCCCACTGGTCGGCCAGCTTCTCGGGGATCATACTTTCTTGACGCCGCTCCAGCTGGATTGAAACCAACAAGTCTTCATAGGGATATGGGCCCACATCACTTGGAATGCTGGCGTATTTGTAGGTGATAGCGCTCAGCCGCAGATAGTCCACCGCCCCGTAGGCCACCTCGAGAGAGTCATCCTCTCTCTGCCGGGTCAGCGTACCGTCCGGGAAGACGTGATAGACCAACTGAATGTCTCCATCCGTTATGAACAGGCGGAGGTTTCCGGAGGCGTATGCAAGCTCCTCCTCCGGGGCTTGGAACACCGCCGCCTCCAGCCGCTCCAGCAGATAAGTCCGGTCCGCCTGGTCATCGATGGGGATGCAGGTATGAGGGACCTCAGCGCCGGTGGCCCACTCGCGACTGATAGTCAGCGTGGGACCGCCTTTCTCTGCCTGCGTGCTGGAGAGGTCGTAGGTATCCGTGGCCTCCGTCCCATCGGCATAGGCGTACCATATGGTTACCCGGCGGCTTCCGTCGTCCTCCAGGGGAGCATACTCCCCACAGTCCACCTCCAGCATCTCCCCGGCAGGCGGGAAGGATGGGAGCGGCTCTTCAAATGCTCCAGGGACAGACGGGGTCGTCACATCTACAGCAGGCGAAACCTCCTCGCCTGCTGTCATCGCCGGTTGCCCACAAGCAGAAAGCGTCAGGGCCAGACAGAACAGAAGAAGCAGCGTTTTTTTCATTTTGTCACCCCGCTGACCACCATGGTGGGATTTTTATATCCGCAGCATTTACAATAATAGTAGTTTCCGGACAAGATATACTGATGAGATAATCTGTAATACTTGACATTGGTCAGATAATGAGTCGTTCCATGTTCCGCGTCAGTATAATATGGGCAGTCCGACAAAATGTGTGAATAAACGCCATAGTACCCCCACTTTGAGGCCACCACAATTTGATTCACCCCAGTTCCCGCACTTACTGAGGTTATGATAGCGGAATGCTTAGCTCTTAAAGAATCGAAATCTTCAGGGTCCGTGTAAGTAACAATGTCCCCCACTTGAGGAGAATAGACCTGGGTTGCACAGGAAGGTGTTGCGTGGGTAAAACCAGAATGGTCGTCAAAGCAAAGCTGCGGGGATTGAGAGTTGATATCCCCATGCAAATACCACGCATATGAATGGCAGTTATACCTATACGATGACAGAGATAGTAAAATTGCGCTGGTATAGCTGGACGCGTTGGCGTATGTGTCAGGGGTTGAATTCCCCGTATATAAGAAAGCATCAATTGTTTTTCCCCCTGGCAATGTTAGAGTGTAAGAAACGTAATCACTGGTATTGCTATAGGTAACGGGAAATCCATGTTGAATCAAAAGATAGTTATACCAGAACACCATCAAATTTTTCAAGAATTCATCGTCTTCTTGAGAGATTAGGACAGCCAGAGAGGCCACGGTTTGTGGCTCGCCGCACAAATCTGCAAAATCCGGGTCTTGCCGACCAATAATGCGGACGGCATCTTCCATGGAGTACAGGCCAAGATCATAAATATCGCCACTGTCAACAAACGCCTTGGTCTTTTGATAATTCTCCGTCCTCATTATATCTTCCTCATGGGCATATACCTCGGCGCTGAAGGACATTGAAAGGAGCATTGTAAAACATAGGATGAGCGCACTGAGCTTTTTCATTTTCATTGTTGTCTCTCCTCAAAACTTTCGGTATTGCTGCATATTATTCTATCACAGAAGAATTCTTTTTCCAATGAAATTCACGTTAATTCAGTCGATACAATGTTTTTCTACTGATAGCAGACTTTATATACTGCTATTAAATGATGTCCTAAAAATAATGTTGTAATTACGTTTGATGATCTCAATGCACTTAAGATGGTGCATACGTAGCATCGGCCTGTAGGACTTGCTCCTTTACGGGCAAGTGCCAGTAGTAGACTCTCGGAAAGAGCTACTACCAATCGTTCCATGCGCAATCAGAGTATATGTTGTTCCGCTGACTGCTGCGTGGCTGCCAGAAACGTTTAGGTAGTTCGTCCCAGAATCGCTCCAACTATCAACCATTTCACTGCCATTCCACAGTTCAAGTGTGACATCCAGTTTTCCGGCTTCGACCACAGTTACACTGCAATTTGCCGTTTTCCCGCTGAACGAAAGTTTTGGTTTGATTTGCGAAGCACGTTCGGTTGCCATGGCATTTACACATAGTCCAGAAATCATAATCATTACGAGCAATAGAACGACCATACGCTTTTTCATATTACTAAACACCTCCTTCCTTCGCCCTATCTATTAGAACGCAGAAAGGAGGTGCTTTTGGACATGATTTTCAAGATTTTTTTTGATTTGGAGATTGTAACAACTCTATGCTTTCGGCAATGTGCAACATGACGGATTTTTCAAGAGTTGAGCCGACTGAGAACATGAGTCCATTCTGCTCATCCATCCATACCAGATTGCTGATACCGGAATTCCCATCAACTGGGACAAACAACGCAGTAAATTGATTTACATGGACTTCCTCGTAGCCAGAATGATCTCCTATCAACGATAGAACCGTACCACTGTGATATGCGTCAACTTCAATGACAATGAAGTCTGAACCGGAAACGTAATACCAACTGGACCGCAGATCATCCTTGTGGCGCTCCTGTTCATCAAAGCCGTCTGGCAGCCATGTCGGAGCATAGTCCGGCAACGTCTGCTGCGGCATGGGATTCAGGAAACGGTAGACGATGCTGTCCTGTGAAATGCTTCTAAACCATGCGATTGTTGCGGCACGGGCCTCGGCATCAATCGTAAGCCAGCCGATTCCGGTAAGGAGCAGTGCCAGAAACACAGCGGCAACGCGCTGCATTGTCCGATGAAAAACGGGGTGGCGTTCACGGCGGCACAGACGGCTCATTTTGCGTGTAAAGGACTTGCTGGGGCTGTAAGGCGGCTGTTGCTTGCTGCCCTGTACCAACGTCTCTGCTAGTGCAAGACTGGCTTCTTTCGCAGCGACCTGCAGCGCAGCATCTGTGATCATAGGCTTTCGTCTCCCTCCTGATAAATTTCCTTCAGTTTTGCTTTTGCCCGTTGAAGGAGCTTACTTGTGTTTGCAAGAGAAAGGTGCATGATCCCGGCAATTTCTTTCGTGCTGTATCCATGATAGAACTTCAGGAGAATGCACTGACGATAAGCAGCCGGCAGTGCCAGAATTGCCTTTGCCAGCGCGTTGTCTCCACTGTATTCCACAGAAACGCCATTGATTGATTCATCCAGCGGCACGGATGGGTGCCGCCGCTCTGCCCGGAGCATATCGATTGCTTTTCTCTCAACTATTGTAACGATGTAGGCGCGCGTTTTTGGACAGTCCAGATCAGAAATTCTTGAAATATTTTCTGCAATGCTCAAAAAGGCGAGATGAACCGCATCTTCGGCGTCCTGTGGGCGTTTTAGAATCTGAAAAGCAGTATAGAACATCAACTGCTTGTACTGCTCATAAAGCTGCTCAAATTTTGAGCGATCTTCTGCGGTGTCGATTGTCTGCAAATAGATCATCATGATTTGTGACTCCTCCCATGATGCATGAAATTATAACATAGTTCTTCCAAATTGTGTAGAGCCGGAGTCATGAAGTGAATTGTTTACGGTACAATGTCAAAATATATGCAAAATCTGCGCCGCAGTAAACAAAGAATAGGGATTTCTGATAAGTGTGGAACTGAGTAAAAATATTCCAATCTTCCGAAAAAATCAGTAGACTTTGTGCCTGTTCTGTGGTAGTTGTTTGTGCTACCAAAACGAAGGAGGCACAGACATGGCAAAGAAACGGGCAAATGGCGAGGGCAACATCCGCAAGCGCAAGGATGGGCGCTGGGAAGGACGGTACACTGCTGGGTACGACGAGAAAACCGGCAAACGAATCACCAAGAGTGTCCTCGGCAAAACGCAGGCAGAGGTAAAAGAGAAACTGGCAAAAGCGGTCGCGGAAGCGGAAAGCGTCGATGTACGGAGAGCAGACGAGTACACGCTCGGCACATGGCTGCAAACATGGTACGAATTATATGCAAAGCCGCATCTGCGATTTTCGACCGCAGAGTATTACCGGCGCGGCATCGAATTGCACATCACGCCGCACATCGGAGATATTCCACTGAAAAAGCTGACAGGGCGCGACCTGCAATGGCTCTACAAAGACCTACAGGAGCACGGACGGCTCCGCGAGGCGCAAAAGGGGAAACAGCCGGGGCTGAGCGACTCGACGATTCGCGGAATCCACACGATGCTGCACAACGCGATCGACCGGGCAGTCAAGGAGCGGCTGATCGTGCGCAATCCGGCAGACGACTGCGTACCGCCCAAAATCCCGAAGCACGAAATGAAGATCCTGCCGCCAGAACAAATCAAGTCTTACCTAACCGCAGCAGAGCAGCGCGGCGTCCTGCCGATGTTCTATCTCGAACTCATCAGCGGTTTGCGCAAGGGCGAGCTGGTCGCGCTGCAATGGTCGGATTTGGATATTGAAAACAAGACGATTTCCGTCAGCAAGCAGGCAGGGCGAAACAATGCAGGCGAACCGGACATCACCCGTCCGAAAACAGAAAACTCGATCAGAAAAATCTCCATCCCACAGGATGCCGTCGATCTGCTGGTCGCAGAACACCAGAAGCACCCAAGCAATCCGTGGATGTTTCCATCCCCGAAAACAGGTGAAATGTATCACCCTGACTCGGTGGTCAACATCCACAAGAAAATTCTGAAAGACGCCGGACTGGAACACCTAAGATTTCACGCCTTGCGACATACATTCGCGACCTTGGCACTCCAGAATGGCGTGGACGTGAAAACCGTATCGAGTATGCTCGGTCATTTCGACGCGGGATTCACATTGCGAACCTACACCCACGTCACGCGGCAAATGCAGGAAAGTGCCGCCGAAAAGATGGGCAATTTCATGGCGCAGGTCATGTAAAAAAGCAGAGGGCGTCGGAGAGGATGACACGATCATCCTCTCCGCCGCTCTCTGCACATTTCCGCGTGTGGGTCACGGTGTGGGTCAGGCAAATTCGCCACCCGAAAATCCGAACAAATAAAAGAGAAAACCAGCGGAAATCTTACGATTTTCGCTGGTTTCTGGAGCTAGTGGCCGGACTTGAACCGGCGACCTGCTGATTACGAAGAGTAGAAAAGATATAAAAATAACGATTTCTGGACGTTTTCAGCACTTTCTGCTCGGAAATCAATGCTCTTTGCACCTCTTGTTTCCACTGCTTCCGTCTGCTCGTTTCGCCGTGTGGGTCAGCGTGTGGGTCAAACCAGAAAACCCAGCGCAAAAACTGCGCCGC
>OBLG01002035.1_pt1 | contig 13342 bp, 15 predicted proteins | sample 1517451 | NCBI WGS metagenome assembly OBLG01 (sample SAMN04571694, study PRJEB22368) | human gut metagenome | biome: human gut; material: stool | host: Homo sapiens | place: Luxembourg | collected 2012-06-29
AAAATCTCCATGAACGAGGACTCCCGGATGAGATCATTGCCCGCAACGGCTATAAATCCATGCCGGAAACAGAATCCGAACGGCGTTTGCTGGCATCCCTGCTCCAGTGCGATCATGAATTGCACGGATTGCCCGGCTTTTATACGAAGGGCGGGACATGGACACTGGCAGGTGCGAATGGGTTCCTCATTCCGGTGCGGAACAAGGACGGCTTGATCCAAGGTATGAAAATTCGGCTGGACGACGACGCGGCGCGAAAGTACCGCTGGCTGTCCAGCCGGCCGAGCCGCATGGAAAACGGTGCACGCAGCTATTCGTGGATCCACGTCACCGGCGACACCACGCAGAAGCGCGCCTATCTCACCGAGGGGCCGCTCAAGGGCGATATTGCAAGCTACTTTGCAAACGATGCGCTCTTTGTGTGTCTCGGCGGCGTGAACGCCCACAAGGGGCTGCGGAAAACACTTCTTTCGCTCGGCGTCACGGAGGTCATGGAGGCGATGGACATGGATCAGTTTACGAATCCGCAGGTCCGGCAGGCAATCACCACCCTGCGCCGCGAGGTGCAGGCGATTCCGGGTATCCGATACTATCAATGTACCTGGAACCCGCGCTTTAAGGGTGTGGACGATTATCTGCTGGACTGGACAAAACGAAAGACGGCTTAAAGAAAGGAATTGCGTATGACAAATATTACGAGTTTTCAGGACATCCTTGGCGCAGCCAACGGCGATAAGGCCTCCGTGCTGGGCAAATTCCTCTATTTCTCGCTTGCCAACATTCTGGTGGAGAAAGAGGCGCTGGCGCAGCTCTGCGAGGATCTGAGCATCCCGTATTCCGGCAGCAAACGAGTTTCCGTGTCGGATGCGTTCCGCTCCGCGACGGGCGATATTAAGGATCGGATCACGGTAAAAAGCCCCGGTGCGCATCATATCTACGCGGTCTACTGCCGCGACAATGCGCACACCGAGGACGTCTATTCTCGCGAGCTGGTCAAGGAAACGCTCAACCAGCGGACGAACCAGTATGAAAAGCTGGCAAACATCTTTTACGACCGGCGCGATAATCGGTTTGGGTATGACAATATCGGCTTTGACGCCGACATTGATCCCCTGAACTATTGCCGCCGGGCGGAGGAATTGTTCGAGCTTTATCAGGTCTGCGCGAACCGCAGACAGATCGAGACGATCTGCCTGAGCTATCTGCGGATGCTGGAGGCCACCAAGGTCAGCTCGACCGGGCACCTCTATTTCATCCCTCGACAGCACATGGACAAAGTGGATACGTTTGAAACGTTCATTGAGCAGCTCAGCGATATGAACCAGAATAACAATGCGCTCAGCGTCAACAGCTTCTACATCATTGACGATGCCAAGCAGCGCGACAAAATGACGGAGGAATTTTATTCCGCGGTCAAAAAAGAGATTGCTCTGTATCAGGAGAAGGCCGATTATCTCATCCAGAGCGGCAGCCGCAGCCCCGCTGTTATGGAGCGGTGGGTCAACAAAATTGCCACGCTGGAGCAGAAAAAGCAGCACTATGAAGAAATTCTTCGCCGGGAGCTTGACGGCCTCGACGACGAATTTGAAACGCTTCGGCTTCTCTCGCAGGAGCTGTCCGTGAGGGCAAACGGCCTGCGATTTCGGAAAGCAGCTTGATATGGATTTTTGATGGACAGCAACAGACACCAGGCCCGGCTCGGAATATTCCGAGCCGGGCCTCAGTGTGTTCAAATAGCAATAAAATCGTCGCAAAATCTAGTATAACAGAAAAAACCGAGGTGTGAAAAGAATATTATTTGTAATGATACTCATGTCACCATATTACTCAGTATTCAAGAAACATATGGAACATTTTTTGCTTTTGTTTACTTTTTTTCAGAATGAGCCTCATTAACAATTGCACTCAAAAATGAAAGGAGCAATTGTCGTGAGCATTATAGAAAAAACAGAAAAAGTATATAGCGGCCCAGAAAAAAGCGTATATCCTCAGATCGGCACACTTTTTGCGGGAGACTCCTACACGAAAATTTGGGATGAATTTGGATATGCGTACATCGAATATCCCGCTACAAATGGTGTAAAACGCGGATATATTGAAGGATATGCCTCTAATCAGTATCCTCCGGCATTCCAAGCCAGTGTACTCGGTATCGTTAAAAATAATGTGGGTTCCGTGTCTGTTGCATCTTCACCGGACGCTGGGCGTATTGCTATTGGAAGCTTATCTGCTGGAGAGCAAGTATCAGTTTTGATTACCAACCACAATAATTTTTACTATGTGGAATATGGATCGTCTTCCGGTGCCAAACGTGGATGGGTACAGCGAACCTTTTTGAATCTTCTACAAGACACTGCTTTGGCTAGGATCAATACAAACGCACCAGTTTATACAACAGCTGCTGTAGACACGTCAATTGGAAGTGTTTTCGCTAATGAGATTGTTGGTGTCCTCTCCGAGAACGAGTATTTTGGAAAAATTGAGTATTGCATTTCTGCTTCCCCTTTTAGAAAGCAAGCCTTTATCGAAAAGAAAAATTATACGAAACTAAACTCTAGCAAAGAACTCCCGGAAATACCCACATACGATAGCAACAAGGGAGTGCAAGCCGTTGTCAGTTTAAGCGCGCTTGTTTATAGCGGGCCTGAAAAAGAGATTTATGCACAAATTGGGAGCATTTCCAAGGACGAAAATGTTCGCGTTATCAGTTACGAACAAGTATATTTCCAGATTAGTTATCAGTCAACCGCCGGTATTAAACGCGGATATGTCCACCGTGACAGTTTCTCAAATGCTAATGGCATTATTTCTGCCATTCCCAATGTACCCATCCAGTTAGTTGGTTGCTCGGAGTTTGCTGTAGGCACTTCTCTTACCACATATACGGGGCCGGCCTCATCTTTTGTGGTTGCTGGACAAGTCGCTTCTCAGGAGCCTGTTACCAGATTGAACATCGAAGAAAATGGATATGTCATGATTGAATATTCCACGGCAAATGGTACAAAGCGCGGATATCTTCCCATTTCTTCAGTAACGAAGACCAATAATGGCCTTATAGCATATTCAAATGGTTATAACGGAGTATACTATTATCCGGATTTTAAATATTTAGAAGGTTCAGTCTACAAGAATGAGTACGTCGTCATTCTTGCAAAGTGTACGCTTTCTAATGGCGCAGTAGCATATCTTGTCGAGTACAATACAAATAATGGTCGGAAGCGCGGATTTATGAGGCTAGATAGTATCACGATCATTGGAAACAGACCAGTTTCGGTGCATTTGAGTATGGGAAGGCTCGATATGGCCTCGGGCAGTGCGCAAACTGTGTACGGTGGGCCAAATGACAAATTTGCTGTGATTGGTTCAATCGGGCAGAATGAACCTGTCATCCGATATTATGAAGATGGTCGATATAGCTATATTGCCTACACCGCTGGCACTATCGTTAAGTGCGGCTTTGTAAACACATCAGAACTCCAGAATAACAGTTTCGTAATTAAGGACTATACAAGCAATACCGAGTTCATTCAGTATGGCACAAGTGGCATGGGAATTCCCTTGTATGCATATAAACTCGGTAACGGCAAAAATCACTTGATTCTCAATTTTGCAATTCACGGTTGGGAAGATATTTGGAGTTATTCTGGACGCGATATTGAAAAGGTTGGCGAGGCGGTTCTTGAACATTTTAAGAACGATTCCACCCCTATCACACAAAATGATTGGACTCTTTTTGTTATTCTCGCAAGCAACCCTGACGGCCTTCTTTACGGTGTAGAGCATGATGGTCCTGGTCGTTGTACAGTAAAGCGCTATGGTGCAAGCCGGGAAGAACTTGTTGATGGAGGTATCGATATGAATCGCTCCTTCCAATACAAAAACGCTGCTGGACAAGTGAGTTTCGACATTTCCAACACCCCTCGTAACTATACTGGTCCGGAAGCTAACTGGTGCAAGGAATCTGAAGCGTTAAAGGCATTTATCGATAGCCACAAATCTGAAAATGGCGTAAATGTGTTTATTGACACACATGGGTATACTACGCAAATTATTACGTCTGCATCTGCAAGAGATTCTAGTAATCACAATAGCGTTCTGTACAATATATTCAGCAAAATCTTCCTCCCAGTCCCCAGCCAAGATGTGTCATCGTTTGGAGAGACTTTCGCCGGATATGCAACTGAATATAACAACGCTCCTGGCTATGTAGCTCGATACGTCCATGATTTGCAGGGCATGGATGGATGCCTGTTTGAATTTCCGGGAATCTATACGAGCGCGGGACAAATTTTTGACAGGGGACTCCATACACGCTATATTCAGGCTATCACAAACATCCTTACGACTTACCCAAGATAGCAGATAGCATTTCAACTGGGATTTTCTAGCTAAGCCCAATACATTCTGTGAAACCTTCATGGATCTTTTTTCTTTCTCATATTATACCAGACTTGCAATAAAGAAATATTCAACTTTTAACAAGAAGATGGCACCGCAATGGCGGTGCCATCCTTTTATTTGAATGCAGTCATGGTTGTAGAAGCGGTTCATCGCATCGTAGATGCACAAAAACTAATGTCTATAAGACAGAGCAGATTTACATTTTGCAAATTATATTCTCTTTTATATATGGTTTGCAAATCAATTAAAAAATAAAGGAGATATTATCATGGGATCTGTGACAATGAATGCAAAAATGACAGAACGTTGCGAAGTTTACTTTGGACCGGGCAGCGAGGCTACATACACCTACGTCGGTGTTGTTGGGCGGAATGAACGTGTTTGTGTTCACTGGAAAGAGTTTGGTTATTACAATATTACTTACCTTGTTGACTCCACGGGGAAATACAAAACTGGATATGTTCCCGCAAGCAAAGTTTCACTTGACAGTAATACCGACGTTCCTGACTATTCTAGCGAAATCAGCCGAAATATGCGTAGCACTTATATTAGCGATGGTGATCATTACGCATTTTACAGAACTGTTGGGGACAGCGATGAATGCGTTGGCTCGATTTCAGATGGAGATGCTTGGAAACTTGTGTTTACTGCCGGTACGGACAACTACGACTATCCTTATTGGAAATATATTCAGTATACAGTTGATACCACGCAAAAGTACAAGCGCGGCTGGGTATATATGTAAAGTTACGTATCTATTGGTGTATAGCAAATAACTGCGCATACAGATAAATGAATCGCGCCCCATTTTCTAGACAGGCAAAATAAATGCTCGTATTAGGAAGTGGGGTGCCTTTCTTGCTCAAATTCTGCACACAACATTGTACCAGATAGTTCAGATGTTATCGTTGAAATTGGAGTTGGTAGGAAAGCGCCGAATTGCCGGATCAAATATACACCTCATGTATGAGATTTCCAAGTCGAATATCGAAACATATTAAAAACCAATCCATGACGGTGGAGTTAACCATTTTTATGACACCAGAACACAGCCAATTTGCGACTTCCTGACACCTTAGGAACAGCTACGTGGCCAATTTAATAATCATGCAATTCTGCTGCTCAGCTGTATTTGCAAAGTAGCTCATAGTACAAACGAAACTGTTTCATTTATCTTTTGCTCTTTACGATAATCAGAGAACTTCTTCCCACAAAAGATTATCTACACTTCTTCTTATTTCTGAAACAAGATACAGCCCGGTTTCTTCCGACTTTCCGCGAAAATAAAAGCCTTGCGGTGTTTCCTGTATCTCAAACAGGTGCAGAAAATAAATGGCATATGAATCGTCTGCACCATACGACAGCAAATGCTCACCCAGCATCAGTTTGTCATCCAGCGCATAAAACTCCATGGTTGACTCTATCCCCTGATAGCGCATCAGGACACGCTGAAAGCCCAATATAGGCGTGCCGGGGCTGTAACATCCGTCCGGTGCTTCCGGCAACTTTCCAACGCAGGTAAATTCTCCGCTTTCGCAGTTGATTTTGTAAAGGAATTGGCCGTTGCTTGTCTCACGCATGAACCATACGTTGGAATCATCGGAAAAGATGATCTGCGGCATCAGGGCTGTTTCCTCATGCAGAAGTTCCCACTGCCCGTAGTTTCGCAGCAGCACGACCCAAAGCTGGCCACACGCAGCATCCGCGCTGTTCTCTGTCAGCCAGAGTACGATACCGCCTGTTACCGGGACAGATTGTTTACATTGAAGCGACTGCGTCTGCACCCAGACGGGCACGGCCTGTTTGGGGTTCTGTACAGCTATCGCACAGAATTTCTGCTCTGGAAGCCATGTATAGATCACGCCGCCGGTCAACACGAATCGTCCGCCGTCCGGAATCCAGAGTTCCGCCGCGCCGCTTTCCGTTGGCATCCGATAAATGCCGCCGGTCTGTGCAAAGTACAGCATACCATCGAACACTGCAAGCTGGGACAGACTTCCGTCCTGCGCGGCGTAAATGCACGTTGTCTGCCCATCTTTTCGCATACAGATTTTTGACGACTCCCAGCTTTCAGACTGATCGATCCAGTATTCTGCGCCTTCGCAATGCACGACGATCGGCTCCGGGCGCCATGCTTCTTCCGCAGTCGGAAAGTCGGACATGGCTGAAACATCAGGAAGCAGTGCCTGAATGTCCTGCCATGTTCGCGCGGCCGGTGCTGGCAGCTCTGTTTGGACCTCCTGCTGCGATTCCGCCGCAGACTGAACCGGTTCTGACTGTCTGCTGATCTTCGGCTGCTTCCGGCAGCCAACTGCCAGCAGCAGTACCAATATAAAAAAGGCGATCCTGTAGATCTGTTTCATGATGTTCTCTCCATGTCTGCCTGGCTGATTCAGATGTGCCCATCGTTATTCACCCGGCTGCCAATATCCATCGCCATAGATCACGATGCGGAACACGCGCTGCTGCACACGGGAAAAGTCGATGGATGCGCGCCACTGACCATCCACATAAAACGACAGGGAGTAATAGCTGTCCGCAATCAGGTGAAGACTCGCGTAATCCGCATCGCCCTCCTGCCCATACAGAGCCTGCGACTGCTGTTTTTTCAGTTCCCGGTCGGCACACGGGAATTTTTCCAGTACGGTGTCAATCGTATCTCCAAGGCAGATGCCCCGGAACGAGGGCGCATCCTGCGCGGTCTCAAAGATGATCTCATCGTTTTCCACCGCAGCGTTCCATTCCATCTCCATCAGTGTCGGTTCGCCGCCGCTGCGATCCCAGAAGCGATATGAAAGACTCTGTTCATCGTAAAAGCGATTTCTGGCATCGCCCGGCGTGAGCTTCCCGACAAGGTCTTCGACCTCCGCCTGCGTCATGCCGACCTGCGCACCGCAGGCATTTGTCAGCTCCCAGGCCTGCAAGGGCTGTGCAGCGTCATATCGTTCGCTGCTTTGCAATGCCGACGTTGACGCATCCGGGAGTGGATCGGGATCTGGTGCTGCAGTTGTATCAGCTGCAGCTGCGTTTATCGTATCGGGAGGTGCGGTCTCTCCCTTTCCCTGATTTGTTGGGAGCTCCCGGGAACAACCCGATATCAATATCACAAGTATCCATACAAAAACACTTGCAAAAATCTGTCTGTGCATATGCGTTCCTCCTACGCTTGTTTTTTTGGTGCTTTTCTTGCTATACGCGCTGTTTACAATTCTCCGCTACTTTTTCTCTTTATCTTTCAGATTGGCAACTGCAATTAATTTATATAACAATCTAAAATATAAAATGCAACAGGAGATAATCAAAATGAATCACTTCCTTCAAGATGCTTACAACGACCTTCCGGATACATTTCATGTTTTGCTAGTTCTAATTGTGATTGACTACATCACAGGTGTCTGTTTGGCTCTAAAAGAGAAAAGAATATCAAGCAAAATTGGCGCGAAAGGAATTGCATCTAAAGTTTTAATCGTATGTCTTGTGGCGCTTAGCTACATCGTTGACATGTGGATTTTAGATAGTGGAGATAAATTTTCTTCCATTACAATCCTGTTCTATTGTGCAAATGAAATCATCAGTATTTTTGAAAATGTGAATCACTTCGGATTACCGTTGCCGAAAAAATTCAAGGAATACTTAGATGGTCTGAAAAGCAAAAAGAATACATAACCAAGTTACAGCTACAGGTTTTCGCCTGTAGCTGTAATTGTTATCTCACTTTTCATAGTACGTGCGAAGTTTCTGCTCTGCTCGTTTTTTGCATTGATTTACATTCTGTCTCGTTGTGTGCAGCTTTCTTGCAATCTCGGCAGAAGAAAGTTGATATTTATATGCAAGGACGATTATTTGATATTCCCTTTCCGACAGGATGCTTGCAATATCCAACGAAAAAACAGAAGAGTCTTGGCAGGAAGGGAGCATTAGCAAATTTGAAATCTGATTCATTGATGATTCAAACTCAATTGTTTGAATTGGGTGATTCAATACGGCTTTTAATCTCTTACAGTATGCATGCTTCACTGAATTACAAATATAGTTGACAAGCGCACCTTCACTCTTCTGATTTTGTGCGTCAAGATTGATCGAGAGAACAATTTGAATAAAGTCCAATTGCAAATCATAATATGCATCCTCATAATGAAGTTTATATGCATATTTCTTCAATAGTGGTTTGAATTTTTCAATCAGCGCCAAGAGAGAATCCGGATTGTTGTGCTGAGCAGATGCGATTGCTTCACTTAGCATGAGCGCCACCCTTTACTCTTTTTGAGAGTAAAGGGTGCGGGTCAAGCTATAATGTAAACACAGCTCAGCGGAAATTCAGAAAATGCATCTGTTACTAATAATTGACACGAAATTGCCCGAATTGCAACAAACCCCGAGCTGTTCATTTTGAACAGCCCGGGGTTGAATCACCGATGAGAAGTCGATATGCACATTGTTTTGCCCGTGTCAGCGCCATTCGGACACTGGCAGGCTTTATGGATAATTCCTCGGCAATGGTTTCGTCACTTTTGCCGAGTATGTATTTTCCCTCCAACAGATACTTGCTTCTGGCATCAAGCTGCGGCCACCGCTGCACTAATTCTTCGATTTCTTCTATAGAGATCAGTATATCCTCCATTTGCCTATATGCAGCGATTGGTTTTGATTGCTGCATATACTCTTCAAAAGAAAAAGGAGCAATTTTCTTTTGCGCCCGCAAAAAGTTATAAGCTGTATTTCGAGCAGTCGCGCTGATATAACCAATCAGTTGCGGCTCCTTCTTTTGTCGAAGTTCCGGTAGCTTATCAATTAGTTTAACTAACGTAGCTTGCAGTACGTCTTCGGTATTCCAACGTCCGGATAGTGGACACCGTTCTCATAGTTTGATATTGTCCCGCCAGATACATAGATTATACGTCCAAGTTCTGCTTGCGAAAGATGCTTCTCTTGACGAAGCTGCATCAGTATTTCACCAAACCTTGTCAAGCGCACACCTTCTTTCGCATTTTTTGACATTATACTTATTCTAAAAACAAAATGTGCAAAATATTAGATATGCAATAGTATCTTCTTGAAAAACAATCAATATTATAGTAAAACTAATTATCACATGGACTCTTACTCAATACGCCGAAAAAGCAAAAAATCTTGTTGCAAATCAGCGTTTCCTGTGTCTTAGTAATATGAACGTTCGGGAGAACAAAGAGAATGACAAAAGAAAAAGAGAACCCGGGCTTCATGGAAGCCATATATCGAAAACACGAACGCCTGATGTATTACATTGCAGGAAAGTATACGACGAATCTTGTGCAGCGGGAGGACATTGTCCAGACTGCCGTGCTGGCCCTTTTGAAAAACGAAGCAACGCTGCAGCGGCTGCCGCCATATGCACAAGTCAGCTACATTGCAGTGGCTGTCCGCAATACCGCAGTCAATGCAATCAAACGAAACCAGACGGAAGCCGCTCGTCACGTCCCTTTGGACGATATTTCTGAAGACTGCTGCCATGCGCACATTTCCGGAGCCGAAGTGATATATCTGGAAAAAGAACGCCAGGAAGAACTTCTGGCCATATTCCGGGAAATGCGGGAAGAAGAACAGCAGCTGCTGATGGGAAAGTATCTGATGGATTTGAGCGACGCGGAGCTCGCGCAAACACTTGGGTGCAAGGCTTCCAGCATCCGAATGAAGCTCACCAGAGCCAGACGGACATTCATGAAAAAACTTCAAGATGGAGGTGATGACAATGCATGAGCAGGAAAAGCTGTATGAGCAGTATGAGGACGCCGTTTTTGCCCTGCTTATGGATAAGGTTGCAGAAGAAAACGGAAAGAAGCTGCTCCAGCAAAATGAAGAACTCCTTGCAGACCCAGATGCGGCCGTCCCCGAGACGTTGAGCAAGCGGTGTCTGCGCACCATTGAAAAGGCCTACCGCAAATCGCAATGGAAAGCTGCCGCGAAAAAAGTGACACGGGTGCTCAATCGCGTGGCTTTATGGATTCTGGTTCCGCTCTTTTTGTTCGGCACCGCTTTTGCCGCTTCAGAAACCGTGCGGATAAAAACGCTGAACTTTTTAATAACCAACTTCGAGTTTGGTACGGAATTCCGCATTGAAAATAGTGCCTCCACAGCTCCACAACAACAAAGTATGGCGACCCTCGTTGAAGATTGTGTTCCCTCCGATTACGATCTTATTTCTCAAAGCAGCACTTCGCTGTCCGAAGTATTTTTATATACAAATGCCTCAGATTCAGAAGTAAGCATCATAATTTACACGCTGGAGAAGCTCAATGGAGCCATCACCATTGATACAGAGGACGCTGAGGTCTGGTATAACACGATCGATGATCAAAACGTCATGTACGTGCAGAAAGCAGGCACCTATCAGGCCGTCTGGACGGACGTAGAAAACCAAAAAATGTATGTGATATCCAGCAGCAATACCGAGCTGGATATCGTGTATGGAATAGTTGAAAAAATGCTTTGTTCCAATTCATATTAAATCAAAGGAGAACCAAACATGAAGAAAACTCGTTCCAGCCTTTTGTCTCTGCTGTTGGCAATCATCCTGATCGCATCGGTCGTTCCGGTACAGGCCGCCTCTTCGGACATTGCTCCGTATCGTTATGATTATGTAAGCAGTTGTGCCGCCTCCCTAAATATCACAAACAGAGGGCTTGCAACTTGCTATGGGGATATTAGTCTGCGGCGCGGTGTCAACGCCGAAATGACTGTCACTTTGTATAAAAGCACGGATAAACGCAATTGGGATTATGTAACCTCCTGGGAAGTCAGTGGTTCGTCCATGCTGGTGCTTGAAAAGAATTACTATGTTATGTCCGGCTATTACTACAAAGCAGAGCTGAGCGCGGATGTTTATAACAGCAGCGGTAGTTTCCTGGAGAATGTAACCTCCACTTCCAGTATAAAGTATTATTGATCTTCCAGCCATCCATGCTTACCGCAGCGTGGATAAACACGACTTTCATGTCGCTTTTTTGTCGCACTTTTTTCACAACTATTCCACTCCAACGCACTTGATTTGTCGCAAATCTCTATGGTATTCTTAACATAGGAAAAAACGAAAACAGATGCTGCAACGCCAACTGCAGCATCTGTTTTTATATATACCCATATTTTGCGCGGTCGGTCTCTTTGGTTTTGGAGGGATAAATATGGATAACAAATATTTGAACGAAGTGTTGGAACGGTTGGAAAGCTACCGGAAGAAGGAGCAGCAAATTGAGCTTCTGCGGTACGAGCTCCAACACGTCAAGCAAGTCTCGCCGACCGAACTGATCGAAACCATGACATTTCAAATCCGCAATGCAGATGTCAATCAGACAAATCTATATCCGAAGGACGTACCCGGTATCGCTCTTTCCTACCAGCACATCGCCGCACAGTTGAACGAAGAAGCTGTCGGTGAGCTGATAAGCAGATACACCGCATCATGTCAGGAGAGAGACCGGCTTTTACATTACATCGGGCTTCTGGACAAGCGGCAGCAGGACGTCATCCGAAAGCACTATTTTGAGCAGCAATCCTGGAGCGAGATCGCGGCTAGTATGGATCTTACCCCCAGAACCGTTCAGCGAACACGCCAGCAGGCTTTAGACGAGCTTGCAAATCTGTACGCTTTCGCCGACGGTATTCTTCGGCGTTAGGAAGATGAAAAGAGAAACATCTTTCAAAATAATGCCGCCGCGGACAGTGCGGCAGCATTGCATTGCCCGCAGAGCTGTCGTACAATAACTATACGAGTCAGCTTCTGCACCTTGAAAAGTTCATATTTTACTTCGTATGAGGAGGATTCCACTATGGAAAAGAGAGAAAATGAAACCTTGACTGTACAGGATATCAAGCAGATCCTGAACATCAGCATCAACGCTGCGTACAATCTGATCCACAGCAAATCATTTCCGGTCATTCGTATCGGCAATTCTTTTCGCGTTCCAAAGGAACCGTTTTATGAGTGGATGAAGTCCTCGCATACGATTATGAATTAACGTCAAATCTCCAAATATTATAAAGAAATTGGAGGTTGATAGCATGGCACGTCGTTCCAACGGAGAAGGCAGCTTCTATCAGCAAAAGGATAAATCATGGGTCTATCAGGTTACATACGGCCGAAAAGAGGATGGAAGTCCATACCGCAAAGCGTTTAAGGGCCGTACCAAGACGATCTGCAAAGAGCGCCGCGCACAATGGGAAGAAGAACAGGCGCGTATCAAGGCGGAGGAGGAAGCACAGGCAGCGGAATCCGCCCATCTCGAAGAACTCCGGGCCAAACTCGGTCACCCCATTGAGGCGGAAATACTGTTTTCAGAAGCCTTCCTCAAATGGCTTGAACTTTACAAATCGCCGCCTGCCAGAAAGCCATCCACCTATGCAAGCTATCTGGATACTTACCGAATCCACTTTGCCGAAGCCTTTGGAAACTTGCCGCTCTACCAGATCACCCAGGACACCATACAGGACTATTATCAAAGAAAGCAGAAAAACGGCGGCCGTTTGGATGGGCGCAAAGGCGGGTTATCCGCAAAGACCATTCAGAACCAGCATATGCTGCTGAAGGACTTTTTTGCGTACGCCATGAGAAAATACCACCTGCCGTGTAATCCCACACTTGACACGACAAGGCCGGAAGTTATTACGCCGGAGATGCGTGTCCTGAGCCCGTCGGAAATGCAGGTCTTCATCGAGGAGGTCATGCGGGAAACACAGCGCGTAGCAATTCTGACAACGCTGTTTGTCGGCTTCCGTGTTGGCGAGGTGCTGGCGCTGAAAATTTCCGATCTGGATTTGGAAAAGCAAACGCTTTCGGTCACGAAAAATCTGATTCGTGTTCCAACAGCAGCAGTTTCTCCAGAGAATCCAAACATTGAGATTCTGAACTACGACCCGAAGAAGAAAACACACCTTATCGTTCAGAACACGCCGAAGACAAGCACGTCGA
>OBLG01002041.1_pt1 | contig 13310 bp, 10 predicted proteins | sample 1517451 | NCBI WGS metagenome assembly OBLG01 (sample SAMN04571694, study PRJEB22368) | human gut metagenome | biome: human gut; material: stool | host: Homo sapiens | place: Luxembourg | collected 2012-06-29
TGGAGGGGCCCCGCCCCGACAAGTTCGCGTTTGTGGAGCGAAGCGGAACAATGAAAGCCCCAGTGGGGCTTTTAAGCGACCGAACGGTCTTGCGCAAGCAAGATGGAGGGGCCCCGCCCCGACAAGTTCGCGTTTGTGGAGCGAAGCGGAACAATGAAGTCCCCAGCGGGGACTTTAAGCGACCGAACGGTCTTGCGCAAGCAAGATGGAGGGGCCCCGCCCCGACAAGTTCGCGTTTGTGGAGCGAAGCGGAACAATGAAGTCCCCAGCGGGGACTTTAAGCGACCGAACGGTCTTGCCAAAGGCAAGATGGAGGGGCCTCGCCCCGACAAGTTCCTCTTTACAAAACCGGCAAGAATCGTTACAATCAAATCAAATCCGTTTGCGGTGCGCCGGGCCTCACCGGTGCGCCGTGTCTGCCGTGTTTTTTGCGGCTCCGGCGCTGTGCCGGGCCGAGCTTTTTGTGCAGGAGGTTTTTCCTATGAAGATCACGCGCCGTGCCGTTCTTCGCCTTACCGGTGCCGCTGCCGCCTCGCTGGCTTTGTCCAGCTGCAGCGCAAGCGGCACCATTCTGGGCAGCAACTTCTCCGCCTGGCTCCAAAAAACGCTGGGCGGCTCTGCCTCGTCCGCCGCATCCAGCGATGCTGCGTCCGATCTGGTCGTCTCGCCGCTGCCGGAAGGGGAACAGCTGGACCCCGGCTTTGCCGTGACCCCCGCTTACGACGCCGACCCGCTCACCGGCGAGGCCCGGCGCAGCGGCGGGCGCATCGTGGGCGTGATGGTGAACAACATCTCCAACACCTCCCGCCAGAACGCCCGCCCGCAGCGCGGCATCGGTTCGGCGGACGTGCTCATCGAGTGCAAGGTGGAGGGCGGCATCACCCGCTTCTGCGCGGTGTTCCACGACGCCGACGCCATCCCGGAGATCGGCCCGCTGCGCTCCGGCCGCGACCAGTTCCTGCAGCTGCTGATGCCGTATCAGGCGCTGTACTACCACGACGGCGAGAGCGCCGCCTGCACCAAGTTCATCAGCGTGTACGATTACTCCGGCCTGAACCTCGGCGGCAAGAGCTACTTCAACACCCCGGTCCACCCCCATGTGGCCCACCGCGACAGCCGCGGCCGGGACGTGGCCTACGAGCACACCGAGTTCACCTCCGGCACCGAGATCAAGCAGGCTGCCGCCAACGCAGGCATCGGCCTGGACTACGCCTGCGACACCACCTTCTTCCGCTTTGCGGACTACCGCACCGGCGCCGAGAACGCCATGAAGGGCACCGCCTCCGGCAAGAGCGTCAGCATCGTGCACTCGGACCACTACAAGACCAGCTTCAGCTACAACTGGTTCGACCACACCTATAAAATGCAGATGTACAGCCGCATCTCCGGCCAGTTCGAGAAGGCGGTGGACGAGCTCACCGGCAAGCAGCTCAGCTTCGACAACCTGGCCGTCTGCTTTGCGCCCATCGCGGCTTACCCCGGCGACTCCGGCGACGTGCAGCAGGTGAGCTACATCTCCGGCGGCGAGGTCTATTTCTTCAGCCGGGGCGGCATGGTGCGCGGCACCTGGCAGAAGGCTTCGCCCGAGCACCCGCTGCGCCTGTTCGACGAGAGCGGGGCCGAGCTCATCTTCAACCGCGGCAAGACCTACCTTGCCATCGTGGACGACGACGAGTGGTCCAACTTCAGCTATCAGTAAACGAGGAAACGCCATGAAACGCATCTGGACCCGGGCAGCGGCGGCCGCCGCGCTGTGCGCCGTATTGTTGAGCGGCTGTTCCTTTTCGTCGGAGATCCTCTCCGACCATTCCGCGCCCGCCGACCCGCTCACCGGGCAGGCGCTGCAATACCCCGGCGAGCGCGCCACTGCCGTGGTCATCGACAACGCCCCGGCCAGCACCGTGCAGTGGGGCATCGGCAGCGCATCGGTGGTGCTGGAGGCCCAGACCGAGGCCGACGCTCCCACCAGCCTGTGCCTGGCGTACCCTGCAGTGAGCGCCATGCCCACGGTGGGCCCGGTGACCCTGGGACAGGACCTGTACTGGCGGCTGCTCAGCGGCCAGCAGGTGCTGCCGGTGCAGCGGGGCGCAGGCCAGTTCGCCCGCAACTATCTGGATTACTACAATCTCCGCGCCGTGGACGCGCTGGAGGTGGGGCGCAACGCCTTCACCTGCGACGCCGACTGGAGCAGCGCCCCGCTGTGGCGCACCAGCGGCAAGGCGGTGCTGGGCGTGCTGGACAGCCTGAACCTCTCCAGCCAGCTGGATGAGCTGGCGGCGTCGGCCTCGTCGGCGGTGACGTCCGACAGCACCGGGGCGGACACCGTTCTGCCCACCCTTCCGGCGCTGCTGCCCCAGAAGGCAGAGCCCCACCTGCCGGAGCCGGACGCCGAGGACGCCGCCGCCGTGCAGGTGCACTTCGGCACCCAGAGCACCACGGCCTTTGCTTACAGCGCCGAAAGCGGCACCTACGGCATGCTGCACGCCGACGGCACCGCCCAGCTGGACGCCAACACCGGCACCCAGGCCCAGTTCGACAACCTGCTCATCCTGTTCAGCTCGTCCACCCTGCGGGACGATGGCCGCACGCTGGATTACGACCTGACCCTTGGCGGCGGCGTGTGGCTCAACGGCGGCCGCCTGTGGCACATCACCTGGACCCAGGGCACCGACTCCACCTTTTTGTTCTACGACTCCGACGGCCGGCAGCTGAGCCTTTGCACCGGCCGCAGCTATCTGGCACTGGTGTCCAGCGTCACCGGCGAAGAACTGGCTGTGCAGAGCTCGGCCGGGGAAGAACTGCTGGCACACACCGCCGCATAACAACGCAAAAAGCCATCTGCGACTTCAACCGTCACAGATGGCTTTTCTTGCGTTTTGCGTTCTTTCCGCCCGGGTGTAGGGAACACATTCATGCGTTCCGCTCCCGTCCCGGCAAATGCCGTCTACCTGCGGAGCAGATGAACCCGCTCCCTGCAGAAAACCGGCTGCCTGAGAGGGTTCTTTTACAGGTCCACCACGCTGCCCACCTCGGCGGGGCAGGAGGGCACAGCGCCCAGGGCCACCTCGTCGGTGCCGCGGTGCACCGTGAAGGTCTCGCTGCGGCCTGCGGCAAAGTCCGGGTGCCAGGTCAGCTCCAGCGTCTGCCAGTCCTCCGGCACGGCGCAGAAGCAGTGCACCAGCGCGCCCCTGCCTGCGGCAAGGTTCAGGGTGAACACCGAAGCGTCTGCCGCGTTCTCGCCGTAGAGCGGGGCGGCAAAGCTGCCGCAGCGCACGGCGGTGCCGTCGCACACAGCAGAAAAGCCGGTGCCCATGCTGTACAGGTCCGCCAGGGTGCGCACCTCACGGCTCTGCAGGTAGCTGGCGTCCACGGGCAGGGAAGAAGCCGAAAGGTTCTCCACCGAGAGGTACACCAGCACATTGCCCATTTCCGGCGCAGGGGCATAGCCCAGCAGCTCCACAGCGGCCTTGCCGTCCAGCAGGGCAGGCTCGCCCGCAAGACGCGGCTGCTGCGCCGCAGCGGAAACACCGGTGAGCAGGGCAGCGGCAAGGCTGACCGCACCGGAACCGGCACATTTCAGGAATGACCGGCGGGAAATGGACTGGGACATGGGGCTTCCTCCTCAAAAATCGTTCCTTTATACAATAAAGGATTGCGCGGGTTCTGTCAAGGGATGGGCTGGGATTGTAACCGAATCCTTACTCAAAGGCCTCGTTTTCCTCGGTCTCGGCCTGGCCGCGCAGGGTATCGGCGTAGCCGAAGGGCACGATGTCGATGGCCTCCACCAGGCGGTCACGCATCCACAACTGCACATCGGTCTGCACGGTGTAGCCGCAGCCGGGGTCGGCCATCCACTGCTCGGGGCGGCGGGTGGGCACGGCACGCTGGCTGAGCATGCTCATGATGACGCCGCCGTGGGTCACGCAGGCGGCCTCGGTCACATCCATGCGGATCATATACTCGAACAGCTTCATCAGGCTTTCGGCGCAGCGGGCGTGGAACTGGTCGGTGGGCTCGGCCCCCTCGGGCACATAGCCGGAGCCGGGGGTGATCCACTTTTTGAAGTCCTCGTCGTGCACCAGTTCCTTCACGGGCTTGTTCTCAAACTTGCCAAAGCCCGCCTCCCGCAGGTCGTGGACGGTGAAGGTGTGCTTTGCGTCCGGGAACAGGATGTTCGCCGTTTCCACCGCGCGCAGCAGGGGAGAGGAGAACACGGTGTCCACCTGCGGGTATTCGAACCGCTCCTTCAGCTCGGCCAGCTGGGCACGGCCCTCGTCGCACAGCGGGATGTCGGTGCCGCTGCCGATGTAAAGGCCCTGCAGGTTGCCGGCGGTCATGCCGTGGCGGATGAGATGAAGCTTAAAGGTTTTCATGAAAACACCTCGTATCGTTTGGGGAATGCCCCGCCCGGCAAACTGCGGACGGGCGCTGAATTTTTATTATAGCACAAAAAGCCATTTTTGAAAATGGGGGGTCAGTCGTAGTAATTGATCTGGACGCCGCTGTCAAAGGCGCCTTGGCCGACCGTGCAGTTCCTGCTGATGGTGACGGATTTCAGGGCAGAACAGAAGAAGAATGCATCTTTCCCAATCTCTGTGACGCTGCCCTGGATGGTGACGGACTCCAAAAAAGCACAACCAGAGAATGCACACTCCCCAATCGTTGTGACGCTGTCCGGGATCGTGACGGACTTCAGAAACACGCAATCAGAGAATGCCCAATCCCCGATTTCGGTGACGCTGCCCGGGATGGTGACGGACTCCAAAGAAGCACAACCAGAGAATGCCTGCTCCCCAATCGTTGTGACGCTGTCCGGGATCGTGACGGACTTCAGAGACCCGCAATCAGAGAATGCCCAATCCCCGATTTCGGTGACGCTGCCCGGGATGGTGACGGACTCCAAAGAATCACAACCAAAGAATGCCCACTCCCCAATCGTTGTGACGCTGCTCGGGATCGTGACAGACTTCAGAGACCCGCAACTTTCGAATGCAGCGCTGCCGATCTTTGTGACGCCGTCCGGGATCGTGACGGACTCCAGAGACGAACAACCAGCGAATGCCTCCGCCCCGATCTCGGTGACACTGTCCGGGATCGAAACCGAATGCATTGCGGAACAATAAGTAAATGCATGTTCGCCGATCCGGGTGATGCCGTCCTCAATGATGACCGTCTGGATGTCGGAACGGTGCGAAGCGTACCACGGTGCGCTACAGAAAGACGTATCGTTGGCATCAGAAGAAATGGAATAATCTGACATTGCTCCGCTGCCCTTGATGTACAGGGTGCCGTCCTGATACAATTCCCATGTGGCTTGTTCCCCGCAGGTGCCGGAGTCGATCAGGTCTGCGGCCTTCTGAGACAGGCCGGATGCCGCCTTGCCGGTGGACGCCTGCGCGATGCAGTCCGCAGCCGCCTGCTTGATGGCGTCGCTGGTGAGGGTAGCACCGGTGTAGCCGTCCACATCGGTGCTCTGGCTGCGGATGATCTCGCCCGGCAGTTCTTCTGCGGCCTTGCCGCCCAGCTCTGCCGTCTCGCCGGAAGCGTCCACCCGCACATCGGTGATGGCTTTATCGCTGACGGTCACCGTCACGGTCACATCGCTCAGGCAGCCCTCGGCCGTAGCCGTATAGGTGCCCGCCGTATAGATGGCTTCTGCCGTGCTGGCGGCCGCCGTGCCGGAGGCACCGCCCCGCCCGGCCAGAGCAAAGCCACCCACGGCCACCACGGCGGCAACGGCCACGCCGCCGATCGCCAGCGGCAGTTTGCTGCCCTTCTTCTGGGGTGCTGCAGGGGCAGTGGGTGCCGCCTGCTGCTGGGCCGCCTTGGCAGCGGCAGCCTGTTCTGCTTCGGCCTTGCGGGCAGCTTCCTCGGCGGCAGCCTGCTCTGCCGCACGCTTCTCGGCGCGGATGCGGGCCAGTTCTTCCTCTTTTTCCTCGGCGGCCTTGCGGCGGGCAGCTTCCTCCGCTTCCCGCTTGGCCTGCTGTTCCTGACGGCGCTTCTCGGCCTGGGCTTCAAACAGGAAGGTGGTCTTGTCGCTCTCCTGCACGTTCTGCACCGGCTGCACCGGCGCGGCCACGCGCTCGGTGCGGTCCTCCGCCGGGGTCTGCACCGGCACTGCGCCGGGCATCAGCCGCACGGTGCTGTCGTCGGCCGGGGCGGCGGGCTGGGCCGTTTCCACCCGCACGGTCTGGTCCGCTGCGGGCTCCTGCGGCACGGCAGGTGCTGCCGGTTCTGCCGCCGGGGCAGGCTGCGGCATCGGTTTCAGGGTGAGGTCCAGCGCGTCGGCTTCCTCTTTGCTCAGGCCGGAAAGCTCCCGCAGGGAGAACTGCTGTTCCAGCGGGGCGTCATCCCTTGCGTTTTTCAGGCATTCCGGCAGGGTTTTCTCCGCTTTGGCGGGTTTCTCGCTGTCGGCGTGCGCCTTTCCCCACACTGGGCGCTCCGTCTCTCCGTTGGGGTCATTTTCCTCCGGGGCGGCCGCGCCGCTGGTGCTGGGCACGGGCACGGTGTCGCCCTCCGGGTAGATCATCTTCGCCTCGCCCTCGGTGTAGAGGATGGCTTCCAGCGCCTGCCGCATCACGGTGGGGCTGTCGTAGCGCTGGGCCGGGTCCGGTGCGCAGGCTTTGAGCACGATCTCGGCCAGACGGCCTTCGGCGTTGGCCGGGGGCGGCAGGGCCGCGCCGGAAAGCCGCTGGGCCTGGGCCCGTTCCCGGCTGGACGGGGTGATGGGCTGGGGGTAGGGCGGGTAAAGCGGCATCCGGTTGTTGTTCAGCAGCTGGTACATCACAAGGCCCAGCGAGTAAATGTCCACATTGCTGGTGTACTTTTCACCCCGGAAGACCTCCGGGGCCATATAGTTCACGGTGCCCGCACGGGTGGAAGCGCCGGTGGACGCGCTGGCGATGCGCGCCACGCCGAAATCGCCCAGCTTGAAGTCCTCGGTCTCCGAGATGAAGATGTTGGCGGGCTTGATGTCGCGGTGGATGATGTTGTACCGCTGGCAAATTTCCAGCGCCTTGCACAGGTCCATGCCCAGCTGGATGACCTCGCGGCGGGTGAAGGTGTGGTTCTGCTTCAGGTAGCTGGTGATGGGGGTGAGCAGCTCCATGCGGATGAGGATGTCCCAGCCCACGCCGTCTTCGTGGGGGAACATCTTGTGGTCCTCGTAGCTCACGATGTTGCTGTGGCCCTTGAGCTTGCTCATGAGGGCGATCTCCCGGTTGAGCTCCTTGACGTAATCCCGGAAGTAGGTGGAAGCGCCGTTCATGTCCATGCCGTCGGCCAGGATCTCGTCCAGCTCCCCCTGGCTGGACGGGATGGTCACGGCCTTGAGCGCACCGGTGTACACGGTGTCGAACTCATCCCGGCGCTCGATCTCGAACACCCTGCCGTAGCTGCCCGCGCCGATGAAGCGCTTGATGCGCCACTCGCCGAAGAACGGCTCATACCGCTTGTAATACTCGTTTTCCATGCTGATCCCTCGTCTTATTTTTCTGCTTGCAGCGCTGTTTTGGGCCAGAATGCCCGGCAAACGGCTGCAGACCGTGCCAAAGCGCCGAATTTTTTGGTTTTTCCGCAAATCGCGCGCCACTAAATGTATGCGCTGATGCTTTCAGTTTAACATAGATATGGTATCCGGTGCAATGGTTTTGACAAAAATGACGAAATTTGATGAAAAATATCGTCATTTTTCTTGCTTTACAAGTCGTTTTCCGCTGTGTATAATCAACCTGTTGTAAACCAAAAATCAGGATGTCCCCCAACCATCCGACGCATTGAGGAGTCAGTATCATGGAATTCAACCGTATCATCAAGCTGCTGCGCAAAGAGCGCGGCATCACCCAGAAGCAGGCCGCCGAAGACCTGGGCGTCTCGCAGGCGCTGCTGTCCCACTATGAAAAAGGCATCCGCGAGTGCGGCCTGGACTTCGTGGTGCGGGTGGCCGATTATTATAATGTTTCCTGCGATTACCTGCTGGGCCGCAGTGCCGAGCGCAACGGCATGATGCTTTCGGCCGAAGATATCCCGAACCCGGATAAGATGAAGGATAACGTCTACCACGGCAGCGTGCTGCCCACCATGAACAAAAAGCTGATCTCCAACAGCCTGAACGTGCTGTACGCCAAGATCGGCCAGTGCCACAGCAAGGCCCTGACCACCGAGGTGAGCTCCTACCTGATGATGGCGGTGGCCAAGATGTTCCGCCACCTCTACTCGGCCGAGCCCCACAACGCCGCCAGCATGTTCAGCATCGACGCCTACCGCTGGCGCGGCTATTCCGACGCCGTGATGCGCATGTCTGAGGCCAATGTGGAAGCGCTGCTGGCCGGGCAGGACGTGAACGGCGGCGAGGGCGTGAAGGACCCCGCCTGCCTTGCCATGACCACCGAAAGCCTGACCCGGGAGTTCCCGCTGTACACCCCCAGCCTGTTGAATCTGGTCAAGACCAGCGAGACCCACGTCAAGGGCATCTCGCCGGAAGGGTGATATTCCTGTGAAAAACAGGTGATTTTTCGCCCAAAAGGCTTGCACTTTTGTGCCGGAAAGGGTATAAACAGAATAGTAGATTCTGGAAAGCTGGCTTTCCGCACGTTTTAAGGAGGATTTATTATGTCCAACTGCATTTCCCGTCGCGCTTTTCTGAAGGGCGCCGGTGCTTCTGTGATGGCTCTGGGCGCATCCGGCATGCTGGCCGGCTGCAAGCAGAACGGCAGCTCCACCGTCGTTTCCGTCAAGGTCGGCGATAAGGTCAGCAACTGGAACGGTCTGGGTGTTCAGCTCTCCAGCCTGTTCGGCGTTGACACCGCTCCCCAGCAGGAGGGTTATGAATATCTGGCAGTTCTGGTCACCGTGGTGAACCGCACCAAGGATCAGACCTTCACCATCGGCGCACAGAATGTGGACGCCATCGACGCCGCCTACCCGGTGCCCCCGGCAAGCAACGTGGACGCAAACTTCCACGCACTGGCTGCCGACACCACCGACTTCGTGGCTTCCTGCGACGGCCAGACCGTCGAGTGCACCGCCACCATCTCGCTGTACAACCAGAACTCCCAGAGCTTCTCGGACTCCACCACCCTGCCCCCGCAGGGCAGCGGCTATGTCCAGATGCTGCTGATGGTGCCCAAGGGCTGGAAAGAGCTGGAAGTTACTTACATGCCCACCTTCGTGGCCGACAAGACCCTCACCTTTACCATGAAGGCCGCCGACGTCACCCGCGCCTGATGCCCCGCAAGCGGGACGAAATTTCGTCCAAAACCCGCGCAGCATCCTGTTTTTTGCAGAATTTATTTTTGCAAAAGGCATTGACATTTCCACCGGTTTCGCCTATTTTATAAGTAAACGCCGCAAGGCTTTTTGAATGTATCTGCCTTTAAAGGAGGAACTATCATGTCTTACACTTTCTCCCGTCGTGATTTTATGAAATACACTGCCCTCACCGCAGTGGCAGTTGCCAGCGCCGGTATGTTCACCGGCTGCAGCGGCAACCCGAACCAGCCCACTGCCGTGTTTAACAACGCAGATGCCTCTGTGACCTTTGGCGGCACCTCCGGCGGCTTCCTGGGCATCGGCGCTTCCCATGACAAGCATACCCTGCTGGTAGATGGTACTTCCTACAACGGCACCACGCTGACCTGCGCTTTTGCACATACTCCCGTTACGGAAGGCACCAGCAGTGCATCGAAGTACTATCGCATTCGCGTTGATACGGAAGATGGCACGAAGTATTACGTTGGTGGTGACGAGAGCGGCACCGTGAAGGTCAAGGTTCTGTACGAGGCTTCTCCGATCGAGATCGGCAAGAACAGCACTCTGCCGTTCAAGAACACCGTAACTGTCACCGGTCTGGATACTACGGGCGCAACTGCCGTGTACATCCAGTATTTCCCCCGTCACAATGCGCTGAACAACGACACCGACTCTTACTCCGATGTCTTTGCCACTTGGAACATCACCAGCCTTTTCAATCTGTAATTTTCCAAAAGCATGCAAGGCCTGCACCTGCAACAGGGTGCGGGCCTTTTTGTATCCCAGTTTTTGGCATCCTGCCGCAAACAGGGCAAAGTTTTTTAGTTGTTTTGTGCCTTGTGCACAGTGGTGTTTTCCGGTACAATAGGGTTATCAGATCGTACAGGTGCATCGCGGCAGAGCAGTCGCCGCGATGTTTTGTATTTTGAGGGAACCCCCGAAAACGCTGTAAAGGAGTGCTGTTTCGATGATCAACATGGTAAAGCTTCCCACCAAGAAAAGCAACTTGTTCCTGCGCGTGGCAAAGGGTCATTTTGCCACCAGCCACAGCCATATCAATTATTACATCGACGTCACCACCCAGAAAGCCCGCCTTTCCGAGGCAAAGGCCGTGGCAAAAGAACTGGTGGCGGCTTACCAGCACAACACCATCGTGGACACCGTGCTCTGTCTGGACGGCACCCAGGTCATCGGCACCTGCCTTGCCAACGAGCTGACGAAGGACGGCTTTGCCAACATGAACGCCCACCAGACCATCTACGTCGTCACCCCGGAGTACACCACCGGCAGCCAGATCATCCTGCGCGACAACCTGGCCCCCATGGTGAAGGGCAAGCATGTGCTCATTCTGGCGGCTTCCATCACCACCGGCTACACCGTGCAGGCCGCTGTGCAGGCCGTGGATTACTACGGCGGCACCGTGGCAGGCCTTTCGGCCATTTTCGCCACCACCCACGAGTGCATGGGCTACCCGGTCACGTCCATCTTTGACCCCGCCAGCCTGCCGGATTATTCCAGCTACGACAGCCGCGAGTGCCCCATGTGCAAGGCCGGCCAGCACATCGATGCGCTGGTGAACAGCTTCGGCTATTCGGCGCTGTAACGTAAAAAGGCTGTCAAGTGCTCACGGATGCGCCCTTGACAGCCCCTTGTGAAATGATTATACTATAAATAGAAAGGCGCTGGCCCGCAAACGGCTCGCTCCTTACTGAATCAGATCAAGAAAAATGACCGTTCAAGTTGGTAGCTGGAGGCGGTCATTTTTTCTTGCGTCTATCGCTGTGAGAAACAGTCCATGTAATTTCGAACGTAACGTAGATCGCTCCGCCGAGAAGCGTGAGCAGCAATACGACCTGTTCAAACGTCATGGTGCATCCCCCCTTTCCGCCCTCAAGCGTCCGGGGGAGCGAGATTTCAAGAAAAATCTCTTTACCCGGCGCGCTCAGGTGCCGGTAAGGAGAAAAAAGCCGCCTGTGTTTGTGGCACAGCGCCCTGCCGCCAAAGCGGCAGTTTTATGATAGCATACTTTTCATCAAAACACAACAGGGCTTTGCAGTCGCTTTTATCGCTGCAAAGCCCTGTTTTTACTTCTTCTTTTTCGGGAACACAAACGGCTCGTGCAGGTACACCGCCACCAGATATGCCGTCATGAAGCACCAGATGATGGGCTCGCACAGGATGACCGCATTGTACTGGAATTTCGGGATGAACACCAGCACAAAGATCACCTTGCCCACCAGCTCGATCACGCTGGAGAACAGCGGCAGCACCTTCTGGCCAAGGCTCTGCAGCGCGTAGCGGGTGCACAGCAGCACCCCCAGCACCGCATAGAACGGTGCGTTCCACAGAAGGTACCGCGCACCGTTTTCCAGCACGATGGGCTCCGTGGAGCCGGAGATCAGCTGCACCATCCATTCCGCGCCAAAGTTCATCAGCACCACGGCGGCGACCATCACCACCACCGAGTACAGATACATCTGCCGCATTCCCCTGCGCACACGGTCGGGCTGGTTTGCGCCGCGGTTCTGGGAGACGAAGGTGGAACCGGCGTTCGCCATGGAGATGAGCGGCATATCCGTAAAGGCAAACAGCTTGCGGGCGGCGGTGTGGCCTGCGATGGTCAGGGTGCCCAGACCGTTGATGCCGTACTGCAGCACCACCGAACCCGCAGACACGATGCTGCTCATCAGGCCCATGGAGATGCTCTGGCTGAACAGCTCCCAGTAGAGATGACTGCCCACGGCGAAATGCTTTTTCTCCGGGATGAGGATGCGCACCCTTGCCAGCACGTACAGAACGCACAGCACCACCGAGATGCCCTGTGCAATGACCGTTGCCACCGCTGCGCCCCGCACGCCCATGCCAACCCCGGCAATGAACCACAGGTCCAGCCCCACGTTCAGCGCCGAGCTGATGAGCAGGAACACCAGCGGCATCACGCTGTTGCCAATGGCGCGCAGCAGGCCTGCGCACAGGTTGTACAGGAACATGACGATCACGCCAAGATCAATGACGATGATGTAGCTGTAGGCATCTTCCAGAATTTCTGCCGGGGTATCCAGCAGCTGCAGCAGGGGACGCAGCCCCAAAAAGCCCGCCGCCGTGATGACCAGCGAGGCGATGAGACCGATGACGACAGAGCCGGTGACGGTGCGCTTGAGCAGGTCCTCGTCCTGCGCGCCGTAGGAGCGCGCTGCCACGATGGCAAGGCCGTTGCCGATACCGATGCCGAAGCCCACCAGAAGCTCGTAGATGGAGCCGCAGGAGCCAATGGCGGCAAGGGCGGTGTCGCCCAGCACATTGCCCACGATCATGGTGTCCACCGTGTTGTAGAGCTGCTGGAACAGGTTGGAGACGAGGATGGGCAGCATGAACAGCAGCAGGCTCTTTAAAATCGGCCCGTGCATCAGGTCTACGTTCATATTGAAAAGTTGTTTCTTCCGGGGCTGCGCTTGGGTCATAGGGGTCCTCCAATGTTGTGTTTTTACCGCAAAACAAGGGACTGCACAAAAGTCAGCCCCTTGTTTTCCATGTGATGCTGTTGCTTTTTCCGAGGAAGCTGCCCGCACGGGCCCCTCTCGTGAAAAGACAAATCTGGAAAATCCGCAGATTTTCCAGATTTGTAAATATAAAAATAATTTTTCCGCTGAAAATCACCAGAGCGCAAGCGGAGGTGATTCTAAATCGTTACAGCTCCTGCGTCTCAAAGCCGTTTCCGGTGAGCACCTGCACGCTGGTAAAGCCCGCTGCCTTGATGGCAGCAGCAGCTTCGTCAAAGCCGAAGGTCAGGCTGTTGATGTCGTGGGAATCGGACGTAATAATAACTTTGCCGCCCATCTTCTGCCACTCGCCCAGCAGCCATGCGCCGGGGTAGAAGTCCTTGCGGTAGCCGCGGTAGACGCCGCCGGTGTTCACCTCCAGCAGGCAGTCGTTGTCCTTGGCGGCCTGCAGGGCCTTGAGGGCAGCGGCTTTGTAGCGGGGCGATTCCTCGTCGAAGAACTCGCCGTTGGCGTTCAGCTTCTTGATCAGGTCGATGTGGGCCAGAATATCCGGCTTGAGGG
>OBLG01002042.1_pt1 | contig 13300 bp, 9 predicted proteins | sample 1517451 | NCBI WGS metagenome assembly OBLG01 (sample SAMN04571694, study PRJEB22368) | human gut metagenome | biome: human gut; material: stool | host: Homo sapiens | place: Luxembourg | collected 2012-06-29
CGAGGAAGACCCTGTGTGATATCTCCACCGGCAACACCACCTGTATGGAAGGTTCTCATGGTAAGCTGTGTACCAGGCTCACCGATTGACTGTGCTGCGATGATACCGATTGCTTCACCAACCTGTACTGCCTGACCTGTTGCAAGGTTTGAACCGTAACACTTAGCACATACTCCCATGTGTGAACGGCAGGTAAGCACTGTACGGATCTTAACCTGTGTGATTGGATTACCGTTCTCGTCAACACCCTCTGCCATAACCTTTGCTGCACGCTTTGGTGTGATCATATGGTTGGCCTTAACGATTACATTGCCATCCTTATCGCAGATTGTGTTGCAAGAAAAACGACCTGTAATTCTCTCCTGAAGGCTCTCGATTTCCTCTCGACCCTCCATGAATGCCTTTACGACCATTCCCGGAATCTCACGTCCTGTGCCTGCACAGCAGTCTGACTCACGAACGATCATATGCTGTGAAACATCTACGAGACGTCTTGTAAGGTATCCTGAATCGGCTGTACGAAGCGCTGTATCTGAAAGTCCCTTACGAGCTCCATGTGCTGACATGAAGTACTCGAGTACGTCAAGACCCTCACGGAAGCATGACTTGATAGGAAGCTCGATTGTACGACCTGTTGTATCAGCCATGAGTCCTCGCATACCTGCAAGCTGTTTGATCTGCTTATCAGATCCACGGGCTCCGGAATCTGCCATCATGAAGATGTTGTTGTACTTATCAAGACCTGTAAGAAGTGCCTTTGTAAGGGCATCATCTGTATCCTTCCATGTCTCGATAACCTCTTTGTAACGCTCCTCATCAGTGATAAGTCCACGCTTGTACTGTCTTGTAATCTTATCTACAGTGTCCTGTGCATCAGCGATCATCTGTGGCTTCTGTGGTGGCACTGTCATATCTGAAATTGAAACTGTCATGGCAGCCTGGGTTGAATACTTGTATCCCATAGCCTTGACATTGTCAAGAACCTCTGCTGTTGTTGTAGCTCCGTGTGTGTTGATAACCTTCTCAAGTATCTGCTTGATCTGTTTCTTACCAACGTGGAACTCAACCTCAAACTTGAGTGCATTCTCAGCCTTTGATCTGTCTATAAAACCAAGATCCTGTGGAATGCTCTCATTGAATATCAAAAGTCCTACTGTTGTCTCTGTAAAACCTGAAACCTCTGTGCCGTCAGCAAGCTTTACTGTACGGTGTACAAAGATATTCTGGTGAAGAGTAATCTCCTTGTTCTCGTAAGCGAGCATTGCAAGATTAACACTTCCATAGTAACGGCCGAGAAGATCTATCGGTCTGCAAAGCACACGACGGTTTCCGTCTGTGACATCCTCAAACCAGATAAGGTCATATAAGCCAAGCTCAGCCTTTCCTGTATTTTCATCAGGAGTTGTGAGCTTTCTAAGCTCCTCAATATCATTGTATACAGTGTCTGATGACACCTGTGCAACCATCTTTGGATCATCCTTGTAATCAGCGAGCTTTCTCATTGTGAGGTAGTAAACTCCAAGGATCATATCCTGTGAAGGAACGGCTACAAGTCCACCATCGGAAGGCTTAAGCAGGTTGTTAGGTGACAGAAGCATGAATCTGCACTCAGCCTGTGCCTCAGCAGTCAGTGGAAGATGTACAGCCATCTGGTCTCCATCGAAGTCGGCGTTGAACGCTGTACATACGAGTGGATGAAGCTTGATTGCCTTACCCTCTACAAGGATTGGCTCGAAGGCCTGGATTCCAAGTCTGTGGAGTGTAGGAGCTCGGTTAAGCATAACCGGATGCTCTTTAATGACGTCCTCAAGGACATCCCATACCTCCGGCTGAAGTCTCTCAACCATCTTCTTTGCACTCTTTATGTTGTGTGCGGTTCCGTTAGCGGCAAGCTCCTTCATAACGAATGGTTTGAAAAGCTCGATAGCCATCTCCTTTGGAAGACCACACTGATAAATCTTAAGCTTTGGCTCTACACAGATAACTGAACGTCCTGAGTAGTCAACTCGCTTTCCGAGAAGGTTCTGACGGAAACGTCCTCCCTTTCCCTTGAGCATGTCTGAAAGAGACTTAAGAGCTCTGTTTCCAGGACCGGTAACAGGACGTCCACGACGGCCGTTGTCGATAAGTGCATCGACAGCCTCCTGAAGCATACGTTTCTCGTTACGAACGATGATATCCGGTGCTCCAAGATCAAGAAGTCTTCTAAGACGGTTGTTACGGTTGATGATTCGTCTGTAAAGGTCGTTAAGATCACTTGTTGCGAAACGTCCTCCATCGAGCTGAACCATTGGACGAAGATCCGGTGGAATAACAGGAATAACTGTCATAATCATCCACTCAGGCTTGTTTCCTGACTCACGGAAAGCCTCTACAACCTCAAGTCTCTTGATGATACGTGCACGCTTCTGCCTTAAGCTCTGCCGAATCCTTCTCGAGATCGATTGCTGCTAAAAGCTCATGGATAGACTCAGCACCCATTCCTACACGGAATGCTGAGCGACCATAAGTATCGCATGCCTCCTGATACTCTGACTCGTTGAGAATCTGCTTGTATGCAAGCTTTGTCTCGCCCGGGTCAAGCACAATATATGAAGCAAAGTACAGTACTCTCTCAAGTACACGTGGAGATAAGTCAAGGATGAGTCCCATACGTGATGGGATACCCTTGAAATACCAGATATGAGATACAGGAGCAGCAAGCTCGATGTGTCCCATACGCTCTCTACGAACGCTTGACTTTGTGATTTCTACGCCACATCGGTCGCAGACAACACCCTTATAACGTATCTTCTTGTATTTACCACAATGACACTCCCAGTCCTTCGTTGGTCCGAAAATCTTCTCGCAGAAAAGACCGTCTTTTTCAGGCTTTAATGTTCTATAGTTAATGGTCTCAGGCTTTTTAACCTCGCCATGTGACCACTCTCTGATCTTTTCAGGAGATGCTAATCCAATCTGAATCGCATCAAACTGCATTGCCTGATTATTTTCTATATTATTTGTTTCTGGCATTTTGGCACTCCCTTCTAATTATTCTTCGTCATCAAGAACTTCATCAGCAAAAATATCGTCATCCGCTGTCTCAGGAGACTCTTCCTCTTCTATGTCAACAAGCTCTTCGTTGTCATCAAATTCTTTCTTTGAGAAACCATGCTCTGCGAATGACTCACTGTCCTCGAATGCATAGTCCTTATCGTTTCCGATAATTGAGTTGATATCTGTATTACCGTACTCACTTGTCTCGATAAGCTCAACCTCTTCTCTGTTCTCATCAAGTACCTTGACATCCAGGCCAAGTGCCTGAAGCTCTTTGAGAAGTACCTTGAATGACTCTGGAATACCAGGCTCAGGGATATTCTCACCCTTGATGATAGCCTCGTAGGTCTTGACACGGCCAACAACATCATCGGACTTCATTGTAAGGATCTCCTGGAGTGTATATGCAGCACCATATGCCTCAAGAGCCCAAACCTCCATCTCTCCGAAACGCTGTCCACCGAACTGTGCCTTACCACCGAGTGGCTGCTGTGTAACTAATGAGTAAGGACCTGTTGAACGTGCATGGATCTTATCGTCAACAAGATGATGCAGCTTAAGGTAATGCATGTGTCCGATAGTTGTCTTTCCATCGAAGCACTCACCTGTTCTACCATCACGAAGCTGTACCTTTCCATCCTTTGAAATCGGAACGCCCTTCCATAAGCTTCTGTGAGCTCTGTTTGTTGAAAGGTATTCCATAACATCCTCACGGAGTGTATCAACATATTTATCATAGAAGATTTCAGCATCTGCGCTCCAGTATGGATGCTCAGCCTGTAAATCCTTTTCAAGCTCTTCCTTATCGAACGGAAGATTTACGTAATCATTTGCAAGCTCAAGTGTATCCTCGATATCTACCTCGTTTGCTCCATCAAATACAGGAGTTGAGATATTGAAGCCAAGTGCCTTTGCAGCGAGACTCAGGTGAATCTCAAGGACCTGACCGATGTTCATTCGTGAAGGAACACCGAGTGGGTTAAGTACGATATCCAGTGGACGTCCGTTTGGAAGGAATGGCATATCCTCAACAGGAAGCACACGGGAAACGACACCCTTGTTACCGTGACGTCCGGCCATCTTATCACCGACAGAAATCTTTCTCTTCTGTGCAATGTAGATACGTACTGACTGGTTTACTCCCGGAGAAAGCTCATCGCCGTTCTCTCTTGTAAATACCTTGGCATCAACAATGATACCGTAAGCACCATGAGGTACCTTAAGTGATGTATCACGAACCTCTCTTGCCTTCTCACCGAAGATGGCACGAAGAAGTCTCTCCTCTGCTGTAAGCTCTGTCTCACCCTTTGGTGTAACCTTTCCTACAAGGATATCACCGGCACGAACCTCTGCACCTACACGGATGATACCTCTCTCATCAAGGTCCTTGAGTGCGTCGTCGCCGACACCAGGGACATCACGTGTAATCTCCTCAGGTCCGAGCTTTGTATCACGTGACTCTACTTCATATTCCTCGATATGAACTGATGTATACACATCATACTCTACGAGACGCTCTGAAAGAAGAACGGCATCCTCGTAGTTGTATCCTTCCCATGTCATGAATCCGATAAGCGGGTTCTTTCCAAGAGCAAGCTCTCCCTGACTTGTTGAAGGACCGTCTGCGATAACATCGCCTGCCTTAACCTTGTCACCCTTAAATACGATAGGTCTCTGGTTGTAGCAGTTTGACTGGTTAGAACGAGAGAACTTTGTAAGGATATACTCTCTCTTGTTTCCGTCAGTCTCTTTTATGATAATGCGGTTTGACTCTGAAGATAATACCTCTCCGTCTGCCTTTGCAACTACGCAGACACCTGAGTCAACTGCGGCCTTTGTCTCAATACCTGTACCAACTACAGGAGCCTCTGTGGTCAGAAGCGGAACGGCCTGACGCTGCATGTTTGATCCCATGAGGGCACGTGTAGGGTCATCGTTCTGCAAGAATGGAATCAACGCTGTAGCTACTGAGAATACCATCTTTGGAGACACATCCATATAATCAAATGCTGACTTATCGTACTCCTGAGTTTCCTCTCTATAACGACCTGAAACTGAGTTACGTATGAAATGTCCTTCGGCATCAAGCTTCTCATTAGCCTGTGCTACGTGGTAGTTGTCCTCCTCGTCGGCTGTCATGTATACAACCTCTTCTGTGACTACCGGGTTCTTAGGATCAGTCTTGTCAATCTTACGGTATGGAGCCTCTACGAAGCCATACTCATTGATTCTCGCATAACATGCAAGTGAGTTGATAAGACCGATGTTTGGTCCCTCAGGAGTCTCTACAGGACACATACGGCCGTAGTGAGTGTAATGTACATCTCGAACCTCGAATCCGGCACGGTCTCTTGAAAGACCACCAGGTCCAAGTGCTGATAAACGTCTCTTGTGAGTAAGCTCTCCAAGAGGGTTGTTCTGATCCATGAACTGTGAAAGCTGTGAAGAACCGAAGAATTCTTTAACAGCGGCAGTTACAGGCTTTATATTGATAAGTGACTGAGGTGAAATTCCCTCTAAGTCCTGTGTAGTCATTCTTTCACGAACAACACGCTCCAGTCTTGAGAGACCGATACGGTACTGGTTCTGTAACAGCTCTCCAACCGCACGGATACGTCTGTTTCCAAGATGATCGATATCGTCATCTGTTCCTGCGCCCCACTCTAAGTGCATATTGTAGTTGATAGTTGCGAAGATATCTTCTTTAGTAATATGCTTTGGAATAAGGTCAGATATATCTCTCTTTATTGCCTCGATTCTGTCCTCAAGAGAATCATACTCCTCGAGAATCTGAGCGAGTACCGGATAGTAAACAAGCTCGGTAACACCGATAGACTTAGGATCCTCAATCTCAGGAATCCAGCTTCTGATGTCAACCATCATAGAAGAAAGAATCTTGACATTTCTTGTCTCTGTCTGAATCCATAAAGCAGGAACGGCAGCGTTCTGGATCTGTGTGGCAAGCGCACGGTCAACAACAGTACCTGCCTCAGCGATAACCTCACCTGTAGAAGGATCCACTACGTCCTCAGCTAAAACCTGTCCACTGATACGGTTCTTTAATGCAAGCTTCTTATTAAACTTATAACGTCCTACCTTGGCAAGGTCATATCTTCTAGGATCGAAGAACATTGCTGTGATAAGGCTCTCTGCACTCTCAACTGAAAGTGGCTCGCCCGGACGAATCTTCTTATATAACTCTAATAAACCAGCCTCATAGCTTCCCTGTGGCTCACGCTCTGTGATTGCAGGGTCCTTGCTGAATGATGCCTGGATCTTTGGCTCATCTCCGAACATATCGAGAATAGCCTGGTTTGTACCTACTCCAAGTGCACGTAAAAGTACTGTGATAGGTACCTTACGTGTTCTGTCTACTCTTACATAAAAAACGTCGTTAGAGTCTGTCTCATACTCAAGCCATGCACCACGGTTTGGAATAACAGTACAAGAATACAGGGTCTTTCCGAGCTTATCATGAGCAATTCCGTAATAAATACCAGGAGAACGAACTAACTGACTGACAATAACTCGCTCTGCACCGTTGATTACGAATGTACCGGTCTCTGTCATTAAAGGCAGATCACCCATGAAAATTTCATGCTCATTAATCTCATCTGTCTCTTTGTTGTGAAGTCTGACTTTAACCTTTAAAGGAGCTGCGTATGTTGCATCTCTTTCCTTGCACTCAGGAATTGTATACTTTACATCATCTTCGCATAATGTAAAATCTACAAAATCAAGACTAAGCTTTCCGCTGTAATCTGTGATTGGAGAGATATCCGCAAAAGCTTCCTTGAGACCTTCGTCTAAGAACCACTGATAAGAATCCTTCTGGACCTCAATCAGATTTGGCATCTGCAGAACCTCTTTTTGTCTTGAGTAACTCATACGCATGCTTTTTCCGGATGTGACCGGACGTATTCTGTTTTTCTCCATTGACGTTTCACCTCTCGTTTTTATTTTAATCTAGCAAGCATCTAGATAATGATTCAAAAACCACCCCAGTTACTATATCTTGTGGTTTTTCTCTTGTGCACATATTTGCGAATGCATTTTAGTGTAATTTACCTATTGACAAATTTGCATCATTTAAAAAATTGCATAAAAATGCCACTGCACCACAATAGTGCAACGTATACTATACAACAAATCCGGCACGAATGCAAGTGTTTTTTTATTTTTTGTAAAATATTCAAAGTATTTACGCAATAATTTTACAGAGCATCAGATAGGCTACGAGCAGAGGTCCCAAAAATGCTCAGGCATTTTCGGGACGCGCTCCGACTGTCGCGCAATAAAAACATAAAAAAGAGCCAAGGCGCAAATAGAATTTGCCCTTGGCTCTTTTTTATGTTTTTACTCCGCTCGTAGCCTATCCGACTATTTAAGAGTAACCTTAGCACCCTCTGCCTCAAGTTTAGCCTTAGCATCCTCTGCTGAAGCCTTGTCAAGCTGCTCTTTGATAACCTTTGGTGCGCCATCAACAGCGTCCTTAGCCTCTTTAAGTCCAAGACCTGTGATCTCACGAACAACCTTGATAACCTTAACCTTGTTTGGTCCAACCTCTGTAAGCTCTACGTCGAACTCTGTCTTCTCCTCAGCTGCTGCTCCGTCAGCTCCTGCTGCTGCAACTACAACACCTGCTGCTGCAGAAACACCGAACTCTTCTTCACAAGCTTTTACTAAATCATTTAACTCTAATACGCTTAACTCTTTGATAGCATCAATAAACTCTGCTGTTGTTAACTTTGCCATTATAATTTCCTCCATTTAAAAATTTAATTATGATAATAAGGTTCAAATATAATATTTGAATTATTCTGCTGCTGGAGCTTCCTCTGCAGCATCCTCTGCTGGTGCTGCCTCTACGGCTGCATCTGCAGCGCCACCCTGCTCTGCGATCTGATTGAGTACACGAGCAAGATTTGTGATAGGTGACTGAATGCTTCCAAGTAATTTTCCAAGAAGCTCATCTCTGCTAGGTACAGCGGAGATTGCCTTCATACCCTCAGCATCATAAAATGTTCCCTCAACTACACCTGCTTTAATCTCTAAAGCCGGAGCTGTTTTAGCGAACTTAGCTAAGATTCTAGCTGGTGCTGTTGCATCCTCTGTTGATACAGCGAATGCGCTTGGTCCTTCAAGGACATCCTTTAATCCCTCGAACTCTGTTCCCTGGATTGCACGGTTTACTAAAGTATTCTTGTATACCTTGTAAGTTACACCGGCTTCTCTTAACTGTTTACGTAACTGAGTATCCTCTGCTACTGTGAGTCCTAAGTAATCAACAACTACTACTGACTGTGCACCATTGATAACACCGGAAATCTCATCTACGATTGGCTGTTTAAGTTCTACCTTTGCCACGATTCATTTACCTCCTTTTAGATTTTCGCATAAAAGACATGAGGTATTTGATTTATTAATCAAAGAAACCCTCCTGCCTGTCGACAGAAGGGTACAAGTCAAAATTCAAGATAAATCTCGAAAATTCCCTCGGTAGGTTCTACGTTTACGCCTTGCGGCACCTACTGTCTTCGGCAATATGCATTGCAATTATATCAAACTATATTACGGATGTCAATTACTTTCCGCAAAACTTTTGCTTGGCGTTTGATAGGTCTTGTAAATTGTTTTACTGTAACTGTTTAACTATCTTACTGTGTAATCTTAACCACGTTTAACTTAACGCCAGGTCCCATTGTAGATGTAAGAGTTGCGCTCTTAATGTACTGACCCTTTAAGCTAGCAGGTTTTGCTTTATTAATTGCACCCATAAGAGACTGGAAGTTGTCGTTTAACTGCTCGTCTGTGAAAGATGCTTTTCCAACTGGCACATGGATAATGTTTGTCTTGTCCAATCTGTACTCAATCTTACCGGCTTTGATATCGTTAACAGCTTTTGTTACATCCATAGTAACTGTTCCTGCCTTTGGGTTTGGCATTAAGCCCTTTGGTCCAAGGACACGTCCTAAACGACCAACAACACCCATCATATCAGGTGTAGCAACTACAACGTCGAAGTCTAACCATCCCTCGTTCTGGATCTTTGGAATTAACTCCTCGCCTCCAACGAAGTCAGCTCCTGCTGCCTGTGCCTCGTCAACCTTAGTTCCCTTAGCGAAAACTAAAACCTTAACTGTTTTTCCTGTTCCGTGTGGTAATACAACCGCACCACGGATCTGCTGCTCTGCGTGACGTCCGTCGCAGCCTGTTCTAAGATGAAGCTCGATTGTCTCGTCAAATTTAGCTGTAGCATTTTTCTTTACGATAGAGATAGCGTCAGCAACATCGTACTGCTCTTTCTTATCAAATGCCTTAACAGCGTCTTGATACTTCTTTCCTCTTTTCATGAAAAAATAACCTCCTGGTGGTAATATCGGGAGAGGGCCCTCCCACATTTACGTTTCTTTGTTATTATTTTAGGTTACATAAATTTGTAACTTCTTTAGGGGTATGTTGGTTTCGCTAAGTGTTAGTCAACCACTTCAACACCCATTGATCTTGCTGTACCAGCGATCATGCTCATTGCAGACTCAAGTGAAGCTGCGTTTAAGTCAGGCATCTTAAGCTCAGCGATTTCCTGAACCTGTGCCTTTGTGATCTTAGCAACCTTCTTCTTGTTTGGCTCACCTGAACCAGACTGAATCTTGCAAGCTTTCTTGATTAATACCGGAGCAGGTGGAGTCTTAGTAATGAAACTGAAACTTCTGTCTGCATATACAGTAATAACTACAGGGATAATTAAGTCGCCCTGATCGGCTGTCTTTGCATTAAACTGCTTTGTGAACTCTACGATGTTTACACCGTGCTGTCCAAGTGCAGGTCCAACTGGAGGAGCTGGAGTTGCCTTTCCAGCAGGGATCTGCAATTTAATGTATCCTTCTACTTTCTTTGCCATTTGGAATTGCCTCCTTAATTTGTTTTCTTAACATCTGCGAAACTTACTTCTACCGGTGTCTCGCGACCGAACAGTTCTACATTGATTGTAACTGTCTGCTTGTGATAATTCATAGCTGTGATAACACCGACTGTATCCTTCCAGACACCGCCGATAACGACTATCATGTCACCCTCAGCAAAATCAACTACCACGTTTTCCGTCTTAATACCCAAAGGTCTCATCTCGGCTTCTGTGAGAGGAACCGGTTTGCTTCCCGGACCTACAAATCCAGTTACGCCTCTGGTATTTCGTACAACGTACCATGTATCATCATTCATAATCATATGAATAAGAACATAGCCTGGAAACATCTTCTTGGAAACCTGTTTACGAACACCGTTCTTCACCTCTGTGACGTCCTCCAACGGAACACGTACTTCAAGGATCTGGTCCTCAAGATGTCTGTTTTCGATTGTTTTGTCAATATTAGCTTTGACTTTGTTTTCATAACCTGAATAGGTATGAACTACATACCAGTTCGCTTCTGTCATAATCACTTTGCCTCCGTTTTAAAAATGTAAACCAATAAGGAAATCTACGCCCTGCTGGATACCCCAGTCAAGAAGCGCAATAATAAGACCGGTAACTACTGAAACCGCCAGCACTGCAACGGTCTGTCTGATGACCGATTGCTTCTCAGGCCAGATAATCTTCTGAAATTCAGCTTTCAGACCTGAAAACCAGCTTGTTTTTGGAGCCTTTTCGACTTTTTCATTTTGTCCCATAATGTACTCCTTCACTCAGTTCCTAGACTATTTTGTTTCCTTGTGCATTGTATGAGTTCTGCAGAATCTACAATACTTCTTGGTTTCCATTCTGTCCGGATGAGTTTTTTTGTCCTTTGTCATGTTGTAATTACGACGCTGACATTCTGTGCACGCTAATGTAATCTTTGTACGCACGACTTCCACCTCCGTTTAAATTCTTTGTTGTTTGTACCCTTAAAAAAAGGCATAAAAAAAAGACCTATTTCCAAGCCTGTATACTATATCACAGTTGAGCCGTAACCGTCAAGAGCTATTTTAAAATTTATTGTAAATTCTTTTGAACATTGCCGCTGTCTGCACCTTTTTTGTGTGTCCGGCAGCAATTAATTTTTATAAATCTTAAAGATACATAATTAAATATAGTACATTTATCTGAATTTTTCAAGTATTTTGTTGTTGTAAATCCTCAATTATGTATGACGATATAATAAAGGAGCAGACGGCTTTGACATAGAGGTCAGACAGCTCGCCGCTCCACAGGTCAATACTGCTGTTGTACTGATTTGGTACAACTGCCGTTATTTTATATTTTTTATAATAGTGGCTGCAGATCTCCCACCATTTTTTCCTCAAGCGTCCTGAGCCTCTCTGCAATTGCCACACTCTTTGAATCAGCATCGCGATATTCATTGAGACTGCTGCTGATTGTCTCTATGCCCATATTACAGCCCTCCGTCAGAAGCTTTGCCGCCTGGGACTGATCATCATTCACCGCCATCTTCATTGCAGTCTGCAGCTTCGCAGCCATCTTTGCAAACACACCCGGTTCCTTAATATCTGCACCTGCTTTGTCAAGCATATCCCTGCAATCCACTGACAGCCCGGTGTGCTCATCATAGTACTTGTCTATCAGCTCACGAAGCTGCTTGTCATCTGTGTGTTCTCTTATATCGTCCATGCTCTCAAGTGCCATCTTACAGCCCGCTATGCAATCCTGAAGCAAGAGCACCGAATCATGATTTTCTATATTTTTGCTCATAAAAACCTCCATACTTCTTTTCTATTTAGTATGGAGGTTTTCATAAAAAAATATTCACTTCACAATCGGAAACTCCAGTTTAACCCAAAACTTCCCATGTTCCCTTTTAAAACTCATGCTTCCATTCATGCGCTGCATCATCGCATCCACGCTCTTAAGCCCTATCCCGGCACTTTTAAGAAGTGTTTTATTGTCACATACACCATTGCCAATTTCAACGCTAAATGTTTTTTTCGTAAAAGCTGTTTTCATAACAACAGGCTTTTTATTGTCCGCATATTTATATATATTATCCGTCAGATTGGAAAATATTCTGGTCAAAAATGCCATATTAACAGCAACCTTTACCTGCTTAAAGCTTATTCCTTCTGCATCAACCTCATAATTGCTTTTCATAAGCTGAGCACACACATCTGAGAGGTAATCTCCAAATATATACTCAACATCCATTGATGCATCCAATTCAATAGGTCTTTGTGAACCGGCAATTGAAAAATCCAGTAAATTGTCTACCTGAGTCCTGATATCCAACACCTTTTCACTTATAAAATTAAGATTTTTCATATTCTCGGCATATGCTTCGTTCTCCAGTTTCATTACATCAACATATGTCATAACACCAGTCAATGGCGTACGCAGGTCATGAGCCATATTACGCATCAGTTCATCCTTTTCCTGTCGCGCTTTTTTCTCCTGTTCCTGTGATGCTTCAAGCTCTGTTTGATAGCCCGCTATAATTTTTCTGATGCGTAGATACACAAATACAATTCCCAGCATAAGAGAAAATCCCACATCAAAAATCATTAAAGCTATATAATATTTTATCGTAAATCCTGTATATATAAACACTTCCGCCTCAATATCGGAAAACTGGACAGGCAGCTGATAGCTTCCTGTAAATCGGTAATCATACATATTTTTAGCCGGAGATATAAGCTTATCTACATTTGACTTGTTGTATATTACCTTTCCCTCTTCCTTAACACTATAAAACGAAACATCATGCTCCGACATCCATTCATCATATTGCTCGACATCTGTAGTACTTATATCATTATCAGTCACATATTGTTGAAACTCATCTATATATGGCTTTTCGTTATAGTAGATCAAAGTTGTACCTTCAATATAATTGTTCAACAAATCAATTCCCAGATCGTATAATATTCCAAAAACGACACATGTCCCTATAATCGCAATTGCAAATGTCAAAAACAGCTTTTTCTTTACCCTCTTTAAATCATCTCTCAAAACGGTATCCTCTTCCCCATTCTGTGTGTATGCATGCATCGCCGCATGCCTTTATAAGCTTATTCCTAAGATTTTTAATGTGTACCATAACAGTATTCTTTGTATTATAGGTAAAAGCCTCATCCCATACCATCTCGTATATCATCTCAATCGTATATATCCGGTCAGGATTTTTCATCAGCAGTTTTAGTATCTCATATTCTTTTCCTGTTAATTTTATCTCATTATCATTAAACTCAACCTTGTTTCGATTCGTAAACAGTTTAAGTCCATCTGTCTCTATAGATTCATCCTTGTTTGTGCGATTTGCACTTCCACTGT
>OBLG01002043.1_pt1 | contig 13300 bp, 10 predicted proteins | sample 1517451 | NCBI WGS metagenome assembly OBLG01 (sample SAMN04571694, study PRJEB22368) | human gut metagenome | biome: human gut; material: stool | host: Homo sapiens | place: Luxembourg | collected 2012-06-29
AGCCGATGAATATGAGGACGCATATTCGTACGTCCTTTACGTGGATATCGGAGCGGTTATGCAGTATTCGGCATATCTGAATGCCGTCTTTTTTGCGGTGCTGGCGATACTCAGTGTGCTGGTCTGCCTCTTCGGATGGAAGCTTGGCGGCTATGTGGAAAAGGCACACGAATCGCAAAAATGGTTTTTCCAGAATGTGTCGCACGAGCTGAAAACGCCGATGATGGCTGTCCAGGGCTGTGCGGAGGGCATCCACACCGGGGTTTTGGATCCTGTCGAAGCATCGGGAGTCATTCTGGAGGAGACAGAACAGATGTCGGAACTGGTAGAGGAATTGCTTGCGCTCTCCCGACTGGAGTCGGGACAAGCCAATGCTGAGTTTCATCTGACGGATGTCCGTGAGCTTTTATATGACTGCCTGCGCAGCACCGAACAGTTGGCAGAGCAGAAAAACCTGCACATCTCACTCCGCTTTGACGAAACTCCCGTTACGGTGAACTGCGACGAGGTTCAGCTTCGCCGTGCGTTCACGAATATCATCACCAACGCACTGCGTTATGCAAAAGAGGAAATACAAATCGAATGTAAGGCAGACAGGGGAAAAGCCGTTGTCCGTGTCCGCGATGACGGAGAAGGCATCGCGCCCGAGCTTCTGCCGCACATTTTCGACCGCTTTTTCAGCACCCGTAAGGGCGGAGCCGGAATCGGACTTTCGCTTGCAAAGGAAATAGTTTCGCTTCACAAAGGAACGATACATGCTGCAAACGAAGGCGGCGCGGTGTTTGAAATCAGCCTTCCCCTGAGATAAACCACGAAATTGTTAATGTTAATCGGGTTACCGATACTGTTGCGAAAACAAAGCCTGAACTGAAAGGAAACTGTACTATGAAGAAGATTATTGCATTGGCACTTGCTGCCGTTATGGTTCTCGCATTTGCCGCTTGCGCAAAACAGAACAGTGAAAACGGGACAACCACGCCCTCCGATACCGCCAGCGCAAAACAGAACGGCGAAAACAGCACAACCGCGCCTTCCGATGATCAGAAAGGACAACCACAAAGTGCTTTGGAAATTCTTGAAAAGGTCTGGAGCAAGTATTCGACCGATGAAAAATTTCCCGCAACTGGCGGATCCGAAAAGAATATAAAGGACGGCATGCCCGGCAAATTTGATGTGGCTGACGGGGAGGCGCTTGATTTTGAGCTTGGCTTCCCGAAGGCGCAGGCAGCTGACATAAACGATGCCGCATCGCTTATGCATATGCTGAATCAGAATACCTTTTCCTGCGGCGTATTTCATGTGAAGAATTCCGGTGACGCTGCGGCGCTTGCCGGGAAGATCCGGGACAATATTCTTAACCGTCAGTGGCTTTGCGGATTCCCCGAAAAGCTTGTGATTCTGACCGTCGGCGATTATATCGTTTCCGTTTTCGGCGCCGCCGAACTGACAGACACCTTTACCGCAAAACTTTCCGCCGAATACCGCTCGGCAAAACAGCTTTTCAACGTGCCTATCGCATAAGACCGAGTCATGCTGTTTTCAAGTATAACGTTTCTGTATTGCTTCCTGCCGTGCGTTCTGCTCTTGTATTTCATTGTTCCCGACCGTATGAAGAATACCGTTCTCCTTCTTGCGAGCCTGTTCTTCTATGGTTGGGGAGAGCCGAAATATCTTATTTTTATGCTTGCGTCGGTCACGCAGTCGTACATTGCCGCGCTCCTCGTTGAACGCTTTCGCGGGACAAAGATCGCAAAGGCGGCGCTTGCCGTTTCGGCAGTCGCAAGCCTCGGTCTGCTTGCTTACTGCAAATATGCGGACTTTTTTATCGGGAATTTCAATGCGGTGACCGGTCTTTCCGTCCCGCTTCTCAAGGTGGCTCTGCCGGTCGGCATCAGCTTTTATACATTTCAGATCCTGAGTTATGTTATAGATGTTTACCGCGGCGACGTGCCGGCACAGCGCAATTTCATTGATCTTGCGATGTATGTGGCGATGTTTCCGCAGCTGATAGCCGGTCCCATTGTCCGCTATTCCGACATTGCCGGAAGTCTGAAAAACCGAAAAACCACGCTTGCCGATGCATCGGAGGGAATCACGCGCTTTTCCGTCGGTCTTGCAAAAAAGATTCTCCTTGCCAATTCCGCGGCGCTTATCGTGTCGGAATTCAAGGCGTACGGCGAGAAAACCGTTCTGTTTTATTGGCTGTATGCCGCGGCATATATGCTGCACATCTATTTCGACTTTTCCGGATATTCAGACATGGCGATAGGGCTCGGACGCATTTTCGGATTCCGCTTTTCCGAAAACTTCAATTACCCGTATGTGTCCGCAAGCATTACGGAGTTCTGGCGCCGCTGGCACATTTCCCTCGGCGGCTGGTTCCGCGACTACCTTTATATCCCTCTCGGCGGAAACCGCGTAAAGCCGATGCGTCATGTTTTCAACATCCTTGTCGTATGGACAGCCACCGGCTTCTGGCACGGAGCATCGTGGAATTTCGTTCTCTGGGGACTTCTTTATGCGGTGCTTTTGCTGTTTGAAAAATATATTCTCCGTCCGCAGGCACGGTTTTCCGTTCCGATGCACATCTATACGCTGCTGTTTGTCATGCTCGGATTCGTATTGTTTGATGCGGCAAGTGTTGCCGACGCATTCATGAGTTTTAAGTCCATGTTCGGGTTTGCCGGAATTCCCGCCGTGAATGCGGCTTCGCTGTATTATCTGAAAAGCAACCTTGTACTGCTTACTGTCGCAGTTGTCGGAGCGACTCCCCTGCCCAAACGGATTTATGAGAAAATCGGAGGGACAGCGGGCGGAAGCAGGGTTCTTGCCGTTCTGACGCCGACGGCAACCGTTGCGGCGATCGCCGTGTGCACGGCGTATCTGATCGACGGGTCGTTCAACCCGTTTGTCTATTTCCGGTTCTGACCTTGCAGCCTCAGACCGGTTTAACGGAGGAGTATGATGAAGAAATTTCAACAGATATTGACTCTGGCGCTGTCTCTCGGGTTCCTTGCGGTCTTTTCCGCCTGGTTCCTGATTGCGCCCGATGCAGAAGAATCGACGGTTGAAAGACGGCGTCTTGCGAAACGCCCCGCGCTGTCTTTTTCGTCGGTTACGAACGGCAGTTTTATGAACGACTTTGAAAAATATATGCTCGACCAGTTCCCTCTGCGCAACGGTTTCCGGGGGCTTAAGGCTGCCGTCAGTGCGAAGGTATTCATGAAAAAGGACAACAACGGACTTTATTCCGTCGGAGAGCATCTCTCAAAGCTGGACTTCCCGACCGACAGCGAATCGGTTGACCATGCCGCACGGCGTTTCCGGTATGTGTATGACACGTATCTCCGGAATGCCGGAACAAAGACATACCTGTCGGTGATACCCGATAAAAATACCTTTATCGCATCGCAGAACGGCTATCCGGACAAGGACTACAAGGCGCTTACCGAACGCCTCAGAAGCGGATTCCCGGAGGCGAAGTATATTGATATTTCCGGGCTCCTGTCGGCGGATGATTTCTATTATACCGATTCGCACTGGCGGCAGGAAAGAATCACGAAGGTTGCCGATGAAATTGCGGCGCAGATGGGAGCGGAGCGGATTGGAACGTGTGAAATGCAGGATACCGGCAGACCGTTTTACGGCGTTTATTACGGTCAGGCAGCCCTGCCGCACGCGCCGGAGAGGCTTTTCTATCTTGATAACGCCGTGATACGGGGGCTTAAGGTGTATAATGTCGAAACACAGTCCGACATCCCGGTTTACGACCTCGGTGCCGCCGCCGGACGCGATCCTTACGAAATGTTCCTAGGCGGCGCGCGCTCGATCATCAAGATCACAAATCCGAATGCCGCGCAAGAACGCCGGCTCATCGTTTTCCGGGATTCGTTCGGCAGCAGTATAGCACCGCTTCTTGCGGCAGGCTATTCCGAAATAACGCTTGTCGATATCCGCTATATTTCGCCCCTCTCTCTCGGAAAGCTGATTGACTTCACGAAAGCAGACGATGTGCTGTTCCTTTACTCCGCATCGGTCATCAACAACAGCGAGACGATAAAATAAAAAGCACCGGGTTCTCCGCTTGGGGGTGCGGTTGTCAAGGATGACTATTATTTTTGGGGTTGCTATATTTCAATCAGCTTTACCATAATAATGCCGTATTTACCATCGTCCGGCAGCATCAACAACAATTCATTAACTTTCGTTATTTTCGCGACATCCTGTGTTTTCAGGATTATCGCCTGTAATACTGCGAAGATAACTGCTTGCTACGAATAGTGCAAATCTGTGTAGTTGCTCATATGTAAAAGACACTCGGAAATCTTCTACGCCGCTATTTATCCTCCGCAATGTATAGGCTTTACAGTCGTTGTTCTCGCATTTCGGACATTTTGCAGGGAAAACGTTAAAAAAGACAATCGATATAAGCCTACTTTCATTCACACAAATCAGAATGTTTTGGTGGGCAACAGCATTGCGAAATTTTTTTATAAAACTGTATTGACTACGGTTCCCAATTTTCACTTTGCCGTTCTTACACTCGGAGATCGGAACAAAAACTTCATCGGTAAAGCCAATGGTCTTTTTCACATCTTCATATTTTCCCTGCCATATACGAGTTTTATCGCGGCGCTTTGCACTTTCAAAAGGTAAGAGAACCAATGATAAAAGTGCGTTTTGAAGGGCAGTATAGGAGAGTTCCCGATCATCAAAGAAGCGTTCGATAATTTTTATGGTGTTCTCAATTTGCTGTACCATAAATTTTTGACTTTCGGACATTAAGAACTCTTTCATAGTTACCACCTATCTACCTTTTTCTCAGTAAAAATTATTCTGGAGCGCCGAAAATCAGGGACTCCTCTGTTTCACCTGTCCGATCCTGCCGGCTGACGCCGGAAAATGTCCGGGACACCATTTCCGGCAAAAGCACGGCAAGTCGGCGCTCCGCGTTTGGCATTTTGCTCATCTTTCTACCCCACATTGTACCATTTTCTCCTACGATTGTCAAGGGTGACTTCTATTCTTATTTACTTTGAAAATTTACGGCAATTTTCGCCCCCGTGCGATTACGCGGTGCACAGTCCGATGATCCAGAATATCACGCCGCAGAACGCGCCCGCCAGCGTTCCGTACAGAAGAACCGGACCTGCGACCGTGAATATCTTGGCGCCGACGCCAAGGATCAGACCCTCGGAGCGTGCGTCGATGGCTGGGGAGGCGACAGCGTTGGCAAATCCCGTGATGGGAACCAGTGTGCCTGCCCCGGCATATTTGGCAATGCGGTCAAAGACGCCCAACCCGGTCAGCATGGCGGAGATCAGCACCAGCGTTATGGACGCCAGTGTGCCGCCGTCCTCGCGGCTCATGCTGCAGATCCCGGTGTAGAGGTCGCAGAGTGACTGCCCGACAAGGCAGACCGTGCCTCCCACCCAAAAGGCGCGCAGGCAGTTCCGCGGCGACGATGACCGGGGGGCGCGTGCATCGGCGTAGCGCCGGTAAGTCTGCTTATCCATATCCATACAAAAAACCTCCGCCGGAAGAGTACCGTATCGGTATCTTTCCCGGCGGAGGCGCGGTTTATGCGTGTATTACAGCGGTTTGACGGCAAACAGTTCGCCGTCGCCGGGCGCAAAGGTGACGGTCCCGGCGCAATCCTCCCAGACCCCGGTCGCCTTATTCAGGCGGACAAGCGGGGTATCGGACGTGATGCACAGTGTCTGCGGTGCATCGTGATCCTTGCTCGTGACCATCATGCGTCCGCCGGCGAAGAAGCCGACCGTAAAGCGCCCGCCATCCAGCGCGCGGATGTGTTTATAGCCGGCAAACGGCTTGACCGTTTCGTCCGTTTCCGCACCGACATGGAAGACCGCTTCGGAGCGGATATCTCCGGGTGCCATGCTCTCGCCGGGCAGGGGATCGACCAGCCCGCGGTACAGCACCTGCAGCTCGCGGTTGATGCGCTTCACAATCTCATACTTTTCTCCGCGCGTTCCGTCCGACAGTATGATGCCGTTGTGGTATGACCACGGCTCACTGTGATTCGCGCCCGGCGTCCAATAGGTGAAGTAGGAAAGCCCGGTAGAGCCGTACGTCAGCGCGTTGAACGCCTCCCAGCGCACTTCACCCTCCGTCGGCCAACGATACCCCCAGTGCTCCACAAGCAAGATAATGGTCATCCACGGGATGCCAGCCCGTGCGGCGCTCGACCGGATCATCTCCATGTTGTCGTAGTAACCTGCACGGTCATACGCCTCAAACAGCTTGCCCTCCCAGCCGTTGCGTTTACGGTTCTCGTCCGAAACGCGTGCGGCAGGCAATTTGTCCAGCGCCGGAACTTCCCGCCACATCAGATTGTAGTGGTCGTAGGAAAGCAGTTGCGGGTGGACGGTACGCAGGAACCCGTCGATGTGCGCCTGATAGCGCTCCAGGGGCATGACGGCGACCGACGGGAGCAGGTTGATGTACTCGCCGTGCACCGGATCGTGCGCGTGCAGGTAATCCACCACGCGCCCCAGCGTCGGGAAGTAATCATCGGTCGGCTCATCGCGTACAAAGAAACGATTGAGGGCAGGGCAGTCGCGGTAGTCGGCAATCATGGCATCCAGTTCCGCCTCCCAACCCGGCTCCCCCAGCAGTGCGATGCTCATGCGGGGATCCTGGACATTGGCACGCAGTCCCAACTCCGCGCACAGAGCCAGAACGCGCAGGTTGGTTTCGGTGTCGTAGGCACATTCAATCAGATTGAAGCCGGCTTCACGCGCCTCCTCGAGACGCTCACGTGACAGGAATTCCTTCCGGATGCCGTACCAATAGGTTATCGGGTACAGGTTGTTGCTCATCTTGCATACTCCTTTCGCACAGATCGGCGTCAAAGAATCTTGTTGTACCGCTTGAAGGCTTTGACCATTCGGTTCATGTTGGTCTGCATATTCCGGCTGCTGCGGGCGTTATACATGGCGGAGAAGGAGCGCTTGCCGGAAACGGCGTTGCTGAAAACGTTGAGCATTATGCTGCCTGTCCGGTTGTTGTATGCAAGGATGAAGGACTCCCGGATGTTGTCGTGGATGATCTGCACCATCTTGGAAGCATATGGATCGGTAACGTACTGCACCTGAAGCGCCTCGCCGTAATACTTGGGGATGAGCAGCGACGCGGTCTCACGGCTCAGAACCTGGATGACAGTGCTGATGAACTCCGCATCCTTTGCGGTGGTCATGATGGCACCGACTTCCGTGGTGTCGTGCGTGGCGGTGTTGTACTGCTTATCCGAGGCATACAGCATGGGGCAGGGAAGAACGCCCGCCTCGCCCTGCATACTCAGCAGGATGGTGTTCTCCAGCGAGCCAAGCCGCTGGTAATCGCAGATGAGCGACAGTCCCTCCGTGAAGTCCTGCAGGATCTTCGCGTCGGAGGTGATGCCGAAGCAGGCGCTGTCGTTGTACACGATCTTGTACAGCCAGTCCGTCAGATCCTCCCCGCGGGAATTCTCACCCAGTGCGGGGTACGGCGTACCGTCCTCGTCACGCGTGATGAATCCGGGATTCGCGCTGACCACGAAGCCGATCGAGGAGCCCCACAGCTCAAGCACCGAGATGCCCCACTGGTCTCCGTAATCCTTCGACCCGTTCCGGTTCTTGTCGTCGTACATATTCGTGATCATCTGGTTCATTTTCTCGTAGGTCCACTCGTAGTTCAGTACCCAATCGTAAACCTCGTTGGGGTCGCGCTGATAGTGATCCTGATACATTCCCTTGTTGAACAGGAGCAGGTGCGAGGAGCGGAGCACGTCGATGAAGTAGTCACCCGCCAGAATGTACTCATACCCGTTCTGCAGGCGCAGGTCGTCCATGTACTCCTTGTACCAGTAGGTTTTGTCCTCAAAGTCAAAGCCTGTGAATTCCGGCGCCAGGATGTTGCGGAAGTTGCCCTCAATGGAGAGGTTGGCAAAGGGGAACAGGTCATTGATGACAAGGTCGTGCTCGTCGAGGTTGGAGCTGACATATGTCCGGATCTTGCTGAACACGCCGTTGTAATCCACGTCCAGCTGCGTGAATTTCAACTGGACGCCGATCTTCTTCTCCACAACGGCGTTGCGCTCAAACACTGCATCGTTGACCATGCTGGATGCCGCGTCCTTCTCCCCCTCAATGAGGTAGTTGGAGTTTCCCATACCTGCCGACGCAATGTTGGTACTGGTCAGGATGCGGAATTCGCGCCCCTTGTAGTCCACATTCTTGAAGGGATCCTCTTCGGCAGTGACTTCCGGCTCGCTGTTGGTTTCCCCGCCGGTAGAGGTCGTCTCAGCCGTGTCGCCTGTTCCGCAGGCGACCAGTTCCGCGACGCCGCCAACCAGCATCAGGAGGCAGAGGAGGAGCGAAAGAAAGCGCACTGTTTTCTGCCGGTTCACGGGGGTATGTGTTGCCTGAGATGAATTCATGGTTTCTTCCCATTCCTTTCAGATTTGGTTTCAATTCGTGTTGTAGCGTTTGATTCCGCCCGTAACGGACTCGCTGACGGTGCCGACCGGATTGCCGGATCCGTCGATTGCCTGGTTTCCGTAAGCCAGCATGAAGGAACCGCCAATGTTGTCATGGAGAATCCGGATCATTCCGGCGGTGTACGGATCGGCATCATACCGGAGCTTCAGTGCATCCCGGTAGTATTTGGGAATGAGCCGGGATGCAGTCTCGCGGTTCAATGCCTGAATCACGGTGCTGATGAAAGCCTCATCCTTGGCTGTCAGCAGAATGGCGCCGACATTCGCAGTGTTGCTGGTTGCAGTGATGTACCGCTTGTCGGAGGCATACAGCTGGGGGTAGGGGAGGACACCGGCACCTTCCTTCATATCCGGCAGGGCGGTGTTTTCCAGCGAGCCGAGCCAATGCCCCTCACACAGGAGCGCCGAGCCTTCCGTGAAGTCCCGCAGGCTGTTGCCTCCGGCGGCATCGGAAATGTAGCAGCTGCTGTTGACTAGCAAAAGGGTCAGCCGCTGGGTCAGATCCGCCATGCGGGAGGTGTCGCCGAGCACGATGCGCGGCGTTCCGTCCTCGTCCCGCGAGACAAGACCGGGATCGGCACTGACGATGAACCCGATTTTGGCGCTGCGCAGATCCGATATGGAAAGTCCCCATCGGTCGCCGTAGTCCCGGCGGCTGTTCCCGTTTTTGTCGAGGTACATATCCGTTATGATCCCGTTCAGCTTTTCATAGGTCCACTCGTAGTTCAGAACCCACTCAAAGACCTCGCCGGGGTCGCGCCGGTAGTGATCCCGATACATTTCCTTGTTGAACAGGAGCAGGTGCGAGGAGCGTAGCACATCGATGAAAAAATCACCCGCCAGCAGATATTCGTATCCGTTCACGAGACGCAGATCATCCATGTACTCCTTGTACCAGTACGGCTTGTTTTCAAAGTCGAAGCCGGTGAATTCCGACGACAGGATGTTGCGGAAGGTTCCGTCGTTCGCAAGGCTGGCAAAGGGGAGCAGTTCGCTGATGACAAGGTCATACGCATCCGTCCCGCTCATGACCAGCCTTTTGATCTCGGACTGGATATCGGACTTGTCCGCGTCAGCATGGCTGAAGGTCAGCGCGACGTCCAGCTCCAGCTCGACCGCGGTGTTGCGTTCGTGTACGGCTTCGTTGATCGTGCCGGCTGTGTTTTGTTCCCCTTCAAGGAAGCAGTCTGAGCTTGCCATGCCGGCGGGGGCGCGGGTGGCGGACAGGATTCGGAATTCCTTTCCCTTGCGGTCTGCTTCGCCGCTCGTCTCAATTTCGGCGGTTTCCGACTCGGTCGCGTCATTGGTTTCGGCGGATGTGTCCTCGGCGGAGGAGGCTTCGGTTTCCGGTTCGGTCGTTTCCTCCGGTTCGCCTTGCGTGGCGGTAGCCGAGGAGGGTACATCGGTCGTTTGCTCCGTTCCGGAGGGGGCGGTGGAAACCGTTTCCGTGGTGTCGCCTGACGTGCAGGCTGCCAGTTCCGCCACGCTGCCGAGCAGCATCAGAAGGCAGAGCAGGAGGGAGAGAAAGCGTGCTTTTTTCTGTTGGGTACGGATTGCGTGTGTTGTGCCCATGGGCAGGTTCCTTTCGATATTGCCGCGTTGCGGTTACGGCAGTTTAGCGATTTTTTCGTTGGCGTCCGCCAGAATCTTTTTCATTTTTTCGTCCCATCTGCGGGAAGCGGAGGCTACCTTGGCAGTGGTGGAGCAGAGCAGGGGACGAAGCTCGTCACGCAGGACAAGACCGGAGAACATATTGCTACAGGTGCTGGAGAAATCGAACTGAACGGTTTCAAAAATCAGATCGAGCATCTCAACGGATTGCGGATCCTGCATGAACTTGAGCGAGAGGTTGGTGTTGTAGTAGGCATTCGGGATAATCTTGCCGCTGTTCCATGCCATCGACTCCAGCACGGCACCCAGCATGGAGACGCGCTCCGCCGACTTGACACCGGCGGAAATGCCGAAGCAGGACACCTGATCCTGCACGTAGGAGTAGTAGCGGGTTTGCGCCTTGTCAAACTTAGGGAGGGGCGCGATGCCGTAGGACATGGGGGTAAGTGACTCGATTTCGGTCTCCATGTCAAGGAACAGGCAGGTAACCATCATGGCATTCTTGGCGGTAAAGGCGTTGATGATGTTCTTGGTTCTGCCTGCCCAGTCCTCGATGCTGGTGGAGTTCCGGTAGAAGTAGGTGGAGGCATCATTGTACAGCAGGGAGACCTTGGCTTGCAGGTCGGAGACGCGCTTCAGCGAGTCGGTGTCGAACTTCAGCGCCTGCGTGTCCGCATCCTTGACAACGAGATGGATATTCGCCGCCACCATATAGGGGTCGATGCTACTGCCGCTTCCGGTCACAAAGCCGAAGAAATCGCCGGTGTTTGCCTTGCTGTCGCTGTTCTTGTCCTGGTACAGATCCTTGATCATGCTGAGCTGGGTGTCCAACGTCCAGTCGCCGTTCTTGACCGTTTCGTACATATCCGGCAGTTTGCGCGACTCCATCTCGGTGCGGTTGTACAGAGTCAGAAAAACGTACCGGAACATGGAGATGGCGGCGGCGCCGCTTGCCAGATACTGCTTCCGCTGGGGGGTGAAGGTGACAAGGTCGTTGAAGCCCTGCGTCCAGTAGCTTTTGGAGGTGTCGATGTAGTCCACAGCGGACAGGTTCTGATAGTGACCGCTCAGGGCGGGGCTCACGGCACGGTAGGTTCCGTTGACCACAATATCGTAGCCTCCGAGGCCGGAGGCAACATCGTTCTCCAGCTTGGTGGCAACCGAGTCCTCCTCGCTCGGCAGGAAGGAGAGCTTGACGCGGAGCTGATTCCGAACCAGCTCGTTGCGCTCGAACACCGCCTCGGAGATAAGTCCGGAATTCCCATCGCTGACAAGTTCATCGTTTTTGCCCTGCGTATCGGCATACAGGAAGCTGATCTCGGCGTTATCGAAGGACAGATCCTCCGGCAGGTCGCAGCGATCGGCAGCAGCGACGCTTTCCTGCGCGTCGGTTGCGGAATCCGCGGTGGATGCGGACTGCGTCTCCTGCGATGTTTCCGTGCCGCAGGAGGACAGCCCCGCCGATGCCGGCAGGATCAGCAGGCAGGCGAGCAGGGCGGCTGTCATTCTTTTTGTGTTGGTGAAACTCATAGGGGCGCTCCTTTCACGGTGCGCGCGTGTTCGCGTAACGCACCGACAGCATTACGAAGCCATTATAGTATATTCTGCTTTTTTTGTCAAGGGAAGCGCGAAAATTATTTGTATTTTTTGAGGAGTTCTTTTGCGGATGCCGCCTTGATTTTTCTTTGGAAATGTGCTATAATGACCTGTATGTGTCGGGATGTGGCGGCAATCACCGCCGCATTCCCGCAGAACCGGGACAAGGAAAGGAGCGTGCACTATGGAAGCAAAGCGGCAGGGCACCGGCGACGTTGTCATTGGCATTGACGTTGGCGGCAGCACCACCAAGATTGTCGGCTTTCGCCGCACGGCGGCGGGTGCGCCGGCTCTTATCGAGCCGCTGTTCGTCCGGGCGACCGACCCCATTACCTCCATCTACGGCGCGTTCGGGCGGTTCACGGTGGAGAACGGGCTGACTCTGCCGGATATTGACCGCATCATGATGACAGGCGTCGGTTCCTCCTATATGTCCGCACCCATCTATTCGCTGGACTGCCGGACGGTGCCGGAGTTTTCCGGCGTCGGGCTGGGCGGGCTGTACCTGTCCGGGTTGTCCGAGGCTATCATTGTCAGCATGGGAACCGGTACGGCGCTGGTACACGCTAAGCGGAGGAAGGACGGCGGGACGGACATTGACTATCTGGGTGGCACGGGGGTCGGAGGCGGCACCCTGCTGGGACTGACCAAAAAGATGCTGGGGGTGGACACGGTTGCCCACATCGAGCAGCTTTGCGAGGACGGCGACCTGTCCAAGGTGGATCTGACCATCAAGGATATCTCCCGCAATGACCAGTTTCCCGGTGTCAACTATAACCTGACTGCCGCGAACTTCGGCAAGCTCTCCGACCTTGCAGACAGCAGTGACATTGCGCTGGGCATTGCTAACATGGTGGCGGAAACCATTGCCATGATGGCTATATTCGCCGCCCGCGGGCACGGCGTCCGGGACATCGTGCTGACGGGCAACCTGACAACCATCCGTCCGATCCGGCGGGTGTTTGAAGGCTTGCGGGACACCTTCAATGTCAATTTCCTGATCCCGCCCAATGCGCAGTTCGGCACCGTTATCGGCGCCGCCCTGTATGACTGGTGATCCGGCGGAAGCCGGGATCAAAACATAACCGTTTTTGATAAGAAGAAAGGCACACAGTATGGAATGGACAAGTCTGAACGACCTGCGTGAGAAGTATCTCTCCTTTTTTGAATCCAAGGGGCATCTGCGGCTTCCCTCTTTCCCGCTGATTCCTCACAATGACCCGTCGCTCCTGCTCATCAACTCCGGCATGGCGCCTATGAAGAAGTTCTTCACCGGCGAGGAGGTTCCGCCTCGCCGCCGCGTCACCACCTGCCAGAAGTGCATCCGCACCCCCGACCTTGAGCGCGTCGGACACACTGCCCGCCACGGCACCTTCTTCGAGATGCTGGGCAACTTCTCCTTTGGCGACTATTTCAAGCAGGAGGCGATTCCGTGGGCGTGGGAATTCCTCACCGACACACTGAAGATTCCTGCCGAGCGGCTTTGGCCCTCCATCTATGAGAACGATGAGGAAGCGTTCGAACTGTGGAACAAGGTCGTCGGCGTTCCGGCGGAGCGCATCGTGCGGCTGGGCAAGGAGGACAACTTCTGGG
>OBLG01002047.1_pt1 | contig 13284 bp, 12 predicted proteins | sample 1517451 | NCBI WGS metagenome assembly OBLG01 (sample SAMN04571694, study PRJEB22368) | human gut metagenome | biome: human gut; material: stool | host: Homo sapiens | place: Luxembourg | collected 2012-06-29
GGGGAGAGCGACTTTGAAGAGCTGGCCCGTGGTGGCAGTCGATACCGTATTTCAATCCACGCCCTCCGCGAGGAGGGCGACGCGGCTACGCTCCCTCTGGTCGCTACTGCTCGAAATTTCAATCCACGCCCTCCGCGAGGAGAGCGACGTGCCCATTTTGCCAGCGGCTGGAGTGCCTCAAAATTTCAATCCACGCCCTCCGCGAGGAGAGCGACAATGCGTCCTTGCTCATCAAGCTCAAAACCTTCTCCATTTCAATCCACGCCCTCCGCGAGGAGAGCGACCCCTTGGCGTAAATCCAATCGTACACGATTTCGGATTTCAATCCACGCCCTCCGCGAGGAGAGCGACCTGCGGGGCTTTCTGGCAGGTCGTTGGCTCTTTGATTTCAATCCACGCCCTCCGCGAGGAGAGCGACTTGCGGCAAGCTGCAAAACGTCAGAGTTTTTATAAATTTCAATCCACGCCCTCCGCGAGGAGGGCGACCACGCCCGGCGGCGGTCTGGAAAGCGTGGAGGGCATTTCAATCCACGCCCTCCGCGAGGAGGGCGACCCAACTGCCGCCGCTGGTGGTCGGCGTGGCAGGGTATTTCAATCCACGCCCTCCGCGAGGAGGGCGACCAACCCCGTTTTTGCTCCATTCTAACCAAATTCAATTTCAATCCACGCCCTCCGCGAGGAGGGCGACACCAGACCGAGGGAAAACGGAGGTAGACCATGGAATTTCAATCCACGCCCTCCGCGAGGAGGGCGACTGCCGCCGCTTCAGTTCACTGGTTCGCAGTTCCAATTTCAATCCACGCCCTCCGCGAGGAGGGCGACAGTACTGGGTGTTCGAGGGCCGCACCGACCGAAAATTTCAATCCACGCCCTCCGCGAGGAGGGCGACTGCACTACATCCTGTACGAGCTGGACGGCTTTACCATTTCAATCCACGCCCTCCGCGAGGAGGGCGACGAAAATCTTCAAGCCGTATGAAAAGGAGAAGCCAATTTCAATCCACGCCCTCCGCGAGGAGGGCGACGGACAGGCACAGACAGCAAACAACCTGCAAAGCGATTTCAATCCACGCCCTCCGCGAGGAGGGCGACCAATACTGAGCGGCAGCGGCTCCAAGGACTTCAGCGATTTCAATCCACGCCCTCCGCGAGGAGGGCGACCTTGCGGTGTTGATCACCTGCATTGCATTTTGCAAATTTCAATCCACGCCCTCCGCGAGGAGGGCGACAAAGACTACTTTACCAGCTGTCTGCCGACTCCGCAATTTCAATCCACGCCCTCCGCGAGGAGGGCGACGCAGCGGCCGAGGAAGATAACAGTTGACAGACACAATTTCAATCCACGCCCTCCGCGAGGAGGGCGACCGAAGTGGTCCCACAACAGTCGTGCCGGTACGAAATTTCAATCCACGCCCTCCGCGAGGAGGGCGACCCACTGACAGGCAACGCACCTATCAGAGCATTCACAATTTCAATCCACGCCCTCCGCGAGGAGGGCGACTTCAGGCCCTCTCTGCGGGTACGGCAGACAGCTTGTATTTCAATCCACGCCCTCCGCGAGGAGGGCGACTCCTAATGGAAACGACCCCTATCAACATTCAGCAAATTTCAATCCACGCCCTCCGCGAGGAGGGCGACTGCTCTGACGTACTGTTTACGCTCTTTTTCTCCTATTTCAATCCACGCCCTCCGCGAGGAGGGCGACAATATCTAGGCGGCGGAAGATACCACGTCAACATATTTCAATCCACGCCCTCCGCGAGGAGGGCGACACGAAGCGCTAGCAAGAGGCGGCAGCAGATACCGTATTTCAATCCACGCCCTCCGCGAGGAGGGCGACCAAGACAAAAGAGCGCATAGTTAAAAAAGCAATATTTCAATCCACGCCCTCCGCGAGGAGGGCGACGTGTAAGACACGACCGGACCTATCAGCAGGGTCTTATTTCAATCCACGCCCTCCGCGAGGAGGGCGACGTGGCTACAGCAGGCATACAACTACCAAAGCGGAATTTCAATCCACGCCCTCCGCGAGGAGGGCGACACAAGGAGGGCTAAAAAGGAGAGCCAAATGTTTATTTCAATCCACGCCCTCCGCGAGGAGGGCGACCGGGCAATGCATAGGATGCCGAATCCGGCAACGCATTTCAATCCACGCCCTCCGCGAGGAGGGCGACAGTAAACGGGATATCTGCAAAAAATGTTGCAAAAATTTCAATCCACGCCCTCCGCGAGGAGGGCGACTCTGTGCTTCTGCCAGCGTGCTGGGCATGTTTGTATTTCAATCCACGCCCTCCGCGAGGAGGGCGACAAAAAATGTTCTTCGCTCGAGCAAATCATAACGAATTTCAATCCACGCCCTCCGCGAGGAGGGCGACTTGCGGATTCTGCACCCTATGCATTGTCCGCATGATTTCAATCCACGCCCTCCGCGAGGAGGGCGACAGTAGTAGTCCAGATAACAGTTATCCATTACTGATTTCAATCCACGCCCTCCGCGAGGAGGGCGACCGGTTTTGTCTGTTGCTTTGATTGCGCGGTCTGTTATTTCAATCCACGCCCTCCGCGAGGAGGGCGACGTACGATTGCATCTAGTTTGTTGGCAAGTTCTTTTATTTCAATCCACGCCCTCCGCGAGGAGGGCGACTTATTGGTTTCTTGTATGCTTTTCTGAGTCGTTTTAATTTCAATCCACGCCCTCCGCGAGGAGGGCGACGCAATGTTTGTTAGCATACTAAGCCCTTGCATGATATTTCAATCCACGCCCTCCGCGAGGAGGGCGACCTGCTTTTGCTTCCACTCCACCCAGAGTACTGTTATTTCAATCCACGCCCTCCGCGAGGAGGGCGACCAGTCTGACGAGCTAAGAGCAGTAAGAGCCAAAAATTTCAATCCACGCCCTCCGCGAGGAGGGCGACTGCAATGTTTGTTAGCATACTAAGCCCTTGCATGATATTTCAATCCACGCCCTCCGCGAGGAGGGCGACCTGCTTTTGCTTCCACTCCACCCAGAGTACTGTTATTTCAATCCACGCCCTCCGCGAGGAGGGCGACCAGTCTGACGAGCTAAGAGCAGTAAGAGCCAAAAATTTCAATCCACGCCCTCCGCGAGGAGGGCGACTGCAATGTTTGTTAGCATACTAAGCCCTTGCATGATATTTCAATCCACGCCCTCCGCGAGGAGGGCGACCATTTTGTCAAGCTTTTTTTAAATTTTTTTTTTAATTTCAATCCACGCCCTCCGCGAGGAGGGCGACCAATCATAAAGGGCGTAAATCCAGTAACAGGAGGAATTTCAATCCACGCCCTCCGCGAGGAGGGCGACCTAGCGGCACTGGGCGAACAGCCGGTATACAATCGCATTTCAATCCACGCCCTCCGCGAGGAGGGCGACGGTATACAATCGCGAAATCTACGCAGATGGAAGCATTTCAATCCACGCCCTCCGCGAGGAGGGCGACGGGATAACGTGATTTTCGTTACAATGACATATGATATTTCAATCCACGCCCTCCGCGAGGAGGGCGACGGCGGAGAGCAGGATATTGAGATAACAGATAACGATTTCAATCCACGCCCTCCGCGAGGAGGGCGACGCCAGCATGGCGCGAAGCTGCTCTCGGACATCATCGATTTCAATCCACGCCCTCCGCGAGGAGGGCGACTCATTGCCCAGCTCACACATCATGTACAAGGAGCCGAGATTTCAATCCACGCCCTCCGCGAGGAGGGCGACAGCAAAAGCGGCGAAAAAATCCGCCACGTTTGTTCCATTATACACACTTGTGCACAATTTGAAAAGGAACTTTACGAAGGCTCCGGCGAAATGCAAAACAAATCGTGCTAAGGTGTCTGTTTTTGCAGTGCGAAGCGCCCGGGGAAACCATGGGAGCTTGTGCCTCGCACGGCGGGGGATGCTAGAACATCAACACGTCATCCTGCGCAAAATCGGGGTGCAGGCCGACATGCTCCACCTTGCTCTGGTAGTTGTTGCCCAGCTGATAGAACCGCAGGCTGTCCAGTGCAGGGTCGATCAGCGCGGTCAGCTCGGCCTTCAAAACGGCGTACTGCGAAGCGTTCAGCAGGCACTCGAACACCGAGTTCTGCACCCGCTGGCCGTGGTTGACGCATTTCTTCGCCACCTTGCGCAGGCGCTTGCGGCCTGCAGGCGTTTCGGTGTTGACGTCGTAGGTGATGAGAACCAGCATGAACAGCACCTCACTTCCAGAAAAACGGCGGATATACGTCCAGATCGCCCCGCAAAGTCCGTGCCAGCAGCAGCGCCTGCACATAGGGCACAAGACCCCAGCTGAGCTTTTCTTTCAGGAAAGGGTGAGTGATGACCTCCCGCTTTTTCAGCTGCCAGGCGTGCAGGAAGGCGCGGCGGCCATCCTCGGTCAGCAGAACGGCACCGTTTTCCTGCTTTTCAAACTGTTTCGCGTTTACGACCTTCTGGTTGATGCAGGAGAGCACGAACCGGTCCGCGTAGACGGCACGCAGCTCCTCCATCAGGTCCAGCGCCAGGCTGCGCCGTCCGGGGCGGGCGCGGTGCAGGAAGCCCACATAAGGGTCCAGCCCGACCCCTTCCAGCGCGGCGGCGCAGTCGTTGGCCAGCAGGGAATACGCAAATGACAGCAGCGCGTTCACGTTGTCCCGCGGCGGTCTGCGGCTGCGGGAGGTGAAAGCAAAATCCTCTTTCTGCTGCAGGATCAGCGCATGGAACCGGTCGAAATACCGCTGCGCTGCTTCGCCTTCCAGACCGCGCAATTGCTCTAAATCTTCGCAGGTCTCCAAAAGCGGCAGTGCGGCGGCCAGCTGTGCGCTGGTCTGCTTGAGCTGCTCCACCGGCACCCGCTGGGGGTGGTCGCGGGTGGCACGCTCCAGCACCCAGCGGGCATTGTAAACCTTGCCCAGGATGAAATTGCGGGCGTAGGTGCAGCTGCGGGCCTCGCTGGCCGAAACTTCATACTGCGTCTGCCGCAGCAGAACATTGCCGCGTTCCTCGCCCACCGTGCGGGCCAGAAAGCGCCCCTGCGGTGAGAAAAAGCACAGGTCGATGCCCAGACGGCCGCACTTGCCCATCAGGGCGGGGGAGGCACCGGCGTAGCTGAAGCAGAGGATGCTTTCCAGCGTGTGCAGCGCCACTCGGCCGACTTCGGCCTTGTCGCAGCTGACGACCACATTTTCGCCGTCCAGCGAGAGGTAGGCGCTTTCGTTCAGCACGAACAGGGTGTTCAGGAATTGCCGCATGGTGTCACCTCCGTGGCCGCTTCGTCCAGATGGCTGCGCAGATAGGCCTTTGCGTCCGCGTTCCGGCAGAGCACGGGCAGGCAGAGCTCCTTCAGCGAGCAGGCGTTGCAGTGCTTGCCGGGCTTCACCTTGGGGGTGTAGCCGCGGGCGAAATACTGGTTCATTTCGTCGGCCATGCGCTGGGTGGCGGCGCGCAGTTCTTCCGTGAACGGCACCACCTCCCGGCGCCTGGTCTCGCAGTAATACAGCGCACCTTCCGGGATGCGGCACACCAGCATTTCCTCCAGCGCCATGGCCTGGGCGCAGAGCTGCAGCCGGTCGGCGTCGGTCTCCTTGGCGTGCCCGTGTTTATACTCCACCGGATATGGCTGCCAGAGCCCGGGCGTGTTCTGCAAGGGAATGCCCGCCTCGCTGGCCCGAAATTCCACCACGTCGCAGTTGCCGGACATCCGCAGCCGATGGCTGACCACCCGCATTCCACGGGTGATGAGCAGATCTTTGCGGCGCTCGGTCTGGGTATCGTCGTGGCAGCGGGCGTGGTCCAGCTGCCCTTCGGTGGTGCGCAGGTTTTCCGCCCACTGCTGCTCCAGGTGGATCAATGCCCACTGACGGCGGCAGAAGGCAAAGTGCTGGATGCCGGACATCAGCAGGTAGTCGTCCGGCGCGTCCATCAGTTGAACCTCTCGCAGGTCACGCCGTCCGGCAGGGTGTCCGCAACGGTGACGGTGTAATCCTGATAGCTGCGGGGCGCGATGACATCCTCCTTCCGCTGGACCTTGACGGCATCAAACAGCTTGTAGGAGGGGGCGTTGCCCAGTTCGGAATCGTGTTTGAACACGATCAGCTCCCGCACGGCCATCTTGCCGCGGGCGGCGCTGTGGTCGTTCTCAAACATGTTCAGGATGGCCTGCCACAGCAGCTGCAGGTCATCCTCCGAGAAGCCGGTGGTCTTGCGGGCCAGATTGGCCGAGACATAACCCTCGGCGCGGTACAGGCCGTACGGCACGATGTGCTTGCGGCCCATCTCGGTGCCCTTCTTTTCGGCGTCGGCTTCGGTGGTGATGGCCACGCGGGTGATGGTGACTTCCTGCGGCAGGATGGGGTCTACCGAGCGTGCAAAGCTCAGCTGCACCGGGCCGCGCACCTGACCGCAGTTCAGCGCGCCCTTTACAAAGGTGGTCATCACGGCACCAAAGGTGCGGATATCATAGAAATTCGCGCACATATAGTCGCGCAGTTTGCGGTCGATGTCCGGGTCGGATCGCTTGGCCTTTTTCAGGTCTTCGTCCGGGGCAAGGCCGCAGGCGGTCAGGGCTGCAGCATCGCTGCGGTTCAGGGGCACGCCGTCCTTGATGTAGATGCGGTAGCCGTCTTCATCCTCTTTCAGCGTTTCCACATAGTTGCGGATCTTGCGCTTGAGGCAGACGTCCGTCACCAGGCCGTAACCGGTCTCCGGGTCGATGCGGGGCATGTTGCCGGCATCCGGGTCGCCGTTGGGGTTGCCGTTTTCCACGTCGAACAGAATGACAAAATCGTAGCGGTTCTTGATGGGCTCAGACATGGTTTATTCCTCCTTGTTTTTCTTCTCAAAGCGTTTCTGGGTCTGGTGATAATAGCCGATCTCAAACTTGCCCTGGTCCGGCAGGCTCAGCCGGGCGGGGAAGCCGCTTTCCGGCACAAGGGCGGCCAGCTCGGTGATCTGCTTGTTGTAGAAGACCGCCTTGCCGTCCGGCAGCTTCTGCAAATGTTTCTGTGCCAGCTTGAGCAGGGTGGGGAACACAAGAGCCGGTGTGGCACAGGCGGAATTGAAATACCGGTCTTTGATGGTGGTGTTGATGCCGGGGTTGGCATCGCTCTGCACCGCTTCCAGCACAGAGAACAGCCGCCCCAGAATGTAGGGCACATTGGTGGTTTCGTTCAGGCTCACAGTAAAGACCTCCTTGTTCAGATCGGTGGGAGAATTGCGCAGGTAATAGGCTTTCAGAATGGCGGCACGCCCGCGGGTCACGTCCTGCTCGGCGCGGATGCGCATCGTCACGCCGTTGAGCAGTGTGGCGGGGTAGCGCCCGCCGGTCAGCACGGCACGCAGCAGGCCACCGGCCAGCTGCGGTGCGGGGGAGGGGCTGCGTTCCTTGCGGTTGACGGTCTCCATGGCCAGTGCCCAGACGGACAGCGTTTTGCGGTTATCATAGGCCGGGCGGGTGATCTCCAGTGCGTCGGCGTGTTTTTGCAGGTTCCGGGCAAAGGTTCCAAAAGTATCCCGCAAGAAGAACCGCACCGAGAGCCGCGCGGCATTGGGGGCCAGCCCCAGCACATAAAAATGCTGATCCGGCGCAAGCTCTTTTTCAAGGAACGGCACGGTCTGCCCGGCGGCCAGCCGCCTGAGCGCCGCCTGCACATCCGCTTCCTCAATGCCGGAAGCTTCCTCTGCACCAAACAGGAACAGGCTGAACGCATCCTGATACGCAGGCTCCGCACTCTCGGCCCAGCAGACGATGGTGGTGTCACCCACGCGCTTGCAGTGGTTCCGGTCTGCGATCAGCAGGTTCAGCGCGGTGGTGTAGGCAAAGGCGGCGTACTCGCTCACGGGAGCATTCTCGCCCTGCTCGTGGCCGTAGGAGTGAGTGGAAGGATTCTTAAAGGATACAAGAGCACCGCCAGTAGACTTTGTACCGGGGACACCCTTAATATTGGAATGGACTAATGCAATTGGGGAATGCTTGCCTGTGATTAAACAACACGCCGCGGGAGAGTCATTTTGAGATGAAAAATAGTAAGTTTCCCAAGCAGATTGGATGGCGGTTTCCTCTGTGGTAAACAAATGTGTATGATTACTTGATTCGTAGCTTAGAACTAGATTGACATTGCCAGTGAGCTCTTTCCATATTGGAGCCAAGAGCGGATGCATAGAAGAAGCAGAAGGGTTCCAATGATCAAAATATCGCAGAATTGCCTTTGCGGCAGGTGTATCAATGCCGCGTAAAATGCTGTGATGAAGCGCTGAACAAGCATCAAAACATTGCCGCGTGCGTACGGTACAACCAGTTTCATCCATGCCAAAAATATAAGATGCTTTATCACATAGAAAACAGGCAAAGACACCGGAAGTTCGCTTCTTGTGCTCTGGTACCCGCAGCTCCCGGGGGACGATGACCGTCTTTTTGCCCTTGGTCTCGCTGACGCGCAGGTCCACAACGTCCACCAGCTGTCCGGCATCGTTCAGACGCAGCTCATAGCTCACCTTGAAGCGGCCGTCCCAGCCGGGTGCGGCGATCTTGCCCTGCCGCAAAAGCTGCTCATAGTAGGCGGTCAATGCTTGCAGGATCATGTGAACACCTCCACATTCCGGCAGTCCAGCACGCCGTCCACCAGCTTTGCCCGGAAGAACTGAGGCTGGATGTTTTCCGGGTCCGCGTAGTCCAGGTCATAGAGCATGAAGCCCAGGTCCTGCGTGACGGGCAGGGCAGGGATGGGCTCCCCGGCGGGCCATTCGCGGAAGTTGGCCGGAAATTCCCGGCAGCCGAAACACGGCTGGTGATAGCACTGGCCTTTGTTCAGCCGCCGCCGCAGGATGTCCTGGAACTTGCCGGGATTATCGCCGGGGGCGGCCTTGTCTGTCATGGTAAAGTGGCACTCGATGACGTAGTGCACATCCTGCAGCACCAGTGCGGCCCGCTGCTGAATGTCTGCCGAGGTGTACAGCACCGGCGCGGCACCGCCCTTGGCCGCACTGAGCGCCGCCGAGGAAAGCAGGGTGGATTTGACCTCGTTGCGGCGGATGTTGGTGAACCGCACCGGGTTCAGCAGGTAGATGCGATCAATATGGTACTTCATGCCCGGGTGCCAATAGATCGCTTCCACCAACCCTCTTGCCGCCGACGGCGTGATGATGTCGTAGCTCACGCGCTCTGTCTTCATCTCGGGCCGGCTGAAGCAGGCGTAATCGCCCCACACTTCGATCAGCATTGACATGGGTACCGCCTCCTTTCTGAATCCGGTCGTGCAGTCTGGCAGGAACTTGTCTTAGCCATAACGTTCACTCCTTTCTGTTTCAAGCTTCATGAAAAAGGTCTTTGGCGTTATCTTGGCATACAGGCAGACAGCTGTCAATTTGTTTGGCGTATGTGACGCAAAATGGGGAGTGCAGCGCAGATGTCCGCAAAGGAAGAAGCTGCCCGGCCGCTTCTCTCTTTGTCTGTATTCTACCGGAACAAAAGTCCGATACACAGGACTTCTATCTGTTTTCAGCTGTTTTTTCTCAGAAAAACAGGCCAATGCCGGTCTCCGCGTCCAGCGCAAGGCCGGTTTTGGCGCTGTACTGGTTCAGGTCCGTCAGGATGGCGCTGCCTTCTGGCAGCAGTTCCAGCGCCCCGGCAGCGTCCAGCTTTTCAAACTGCGGGGCATAGCAGGCCACGCTGTAGGTGCCCAGACGGCGGTACAAACTGCGGCTGACCATGCCGCTGCGCAGCTGGGCACAGAGTGCTTCCCCTTCGCCGATGGGCAGATAGACCGTGCGGGTGGGCGTTTCGATCAGCTGGAATTCCGCGGCCACCTGCGCAAACGGGAACTGACAGCCGGAAATGCCGTGGCGGAACGCATCCAGAATGCCTTTTTTGTCCAGTGCCTCGGCACCCCGTGCAAAGTAAAGCTCCTGAAAATAAGTGCGGATGGCATCCGGGGTGTTGAGCTGCGCATAGTCATTTTCATGGCAGCGGGCGGCATACTGCAGGGCGTGCACATGCTGGTGCAGCATCTGCGGCACCGCGCAGCCTTCCAGCCGGAAGCAGTACACCTTGCTCTCTGCCGCGCTGCGGCGGCCTTCGCGGTTGCAGCGCCCGGCGGTCTGCAGCAGCGAGTCCAGCCCGCACTGTTCCCGGTAGGCGGCGGGGAAGTCTACGTCCACACCGGCCTCGATCAGGGAGGTGGACACCACCCGGCAGGGCAGGCCGTCCGCCAGCCGCTGCCGGATTTCTTCCAGCTGGCGGCGGCGGTCTGCGGCGCACAGCAGGGTGGTCAGGCAGAAACTGCCTTCTTCGGGCAGGGCAGCATACAGTTCCTGCGCCGTCTTGCGGCGGTTCACCACGCACAGCACCTGCGGCAGGGCGGCCAGCTGCGCCGCAAGTTCTTCCTGCGGCAGCGTGCCAATGTCCCGGATGGTCGTGCGGCGGAGGGTCTCATAGAGCGTTTCCGTGTCCGGGCTGATCTCCTGCATCCGCAGTTCCGGGGCAAATTCCTTGAAAAGGGATTCCAGCGCAGGCTGGGTGGCAGTGCACAGCACAGCGGTGGCGTGGTAATGCTGCACCAGCTGGGCAATGGCGCTGATGCAGGGCTTGAGGTAGTCCAGCGGCAGAGTCTGTGCCTCGTCAAAAATGATCACGCTGTCAGCGATGTTGTGCAGCTTGCGGCAGCGGCTGCTGCGGTTGGCATAGAGCGACTCAAAAAACTGCACGGCGGTGGTGACGATGACCGGCGCATCCCAGTTTTCGCTGGCCAGCAGCTGGCGGTACTGGGCGGGTGTCAGGTCTTCGGTGTTGGTGGTCTTGTATTCGGCGCTGGAGTAATCCGCAAGGACGTTTTCCTCCCCCAGAAGCTTTGTGAAGTTTGCAGCGGTCTGGTCGATGATGGACATATACGGGATGACGTAGATCACCCGCTTCATGCCCTGCGCGGCGGCGTGCTCCAGCGCGAAGGCCAGCGATGCAAAGGTCTTGCCGCCGCCGGTGGGCACAGTGAGGGTGTAGAGCCCCTGCGGCCCGTGGGCCCCTTTGTCCAGACAGGCTTGCAGCACGGCGTTGCGCTGGCGGCTGACCGGGGTGGTGCTCTCCGCGCCGAGATAGCGCTCTGCCTGTGTCCGGGCCTTTTCCAGCAGGGCGGGGATGCCCTCGCCGCCGCCGCGGGGCGCGGCCCGGCCGTTCATGAAGGTCTCGGTATCAAGAAAATCTGCGTCTACCAGGCAGGAGTAGAGCATCCGGGTGAAGAAGGCAAAATCCAGCAGGTCGCGGTTGGCCCAGGCGGGCGGGGCGCTTTGCGGCAGGGGCACTTCCTGCCAGCCGCCGTAAGGCTCCACGGGCTTTTTCAGGCGGCCGAACAGGGTGCCGTCCTCCGGGTCCGCATTCCGCTGATTGCCGCCGTCCGGCAGGCCGGTGTGATGGCCCGCAACGGCAAAGGCCGCCTGCGGGTGCGGCGGGCGGCATTTCATGGCTTCCTGCGCCCCGGCGGTGGCGTGGTCCACCCGGGGGCCGTCTTCCAGCAGCCGTTTCTGGAAGGCAGTGCTGTATTTGCCGATGTCATGCAGCCAGCCGGCGAAGCGGGCTTCCTCCGTTGCGCCGAAGGGTGCGGCAAACTCTCCGGCCAGGTCAGCTGTGCCGGAAAGGTGTTCATAGACGGTTTGTGTGCGGGCTTTATCCTCGCTGATGTGGGCAAGTGCCGGATTTGAATTCATGCGTGCCACTCCTTTCCTATCTGCCCCAACGATACCGCGCTTTGGGAATGCTGTCAAGAAATGGCAAAAACTTTGGTGCTCTGCACGAAACGGGCAGCGCGTTCCCCGGCATTCTGCCAAAAACAAAACCGCTCTCCCGCGCCCGGAAGGGGCAGGGGAGAGCGGTGAAAAGGGCCGGTTTAATCTTCTTCGTGGGATTCCATGGCGTTGAACCGCTCAAGGAAGCTGTGCTCCACGCCCTCGGACTTATAGCCCGGCATGGTGTCCAGCGCCACGGCGTGGATGCTGCGGAAGATGCTGTTCTCGATGTTGGGGTTGTCACGCTTCAGGCGGCGCAGCAGGGTCTTGACCTCCTGCCGCTTGGAACCGCCGCCGCCGTTGTCGCACATGGTGCAGTTTTCGGTAAAGCGGCAGGCGCACTGGATGAATTCCAGCTCGTTGTAGCGCTTCCACGCGAGGATATCTTCCTCCCGGATGCAGTACATCGGGCGGATGAGGGTCATGCCGGGGAAGCTGGTGCTGTGGAGCTTGGGCGGCATGGCCTGCAGCTGGGAGCCGTAGAACATGCTCATGACGGTGGTTTCGATCACATCGTTGAAGTGGTGGCCCAGTGCAATTTTATTGCAGCCCAGCTCCTTGGCCTTGCTGTACAGGTGGCCGCGGCGCATCCGGGCGCAGAGATAGCAGGGATTTTTGTCGGTGTTGTTGGCCACGGCAAAAATGTTGCTTTCAAAGATGGTCACCGGGATGTGCAAAAGCTCTGCATTGCTCTCAATTTTCTGGCGGTTGATCTCATTGTAGCCGGGGTCCATCACCAGAAACACCAGCTCAAAGGGCACATCGCTGTGGCGCTGCAGTTCCTGCATGAGCTTTGCCATCAACATGGAGTCCTTGCCGCCGGAGATACACACGGCAATGCGGTCACCTGCCTGCACCAGCTCGTAGCGCTTCACGGCCACGATGAAAGGCGTCCACAGTTCCTTGCGGTATTTTTTGATGATGCTGCGTTCGATCAGCTGATAGGGTTCCAAATCTCGCTTCATAATACTCCTCTTTATTGGGTCAGGGCGTTGTAACAGGCATCGAACGCCAGCAGAAAGCCGGTGATCTCATCCTCGGTGGTCAGGTGGCTCAGGCTGATGCGCCATGAGGACAGGGCGTTGCGCCGGTCATGGCTCACGGCGAACACCGCCCGGGAGGGCAGGCCGTCCGACGAGCAGGCCGATTTGACCGAGACGCACAGGCCTTTGGCGTCCAGCTCTCGCTGGAACACGGTGCCCTTCACGTTCTGTACGCTCAGGTTCAGGATCTGCGGCACGGCGTGCTCCGGGCTGTTGATGCGCACCTTGGGGTACTTGGCCAGCTCGGTGCGCAGGCGGGCGTTCAGGGCGCGGATGTGTTCCACCCGGGCGGGCAGCTCGGTCACGGCCTTGTCCAGTGCCAGCGCCAGCGAGCAGGCCAGTGCCACGGTGGGCGTGCCGCTGCGGTAGATGGTGGTGCTTTCGCCGCCGTGGATGAGGGGCTCCAGCGCAAGGCCCCGGCGCTTGACCAGCACACCGATGCCGTTCAGCCCGTAGAATTTGTGGGCGGTCAGGC
>OBLG01002049.1_pt1 | contig 13266 bp, 9 predicted proteins | sample 1517451 | NCBI WGS metagenome assembly OBLG01 (sample SAMN04571694, study PRJEB22368) | human gut metagenome | biome: human gut; material: stool | host: Homo sapiens | place: Luxembourg | collected 2012-06-29
AACGAGTACATCGACATTCTGGAGCCGATCCTGAACCGCTGCGGCATTGCCACTAAGCGCGGCTATCGGCGCACACCCATGAACAGCGATAACGGCAACGACATCATGAAGCAGAACGTGCGGGAGAGCGACGCGTGGGGCGCAGACGTGCATTACGTCAGCCACACCAACGGCAGCGCAGACGGCAAGGGCAACTCTCGGGGATGCCATCCTATGTACTACACCTACTCCAAGAACGGCAAGAAGCTCGGCCAGATTATGGTGAAGTATCGAAAGCAGATTTACCCGCGCACGGTGAAGCTGGTGGCGCGGAGCAACCTGTATGAGCTGCGTGTGCCGAAGGCCGTCTCCTTCTACGAGGAGCATGTGTTCCACGACAACATGGAGGACGCCACTTGGTTCCACACGCACATGAAGGAGATCGCCGAGAGCGCGGCGAAGGGGCTTTGCGAATACTTCGGCATCCCGTATGTGGAGGAGACGAAGCCTGCGGAGCCGGAGACACCGGAGCAGCCGACCGTGACCGAAACGTACACCGTGAAGGTGACGCGGAGCGCGGACGGGAAAAGCGGCACGTGGGAGATCGTTAAGTGAGGTGAAGACATGACGGTTACAGATACCATTTCGCAGGCGGACGAGCTGCGGCTGAACACCATAAGCGACGAGCAGAAGGCGGCGTGGGTGATGGGGCTGGACCAGCAGATCGGGGAGAGGATCGATATGGCCTCCTACGTACACAGTTGGCCGGCGGGAGACGGGGAGCTGCTGCTCCCCGCGCCCTACGACCGGGTGTATGTGCTGTATCTGTGCAGCCAGATCGACTACTACAACAACGAAACGGCGCTGTATGGCAACGACAAGGCGGTGTATGACGAGGCGATGAGTGAGGCAATGGCGTGGTGGCGCCGGCAGCACTGCCCGGACAACATCGGGAATGTGCAGGTGATGGGATGAGACTGGCAAGCCTGCCCTATTCCCTGAACCCCAACAAGGTGGAGATGGTGCAGATGCGAGGCATCAACTGGTCGGACGCCATACAGAACGGCGATTTGCGGGACAGCCTGAATTTGTCAGCCAGACGGTGGCCGTACATCACCACGCGGAAGGGCCGGGTGAAGCAGACCGGGTACCAGAACGTGACGGCGCTGACATCGTGGGACAAGCTGGTGGCGGTGCAGGGGACCACCCTGCTGTACGACGGGCAGACGGTGGGCACGGTGACGGCGGGCAAGAAGCAGTTTGCCGTGGTGAATACCAAGATGGTGATATGGCCGGACAAGGTGTATCTGGACATCAAGGACCAGACCGTAAAGCCGCTGGCGGCGGAGGTGACGGGCAGCAAGGCCACGTTTGCCACCAACAAAATAACCGTGAACGGCTGGGCGGACCTGACCACGAAGTTCAAAGCGGGCGACGGCGTGACACTTTCTGGATGCACCTCCAAGACGGAGAACAACAAGGATTTTGTCATTAAGACGGTCACCTCCAACACGATCACGGTGGCGGACAACACGTTTACGGCGGTGAACGAGGCCAGCACCAGCATTAAGATCGAGCGAAAGATACCGGACCTGGACTACATCTGCGAGAGCGAAAACCGGCTGTGGGGCTGCAACAACGACACGCAGACCATCTATGCCAGTGCGCTGGGCGACCCCACGAATTTTTACGTGTACGAGGGACTATCCACAGACGCCTATACGCTGGCAGTGGGCACGGAGGGTAAATTCACCGGCTGCTGCAAGCTGAGCTCTTCGGTGCTGTTCTGGAAGGAGACAAAACTGCACAAGATGCTGGGCAGCTATCCGGCGGAGTACGCCATGTACACCTACGAAATGGAAGGCTTGCAGGATGGATGTCAGAAAAGCCAGCAGGTGATCAACGACACGCTGTTTTATAAAGGCCCTCACGGGGTATACGCCTACTCCGGCGGCACGCCGATGCTGATCAGCGACAACTTCGGCGAGAAGGAGTTTACCGATGCGGTAGCCGGCAACGACGGCGACAGCTACTACATGAGCGTGAAGGACGGCGCGGAGCATCGGCTGATGGTGTACGAGACAAAGACCGGGATATGGGTGCTGGAGGACGGCACGGAGGCGGTGGACTTTGCGCGGCTGGGAAAGAAACTGTACATGCTGGCGGGCGGCGACGTGTACCTGCTGGATGGCGAGGACACGCCGCAGGCGCAGGAGTGGATGGCGCAGTTCGCCCCCATGTATGAGACCATCGACGGCAAGAAAGCGTATTCCAAGATACTGATGCGGCTGGAGCTGCCGAAGGGCAGCTACATGACGGCACAGATGCGCTGCGACGGGAAGCCGTGGCAGACGTGCGGCAAGGTTGTGGGCAAGGAGCACAACGTGACCAGCCTGCGGCTTGCGGCCAACCGGTGCGACAAATTTGAGCTCAGGCTGGAGGGTAAGGGCCCGTGCACCATACTGGGCATATCGAGAGCGTTTATGGTGGGGAGTGATGTGAAATGATCGTTTTCCCGGAGAGCATAAACGAGTTGCCGAGGGAGAACCCGTCAGAGGCGCTGGACATAACGGAAAACTACATTAAGTACATGTGCCAGCGCATTGACTGGGCAATGGGCAACGTGACAAAGAACGTCAGCAAGGCGGGCGTGTCCAACGCGGAGATGTACATTCTGCTGACGGCGCTGCAGAATACGGTGTCTGCCCTACAGAGCACGGTGAACAGCCAGGGGGCCAGCATATCGGCGCTGATGCAGAGCGTGACGATACTGGGCAACGACTACACGGCGCTGGAGCAGAGAGTGGCGGCGCTGGAGAACAAGACATAAGGAGGATGCCTATGGCTATACGGAAAAACAAAAAAGCGACGACCGGCAGCGTTATGGGCGCAGTAAGCGGACTATTCGGCGACCCGAATAACCGGCGCAACATGGCGGACGCCGTCGCCATGAAAAAGGCGGCAATTAAAAACAACGCGGTCAACGGCGCCTTGGCGGGCGCAATGGGCGGCGCTGTGGGCGGCGCACTGAACTACGGGAACAGCGGCGGCAATTCCGGCGGGGGTGGCTACACGCGGGTGGAAATGCCGGTAGATGTGGGCGCACTTCCCACCTTCAACAGCTCGTATCTGGATCAGCTGAATGCTTTGGCGCGGCAGCTGACCAGCATGAACTATGAGGACTGGACAAAGGGCAGCCAGTACCAGTCACTGGCGGATCGGTATGGCAACAACGGACGGATGAGCATGCAGGACGTATTGGGGCAGGTGGCCGCCCGCACCGGCGGCTTGGCCTCCAGCTATGCCACCACGGCGGCGCAGCAGCAGTACAACCAGTACATGGCGCAGCTGGAGGAAGTGGCGCGGCAGATGTATTCCCAGGAGCGCGGCGACATTATGGACACCGCCAATTTGTACCGCAATCTGGCAAACGACGAGTACGGCCGCTATCGGGACAGTTTGGCCGATTACAATGACCGTCTGGCGGCGGCACAGAGCGCGGCACGGAGCGCATACAGCGGCAGCGGATACGCCGGCACGACAAGCATTGACCGGCTGAAAAGCCGCAGCGGCAACGGTGGCTCCGGCGGCAGCGGCAACGCAAGATACAGCAGCGGTGAGGCACTGAACCTGGCCACCAGCAACGCAAGGACCACCAGCGGTCAGGTGATGGCGCTGGAGGCTATGTACGAAAACGGGAACATCACAAAGAAGCAGTACAGCGATCTGGTATACGCCGTGAAGAACCCGGGGAAATAAGGAGGGTACGATGGGCTGGAAGCAGACATTTCAGAAGAAAATGAAAGCTGCGGGGATGGAAAACGACATCCCCGCAGCAAGCCGGACAAGCCGCAATGCAGACAGCGGCGGGTGGCAGGATAAGTTCCGCAGCAAAATGGAAGCTGCCGGCATGGGCGGCGACATTATCCGCACCGGCGGCAGAACGGCAGCGGATGTGGCGCCCAGCACCTATAAGCCGGACACGTCTATGCTGGTTACGCCGAGCGTGCCTGCGGGGAACACAACAAGTGCGGCGGGGAAATATAACGTTGGGCAGGGGCTGGCAAAGGCCGGACAAATGGGCCTGACACAGATCGCCAAAGTGGGCAGCTCCGCCGGCGCATGGATAGAGAACCTGCTGGGTGATTTTGCCCGGGAGGGCTCCAACGGCTACTGGGACCCGGACACCAGCAACTGGCTTTTCAACCGCTGGAACCGGGCTATTGACGCGGAGGCGCAGGGCGTGCAGCAGCGGTACGCGGAAAACACGGCACGCGGCGGGAAAGCGGCGCAGGTTTTTGAAGACCTGGGTGCGGCGACGGTGGCGGCGGTGCCGCAAGCCATCGCGGCGCTGTTGACCGGCGGCGCCAGCACGGCGACGCAGGCAGGCGCACTGGCGGAAAACGCGGCGGCTTCCTCCGGGTTGGTCAACACCATTTCCCGCAGTATGCGGGCAATGGCGAAAGATCCGAACTTCCAGCTCTCCTTTGCACAGGTATTTGGCCCCGGGTATGAGCAGGCAAAGGCGGACGGCGCGGATGACTTCCGGGCTTCCGTGTACGCCATCGGCAACGGACTGATGAACGCCGCCGTGGAAGTGGGCGGCGGTATCCAGACGCTGCCCCGTGAATTGCAGAACGGCGGCAACGCATGGAAAACATGGGTGGACGCCATGCTGGACGAGGGCAAAGAGGAAGTGGTGCAGGGCGTGATCGAACGCGCCACGCAGAACGCCGTCTATGGACGGGACACCCCCCTTGTTGGTATCGGCAACGGCGCCATTTTCGACCCGGCGGCAGCGGCGGAGGAATTTGCCGGCGGCGCTGTGGTTGGCGGTATCCTGGGCGGCGGACAGGTGGGCGTGAACACCCTTGCCAACCGCGCGGCATACAACGCGGCCAGAGCGCAGTATGACCGGGACGTGCGGCAGAACACCGCGCCGGAGATGGACGGCAGGACGGCGGAAGCCGTGGAGGCGGTGACCCGGGGCGAGACGATCACCGGCAACCAGGCGGCGGCCATTGCACGGGACCCGGTGGCCGTGGAGACGCTGGAGGCCAGCACCGGGGTGAAGCTGGACACGGAAAAGCCCATCAGCCAGCTCAAACGTGAAATTATCGCCCTTGCAAGCCGCGAGACAGCGCAGGAGCAGACGCAGCGCACCACGGCTATCCCCCAGACGCAGAAACGCGCACAGAAAGCCGTGGGCGGCTTTATGGAGGCGGGGCAGAGAGCGTATCAGCAGGTGCGGGAGACAAGTGGCAGCGACGCGGAGGTGTACGCAGGCTTTTCCGCCATGTACAACGCGGGACTGAACGGCATTGAGGCGGACAAGGCCAAGGGCAAGTACGCGGCGATGCTGACGCCGGAGCAGCGGTACACGGCGTACAACGCGGGGCTGGAGGATGCCAGGGCGCAGGTGGCACGGGAGAACGCGAACGTATCCTCCGTGACCACCACGGCGGGTGCAGGTCTGGCGGACAATGCCTACAGCCGGTACATTATCGCCAAAGACAAGGGCGCGGCCTCGACGCTGAACACCATCGGAAAGAAGCTGGGCGTGCGTATCGAGTTCGTGGACAGCATTATGGACGGGCAGGCCAACGGCCAGTACATCAGGGAGAAAAACCTGATCCAGATCGCGGCGGACAGTACGAACCCCATCTATGAGGTGGCGGGGCATGAGGTCACCCACCGGATGCAGGACCTGTCCCCCGACGAGTACCGGGCGTTCCGGCAGGCTGCGATAGAGTACCGCATGCGGGAGAACGGCGCGGACACGGAAACGGAGGTCGTGCAGCGGTACATGGAGGCGGCAGAGAGAGCCGGCGTAACGCTGACGCAGGACGAGGTGATGGACGAGATCGCCGCGGACTTTGCGGGGCGGATGATCGAGGACACGGATCTGTTCGCGCAGTTTGCCGAGGACAACCGCACGGCGGCGCAGAAGCTGCTGGACGGGCTGAAGGAATTTCTTGCCAAAGTCAAGGCTATGTTCACCGGCAAGGCAAGAGACAACGCGGCGATGGATGCCTACGGCAAGACCTTTGGTGAGCTGGAGGACATTGCGCAGAAGTGGCAGGCGTCCTTTGACGCAGCGGAGAGACAGGCGGAGAAAACAAAAACCGCCGCCGGTGAGGGCAGCGGTGCAAAGTATCAGATCAAGCAGTTCCCCAATGGCATGAAATACGTTCAGGCGGACAGACAAGTGTTATTTGGCAACGACCCCAAGGCGTGGAGTGAACAGCTGGAAAACTATATCAACGGCAAAATCCGCAATCACGAGGATGTTCGCCTGATTGCCGAGGACGGCGATGTTCTGCTTCTGACAAGTAAATCTGCCGGGAAGCTGAGTAGCATTTACGACAACAATGGTCGAACGATGGATGAAAAAGCATTTGAACGTAAAGCAAATGCGGCTGCTCACATCGACGAACTCATTAAGGTTTCTGAGCGCGGAGGAAAGACTGTCCTTGACTTTGGCGGGCGTCACGGTGACATGGCAAAAGACGGCTGGAACTATCGAACGGCGTATTTCATGGATTTTGATGGAAAGTATTATCGAACGCGCATTTCCGTTGCGCTGGGTAAGGATGGGAGCATTGTCTACAATATCGGGGAAATGCAAGAAAGAAGCACTCCCCAAATTAACGGCTCTTCCGGAAACTCCGGCGCTCAGCGGGGGAATGCTTCTGGTATTAGTATACTCACCGATGGCGAGAATGTCAAGCCGAAGTTTTCGCTGAAGGCTTACTCGGAGGCGGAGAAAAAAGATCATGTGAAGTCCGCGAAGGAGTTTTTCGGTAAAACGTACAGCTGGAACGAGACCGGGTACATCACCACGGACGGCACAAAGCTGGACTTTTCCGGCCGGCATGATGGCGGCCCCGGCGGCTACCGCACTGTGGACCACCGTGACATCCGCGATGCGCTGGGGCTTGACTACGGCGGCGAAGATTACAGCGGCGCAATGGTGCAGTTTATGAGCGAGGGCAATATCCGCATCAGCCCGGAAAGCGGCGGCATCAATCTGTCGGTCATGCCCACAAAGGCGCAGCTGGACACGCTGGCTGACTTTATCAGTAAAAACCGCGGCGAGGTGATACTGGATCTGGACGACACCAACGGAAACACCGTGTCCAGCACGGAATATCCGAAGGGAACGCACAGCAGCAAGGTCATCAACGACATAAGGGCGTACTTTGAGAACGGAACGGTGCCGCAGGTATCTGAGCTGAGCCAGTTCCGGTATCAGCTGCGGAGTACGGCGGACATTGAACAGGAGGTGCGGGACCTGAAACGGGAGCGCACGGTGCTGTCCAGCCGCAACCGCGCGTTGGAGCAGCGGGTGCAGGAGCTGAAGGGCGAAATGCGCATCAGTAAGGAGCCGTCCGTAGTGCTGCGGGACGTGAAAAATCTGGGTCGCGAGACCATACGCAAGTACGGCAGCGACGTGGAATACGGCGACATTCAAGCCGACATGGAGGCGCTGGGCAAGGCCGTGATGAAGCGTGACGTGAGCATGGCTGACCTGATGCCCTACGCCAGAAACGCGGCGACGGCCATCGTGGACAACACGACGGAGCTGACGGAGCACGGCGCGGAGCTGCTGGAGATCAAAGACTATCTGAAGAGGCAGAAGATCCTTTTCAACGGGGAAATGGACCACTACAACGAGTTCCGCAAGCGGTACATGGGAACGCTGAAGCTGAACAAGTCGGAGGGCTTGCCGGTGGACACCATGTACGAGGAAATGACGGAGATGTTCGGCGAGGGCTATTTCCCCAGCGACGTGTATACCGAAGCGGACAAGCTGCAGCAGATCGCGGATGTGCTGGACAGCATGGACAGCATTTATGAAAATCCCTTTGACAGCTACCGTGACGCAGCCATTCAGGAGATCGCCAACGACATCATTGACGGCATGATCTCTGACCAGGTGCGGCAGAAGAAGACCTTTGCCGACCGGCGGGAGCTGGAGAAGCAGGAGGCCGTGGGACGGGTGCGTGAAATGCTGACAAAGGAGCGGGAAAAGCGCCGGGACATGGTAAAGCGGATGCGCCGGGAGTACAGCGAGAAGACCCAGAAGGGCCGGGAGAAGCGGTACGCCGCGGAGATGCGTGCAAAGATCGCCAGACACACGGGCCCTTTGTCCGAAAAGCTGCTGCGTCCCACGGACAAGAAGCACATCCCGGATGAGCTGCGCGTGGTGGTGGCCGATCTGCTGCGGAACATCAACCTGGAGAGCGCATACAGCTACGACGAGAACGGACGGCTGCGGAAAAACGCCGGCGGCGACCCGACCCGACGGACGCAGGAGGCCGTGAAGCTGAAAAAGGCATACGAGGACATCATTGCCCGTGAGGGGAACATGGTGGTGGACCCCGATTTGCTGGACAGCGGCGGTCTGCTGGACAGTCTGGCGGCGCTGGGCGGAAAGCGTATCGCCGACATGAACGTGACGGAGCTGGAGACCGTATGGAACGCGGTGCGGGCCATCGAGGCCACGCTGACCAGCTACGACCGGACGCTGGCGAACCAGAAGTACGCACGGACCAGCGAGTGGGCGGACAGCCTTATGATGGGCAGCATGAGCCGGAAGCGGCGGAACCGGAAGATCTCGCTGGATATGGCGGACCCGTATACGTTCTTTTCCGCCTACGGCGACGGCGGCATGCAGGTATACCGGACGCTGCGGAACGCGCAGGACCGGGAGCACGTGATGCTGACGGAGCTGCGGGAGGCGGCTAAAAAGTTCCTGGATGCGGACGTGTACAAAAACCGCTTTGAACGGCACACGTTCACCACAAGCCGTGGCGTGGAGTTGACGCTGACCAACGAGCAGATCATGAACCTGTACAACCTGGCAAAGCGCGGTGAGCAGGCCATGAACCACCTGATGGTGGGCGGCATCGTGCAGCCGGAGATCAAGCGGGACGGCAAACTGAAAGCCATCCCCCGCGGGACGGAGAACATCCTGCTGACGCTGGAGGACGTCAGGGCCATCACGTCCGTGCTGACACCGGAGCAGATCAAGGTGGCGGACGGCCTGCAAAAGCTGGCCAGCACGAAGCTGGCGGAGTGGGGCAACGAGGCCAGCATGGCGGTGTACGGCTACCGCAAGTTCATGGAAACGCATTACTGGCCCATCAAGACGGCGAAGGAGGCCACGGCATCCAGCGTGGAGAATGGACCGGACATCGCCAGAGAGATCAAGAATATGGGCAGCGCAAAGGCCCTGACTCCAAACGCCAGAAACGCGCTGGACATCGGCGGCGTGTACGACGTGTTTGCGCAGAACGCCAGCGACATGATCAAGTACGCCACGCTGCTGGCCCCGATGGAGGACATCAACCGGCTGTACAACTACCGGTACCGGGACAGCATGGGCAACCTGACCGGGAGAAACGTGCGGCAGGTGCTGTCCGGCGTGTACGGCGACGCGGCGCAGAGCTACTGGCGGAACCTGATGCGGGACGTGCAGAACGGCATGGTGAAGAACGCCAGCGCCACCACAAGGGCCGTGGAGCGCATTGTAGGCAACACAAAGGGCGCCGCGGTAGGTGCGAACCTGCGCGTGGTCATCCAGCAGCCCACGGCGTACTTCCGGGCGGCGGTGGTGCTGGACCCGGAGAACATGGCGAAGGGCCTGGGCAACGGCGTGACCAAAGGCAACGGCTGGGACAAGGCACGAAAGTGGGCGCCAATTGCGGGCATCAAGGACACGTCCGGCTTTGACCAGGGCAGCCGGTACACCATTGCGCGGGAGGTATACGGCACGGACGGCAGCTTTATGTCGTGGCTGAGCGACAAGAGTATGTCACTGGCCGGAAAAGCCGACGCGGTGACGTGGGGCAAGATCTGGAACGCCTGCGAATGGCAGGTGGCGGCGGACACAAGCCTGGAGGTGGGCAGCGATGCCTACTATCAGCAGGTTGCGGAGGTGTTTACGGATGTGATCGACCAGACGCAGGTGGTAGACGGCATCATGCAGCGGACGCAGATCATGCGGGACAGCGACGCGCTGACGCGGCAGGCCACGTCCTTCATGGGTGAGCCGCTGAAAAGCCTGAATATCCTGATGCGTTCCTACGACGCATGGGTGTATGAAACGAACCCGCAGAAGCGCAGCAAGGCGCTGAAGCAGCTGAAGCGGGCCGTGGGTGCCTTGCTGGTGACGGACGTGGTGAACGCGCTGGCACAGTCCATCGTGGACGGCCTGCGGGACGACGACAAGGACAAGAAATACTGGGAGCGCGTTTTGGAAGCCTTTACCGGCATTACAGGGGAGGAAAAGGACTTTGGCGAGGCTGTCAAGAACATCACGCTGCAGGGCAATGTGAAGGGCAACATCACGCTGGTAGGCCGTATTCCCTACGCCAAAGACATTATCTCCATTTTGCAGGGCTACACCGTAGACCGCATGGATGCCGGCGCGGTGGACGACATCGTAAGGGCCACCAAGTCCATGATCTCTAGCGCCAACGGACAGGGCAAAAAAACGGCGGCGTACAACGTCAAGCAGTTCCTGACCGTGGTCAGCAAGATCTTCGGCGTCAGCGTGGCGAACCTGGGCCGGGATACCTGGGCCATTGCCAGAAGTATTGCCAGCGAGACTGGGAATGTGCGGCTGATGTTTGAGATGGAAAAGGCCATCTACCGCATGGACAAGAGCGCCGGGAACCGGAAAACGTGGTGCGAGCTGCTGTACCGGGCGCAGAAAGACAGGGACACCGAAACGGCGCGTCTGATCTACAGGGAGATGCTGGCGCACGGCTATGAGGAGACGGACGTGCGGCAGGGCGTGGAGGCCATTATGAAGCAGGAGCAGGGCGTAAACTCTGTGAAAGAACTGAAAAACCGGTGGATGGCACCGTAAAACAAAGAAAGGAGCAACGGGCGATAGGCGCAACCATCCTATGGCACCATCCCGCCGCAAGGCGGTCCGCAGGCCTGCGTAAGCAGGATGAACCAGCAGCACAGGGAAATCCGCGCCATGCTGAAGGGCATGGCACCCAAGAGGGCTATCGCATGGATCCAATCTTTTGAGTTACCACAAGAGGAAGCCCAGTGCATCGCGGAGTGCGATGTGCGGCGTCGCAGCTGCGTGGAGCAGGCATTTTGCATGAACGTGTCTGTGGACGTGGTAAAACGATGCCGGCGAAGGGCATACCGGAAAATTGCAGACGGGCTGAACGCAGAAAAAAGCCACACCTGAAAAGGTGTGGCTTTTTATTTGCCGCCGAAAGGGGGACGGCGGCGTGTGTTGGGGGGGATAGCCTGATTATACGGCGAAATAAATAAAAACGCAATAGAGACGCACTGATTTTTAACGCGCACTTATCAGCCACTTTATCGCCACTTTGAAATGGGCATATCCCTGTATGCTTACAGTAAAGAGAGGTGGTCGTGATGTTCGTGCGCTATAACCCAAACCCGGCGGGGAAAAACGTGGGGGATTGCCCGGTTAGGGCCATCTGCAAGGCCACGGGGCAGGGATGGCATGAGACATATGTGCAGCTGTGTATGCAGGGGCTGGCTTTGGCGGATATGCCCAGTGCCAACAATGTATGGGGCGCGTATCTGAAAAAACTGGGATTTAGGCGGCATATTATCCCGGAGGATTACCCGGACAGCTATTCCGTGGGTGACTTCGCAAGAGAACACCCGCGTGGTACATATCTTCTGGCGCTGGCGTCCCACGTGGTGTGCGTGATAGACGGAGACTGGCATGACACGTGGGACTCCGGGGCCGAAACACCTTTGTATTTTTGGGAAAGGACGGATGAGGAATGAACTATCCCTATTACGGAAACCCCTATATGCCGCCGATGCCGGACAACCTCGGCCAGCTCAGGCAGCAGCAGATGATGCCCCAGCAGATGCCGCAGATGCAGAACCCTATACCGCAGAGCGGCGTGCAGTGGGTATCGGGCGAACAGGAGGCCAGGAGCTGGATGGTGGCACCCAACGCGGCGGTGGCCCTTTGGGACAGCACGGCGCCCACGGTGTACCTGAAGCAGGCCGATGCCAGCGGCAAGCCGACGCTGAAGGTATACGACCTTGTGGAGCGGCTTGCAAACGCGCCTGAAGCAAAAAAGGACCCAGGGGCGGAATATGTGACCCGGGCGGAGCTGGACAAGCTGGCGGCCATTGTGGCCGAAATGAAGGCCAAGAAGAAGCGCAAGGTAGAGGAGGAAGAGGACGATGAGTAATCCGTTTTATCAGGCGATGGGCGGGAACGTAAACCCGCTGGGGAATTTTGGACAGCTGGTGCAGAAGTTCCAGCAGTTCAAAACAAGTTTTCAGGGCGACCCGAAAGCAGAAGTAGAGAAGATGCTGCAGAGCGGCGCGCTGACGCAGGAACAGCTGAACCGGGCACAGGCGATGGCGCGGCAGTTTCAAAACCTTTTGTGATCAATATCGTGGCCACGATTTGATGAAATACATCTTTATCCGAAAGGAGTGACGACAATGGCAATTACTGACGGCGGTCCCACCATGACCATGCCTGTGGCCCCTACCGGCATGATGGGCGGCGGCTTCGGCGGCGAAAACGGATGGTGGGTCATCCTGTTTATCATCCTGCTGTTCGGCTGGGGTCGTAACGGCTACGGCAACAACAACGGCAGTGTGATGGACGGTTATGTGCTGACTTCTGACTTCGCCAGCGTTGAGCGCAAGCTGGACGCGGTGAATAACGGCATCTGCGACTCCACGTTTGCCCTGAACAACGCTATCAATGGAGGCTTTGCTACGGCAGAGCTGTCCCGCGCAAACCAGCAGGCGGCGCTGATGCAGCAGCTCAACGCCATGCAGATGCAGTCTCAGGAGTGCTGCTGCGAGAACCGGGCGGCTATCGCCCAGGTGCGGTACGACATGGCGACGCAGGCCTGCGACACCCGCAACACCGTGCAGACGGCGGCCCGGGACATCGTGGAGAACGCGAACGCCAATTCCCGTGCGATTTTGGACTTCCTGACGCAGAGCAAGCTGCAGGATCTTCAGAGCGCCAATCAGGAGCTGCGCCTGCAGGCATCTCAGGCCGCGCAGAACAACTACCTGATCTCCCAGCTGCGGCCCACACCCATTCCCAGTTACCCGTCCTGCAACCCGTGGGCAAGCGGAAGTTATACAGGCTGCTGCGGCTGCTGACAACTGCATAGCATAGCTTTTTGTTGACGATTTTGTTGACGTCAACAAAATGGTCGGCCCCGTGCCGATACTGACAACAACGCGGCGGGGCAATAGCTCCGCCGCTGTATTTTGAAAGGAGTGATTATTTTG
>OBLG01002057.1_pt1 | contig 13217 bp, 5 predicted proteins | sample 1517451 | NCBI WGS metagenome assembly OBLG01 (sample SAMN04571694, study PRJEB22368) | human gut metagenome | biome: human gut; material: stool | host: Homo sapiens | place: Luxembourg | collected 2012-06-29
GTTTGGGTGGAGGAAAGTTCGGACAAGGGCACGACCATCGCGGTGGAGCTGCCGGTACAGTGAAGCTGCATCTCACATAGAGCAATAAGCCGCGCAGTGGGAGCACCCTTCGGGCGCTCCCGCCTTATCTTAGCATTTTGAATGACTTTGTGTTTTCCTAAAGGCCCCCGCTTCGGCGGGGGCCCTTGTCTTTTCACCTTTCATTTCCCGCTGCGTAGGATAGACTGTACGGAGTCGCCCGGCTCCGCATACTACGGATACGGAAAAGGGAGTGTCTATGCAATCATCTGTCCTTCAGGGGATATTGCTCCCCTTCTGGGGCACGTCGCTGGGTGCGGCGTGCGTATTCTGCCTGCGAAGAGCGCCCTCCGCCGTTCTGCGCCGCGTGCTGGAGGGATTCGCCGCCGGGGTGATGACCGCCGCCTCGGTGTGGAGCCTGCTGCTGCCCGCTATCGACTGGGCGGACATGGGCCGCTGGTCCTTCCTTCCGGCGGCGGGCGGCTTCTGGCTGGGGGTGCTGTTCCTGCGGCTGCTGGAGCGACTGCTGCCGGAGGCTGTTACCGACCGTTCCACCACCATGACCCTTCTGGCAGTGACGCTGCACAACATCCCGGAGGGGATGGCGGTGGGTGCGGCCTATGCCGGATGTGTGGCGGCAGGAGCCGCCGCGCCCGCTGCGGCGTTTACGCTGGCGCTGGCCATCGCCATCCAGAATGTGCCGGAGGGCGCCATTGTGGCCCTGCCCCTGCGTACCGCCGGTGCGGGGAAGGGGAGAGCCTTTCTGGGCGGCGTGCTCTCCGGCGTGGTGGAGCCCCTGGCCGCCGGCGTGACGGTGCTGGCGGCGGCGCTCATCGTTCCGGCACTGCCCTGGCTGCTTGGCTTTGCCGCCGGGGCTATGCTCTATGTGGTGGCCGCCGAGCTGCTGCCCACGCGCGGCGATTCCGGCCCGGGGGCGCTGGCCTTTGCCGCGGGCTTTACCGTAATGATGATCCTGGACGTGGCGCTGGGGTAGGGAGGAGGGTTGACAACGGCCAATTCCTGTAATATAATGTCGCTGACAAGTAAATAAACAGTCTGTTGATCCAATGTCGCCGGCGGCCGTACAGCCCACCACGGGCCAGGCGTCGGCATAGAAGGAAAGGGGTAGCCAAACCCCGCACGACCGGTACTGTGAGCGCAAGGATGCACCGAAGCGGCGAGAGCCGCCGGGACGAAAGTCCGCCATTGTGGGTAAGCCCATGAGAAGGTAGGCTGCAAACGAGGAGGGATGGCTGTCCCCCGCGGCGCGAGCCAGGAGAATTGCATTGTGTAGGACAAAGTTGCAGCGGGCGCGCTCTCCGTGTGCGGGAATCTTGTACCACCATGTAGATGTACCACGCTGACCTCCTGAACGGGAGGTCGGTGTTTTTTGCACCGCCTTTTCTGCGGTCTGCCCTGTGGGGCGGGCGGCGGGGGCGGCGACGTCTTTCCGTGGTGCAGAGGTCGTATCTATTGCGTTCGCTGTCCGGCTTTGCGCCGGGCAGCGTTTCATTTTCGCGGGACAGAGTGCACTCTGTCCCGTTTTTCATGCCCTGCATGAAAAATACTCTCCTTGCCAGACTGACACGCTGCCATACACAGCGAAGCGGTGCGGAAAACTCGACTGTCAAGCTGAGGCGCCGTGCGCTTTCCATCTGACCGTGAAACTGTGCAGACGAGTCCCCTTTGTCAAGCTGAGGCGGCCATTGGCCGCGTGCTTTTCCATAAGTGGGGCGGGGATGTTGCCGCATCCCCGCCCACCCCCTCACGTCGACAAAAAATTTACATAAAGGAGAAAGAGACATGAAGAAGAGAGTCATAAGCTGGCTGCTGACCGTCGTGATGGTCGTCAGCCTGCTGCCCACCTCCGTGTTGGCCGACACGCTGGCCGCGGATCAGGAGCAGCAGACCCAGCAGGAACAGATAGCTCCGGCGGACACGGAGAACACCGTCCCTGCTGAGAATGAGGAGACGCAGGAGCAGCAGGAGCCTGCTGAGGAAGTGCCTGTGTCCCAGATGACCAGCAGCGGCGGCACGGCGCCGATGCTGGCGGCGGCAGGCGCGGTGCAGAATATCGGCACCGCGGAGGCGTTTGCCGCGATGGAGCCCAGCGGCAATTATCAATTGACGGCGGACATCACCGTCACGGCGCCCTATGGCAACGATATTACCGGCTTTACCGGCTTTACCGGCACCTTTGACGGCAACGGCCACACCGTAACGCTGGATATCACCGCTTCCACGGCCAATGTCGGCCTGTTCAGCAAACTGGCAGGCGGCGCCGTGGTGAAGAATGTGATCACCGCAGGCAGTGTCACGGTTGATCATACTAACAAAAAAAGTTATGTCGGCGGTATTGCCGGTTATGCAAATGCGTATGAAAACCCCATTCTTATCGAAAACTGCAAGAACACGGCTGCCATCAGCGGCTATAAAGCTGTTGGTGGTATTTTGGGGCAGGGAACAAATACAAATGGGATTACAATTTATAGTTGTGCAAATACCGGTACAATAGCAGGAGCAAATACCCAAATTGGTGGTATTGCTGGTAGTATTACAGCTACTGCGACTATTGAATCCTGCTATAATACGGGTGATGTCAACGGATTTAGCAATGTAGCTGGAATTGTAGGTTCCGGAAGCAGTGGCACTTCACTTCAAGTAAAGAATTGCTATACGACTGGTCAAATTGGCATTATAGAGGGAAGTAGCAATTTAAGCTATGGATTGGTTGGTGGCGGCAAAAACAAATGTTCTGTTGCCAACAGTTATGCGTTGGAGAATACTGCGAGCAGTAAGGCGCTTGTGCCAAAAGCAAATAGTAGTTCGTATCAGATTCAAATTGACGATGTGTCTTGCTTTAAGCCCTTAGACGAGATGCAGTCCGCGGAGTTTGCCGCCACCCTTGGCAGCGCATTCCAGTACAATGGGGGCGGCTATCCTACGCTGAAGGACCCGGAGCCAGTGGTGGAAAAGAACGTCGTGTCTATTTCCGTAAAGTCGGCTAAAACGACGTGCTATACCGGCGATGAACTGGAGCTCAGTGTTACAGTTACCTATGACGATAACAGTAGCGAGGTCATCACCAAGGGTTTCACGGTGGCGGGATTTGACAACACCGCGCCGGGAAAGCAGACGGTGACTGTGACCTACAAGGAAAAAACGGATTCCATTGAGATCGAGGTCATTAAGAAGCCTGAGTTTGATGACTTCTTCGCTGGTATTGTTAACAGTGTTGAGGTGACGAATGATGCCACCTATCCTTATGTGGTGGACATGACCGACAGCGACGGCCTTTGCCTGCGCTCCAGCAATCCGGCTCAAGGAAATACAAGCAGTACATCTACGATTACGCTGAAGGCAAAGGCCAATGTGACGCTTAGCTTTAAGTATTGGGGCTGCAATTATGATTCTTCTTACGCAGCTCTTACGATCGTAAAAAACAACAGCTATAATCCAGAGATGCGGTCATGGGGGAGTACTCAGTGGAAGGACTTCACCATTGATCTGAAAAAGGGCGATACGCTGAGACTGAATCTTATAAAGACGTATGTCTCAGGTGATTACTATGTCAAGCTCAAGGATTTCACAGTTTCGTCCCTGTATGAGGTGAAGTTGACAGCGGAGCCTGAAGAGGCTGATGCGGTCGTTGCACTGAAGGACAGCACAGGCGCAGAACTTAAAGGTACGAATGGTGTATACATCGTTTCTGCAGGTGAGTATACCTACACGGTGTCGGCTTATGGGTATGACACTGTTACGGAAACGATCAATGTTGCTGCAGATGTGGCAAAGACGGTGCCGCTGACCAAATCTGCGGCCTATTCCGTGGCGTTTGATATCTCGCGCCCCGCAGGGATCACGGCGGATCCGACAGTGACCGTCAGAACCAACGGTAAGGCGGTATATACCGGTGATGGTACAGGCTGCAGTCTGTCCAATGGCAGCTACGCTTATACAGTTGCCTGCGATGGCTGCGATAATGCCGGCGGTATATTCTCTGTGAATGGCGATAAGGTGAATATCACAGTGACGCTGGCAAAAAAGGCGATATTTGAGGATTTCTTTGCCAATTGCCAGGGTATCACCGTCAGCGGTGACAAGGGGAAATTTACCATAGAGGGTGCTGGCAAGGACTCCTATCTCAAGACCACAGAAACGACCACACTGGCTCTCACAGCTACAAAGAATGTGAAGCTGTCGTTCAGCTATATCGCCAATGCGGCAGGGTGTGTGGAAGGCGACTGGTATGATGAGCCGGATGAATACTATTATTTCACCATAAAGAAGAACAGTAAACAAGTCAAGCTTGCTGACAGAGAAACTTCTTGGAAAGATTTTTCAGTGGAGCTTACGCAGGGTGATGTGCTGACCATTAGTTATGATGGTTATACCAGTTACTATTACGCAGCCCTGAAGAATTTTGCAGCAGTTCCGTTCTATACCCTCACCCTTAAAACTCCCGACGGTGCAACGGTGGTGCTGAAGGACCGTAGCGGCGCGGAGATCACCGGCAAAAACGGCGCATACACCGTTGCCGCCGGTACCTATGCCTATACCGTCAGCAAGTTCGGCTACGAGACCAAGACGGGGAACATCACCGTTAGCGCCGATGTGAACGAGACCGTCACGCTGAGCGAACTTGCCTCCTGCACCCTGACCTTTGCCGTAACTCCGGCGGAAAACGCTAAGGTGACCGTGACCCACCCCGTGGGCGGCACCATCAAGCCCGAGGCCAACGGCGGCTACAAACTCTACCTCGGCGAGACCTATGCTTACACCGTCACCAAGGCGGACTATGTCCCCGTTCACGGCAGCATCACCGCCGCCGAGGACAAGACGCTCTCCTTCACCTTAACTTACGCGGGTGAGGGCTGGGACGGCACCGCCAAGACCGCACCCACCCAAGACAAAAACGGCGTCTATCAGATCGGCACCGCCGCGGAACTGGCATGGTTTGCCGATGCTGTCCAAACCGGGCAGACCGCCATCAGCGCCAAACTCACCGCCAACATCAACCTCAACGGCAAGACTTGGACGGCCTTTGGCAAGTATGATTATAAACTTGAGGGCAAGTCCGGCTTTGCCGGGACGCTGGACGGCGATCGGCACATCGTCAGCGGCCTGAAGAGCACGGAAGGTCTGGTGAGCTGCCTTTCCTCCGCCGGTACGGTGAAGAACCTGACGGTCATCGGCACAGTCAGCGGCAGCAGTCATGTGGGCGGCATTGCGGCCACCAGTTCCGGCACCGTGGAGAACTGCCTCTTTGACGGCACCGTGACCACCAGTAGCAGCAGCGCCTCTGCCGGCGGCATCGTGGGACGCGCCTCAAAAGGCAACCGCATTGTCAACTGCGTCAACACCGGCGACATCAAAAACACCTGCACCTCCTATAGTTCCACGCTGAATATCGGCGGCATCGTGGGCTATACCTATGGCACCGTGGAGAACTGCTATTCCACCGGCAATGTGTCGGCAAGAACGGATAGAGACACCAACAAGGGCATCGGCGGTATCGCCGGGCAGGTGTATGCCTCCGCCGTTTTGCGCAATTGCTATGTCACCGGCGCCGTCACCGGTCCGAAGGCCGGCATCAGCCCGGTGGTGAACCTCGTGGCATCCGGCGCCACGGTGGAAAACTGCTACTACCTCCATGCCGCCGGCATCGGCGCATCGACTGCCGGTGCCCTGCAAAAGACCGCCGAGGAAATGCGCACCCCGGAATTTGCGGCGGAGATGGGGATGCACCTTGACAGCGGCAACAGCAACGGCGGCTTCCCGGTGCTGCCCTGGCAGGGCGGCACCCCCGTGGATAATGCCGACCTCAAGGCCGCTGCCGCCGCCGCCAACGCCTTGGAACTTCGCGGCATGAGCGCCGCCGACGTCGCCAAGAAAGCCAAGGCCGACTGGAACGCCGAGAATGTGCTGGGAATCTATGACCTTACGGACTATGACGATAAGGCCGACCTCTGTGAGGAATACGGCATCGAAGCGCCCGGCGAGGCGGTCACGAACCTGCACGACTACTTCCTGAACGCCCTGCAAAAGCACTTCTATAAGGAACTGGGGCTCGATGCCGAGAATGCAGACCTTCTGAAGGCCGATGCCACCGGCGTCTATCAGCTCCGCGGCCTTACCCCGGTGAGCAGCGACCCGGAGGAGGAAGAGGAGATCGCGCAGACCCATACCGCCTGCCTGACTCTGCCCGCGAGCGTCACCGTTTCCGTGGACGGGGAGGAAAAGACCGTTTCCCTCGCATGGACGGCGGATAACGCTCTGGTGAACACCGCCACCGGCGCGCTCACCGCGCCTGCGGCGGATAAGGTCACGGTGACCCTCACCGCCACTCTCCAAAGCGGCGCTGCCACGAAGACCAAGACCTTCACGCTGTGCCTCTGGTCCGAGAATGCGGAAAAGGTGCAGACTCTGGAGGATATTGCCGCCGAGTTCGCGCGCAAGAATACCGCCGTGCAGCCCCTGCAAGGCGTGGGGCTCTATGATGAAACCAACATCACCCAAGCCTTCCGCCGCCTGCTGGCAGAGCAGGGCTATGCGGATGTGGCGGACAACTCCGAGATCACCTATGTCAACGGCAGCGCCAAGGCCAACGGCTTTGACGGCACCAAGGTACAGTACATTGCCGACAACGGCAAAATCACCTACTTCACCGGCGACGGCACCGCCCGCCAGACCGTGCAGTACACGGGGTTGAAGTTCAACATCACCTATGCCGGGGTCACCAAGGAGATCACCCTCCGTGCCACCGTGGGGCGCAGCGCCGACGCGGTGCAGAAACTGCTGGAGAGCGCCGCCGAGTCCCTGAATTGGGAACTCATCCGCGGCGAGAACACCAACGGGGCCACCCAAAGCGAGGTGGCGGGCTGGACGCTCTACACCGTGAACGACCGCATCACCTCCAACCTCACGCTTCCCTCCAGCATTGCGGGGCGCTATGATGTGAAGGTGCAGTGGGGCACCCGGAACACCGAGTGGCTCTACATCACCAACGGCACCAACGGCACCGGCGTGGGCACCGTCAACCGCCCCCTGCAGCCCGCAGACGGCACGGCGCTGCCCGAGAAGTCCGGCAAGTTCCGGCTGATCGCCCGCGTGACCTATGACGCCTTCGATGACTACACGCTGGCGCACATCACCGGCGACAACGGCGTGGAGGTCTATGCCGATGTGTTCTTTGACGCCACCGTTGCGCCCTTCGACAGCAGCGTGACCAGCGAGATGCAAAACGCTCTGGCGGAGAAGTATCAGGGGCTCCTGCGCGACTTTGTGGACAAGACAAAGCCCGTGGACTTGACCGCCGTCAGCGACGATATGCAGATGCCCAGACCCGCTCTTCTGGAGGAAAAGGGCATCATGAGCGACAGTTATAACCAGAAGGTCACGATGGTGAGCCTCACCCCGGATGTGCTGGACTTCAACGGGTATCACGCCATGGTCTACCGCCCACTGCCCGGTGAGAAGCCGGTGGAGGCGAAGTATGTGGTGACCATCACCACCCGCAGCTCCGGCCTTCTGCTGGCGCGACAGGAGTTCAGCTTCACCATTCAGCCTTTTACCCAGCCGGAGTTGGATGGCGCTGCCGCCTTTATGACCGAGGCGCTGACCGGGGATGTCTACTGGGACGGTATCAAGAACAAGAATACGGTTAAGACCAAGGTCACCTCCGACCTGTACCCCTTCGCAGAGATCTGCAAAAACGAGGACGGCACGCTGAAATACGTCCGCGGCACGGTGAATATGACCTTCGACGGCATCGAGGCCGACGATATCCCCGGCTGGCTCGATACAGAGAAGTACCGCTGCTTCCGATCCTCCCGACCCTCCGTCATCGAGAATGAGCTGCTGCGTGTGCACCAGCCGGAGTACAATACGACAGTTACGCTGGACAGTGTCCTGACCTACACCAAGTACGCCCAGTATTGGGAAAAGTTCGGTATCAACGGCACCGAGGAGAGCAAGGAACGCTACAAGGACTTTGCCCAATTCTACAAGCAGCCCATCCACATCGACCTGACGGTGATCGGCGAGAAGAACGCCGCTGACCCCAACGAAAATCAGACCCTCACCGTGAAGGTCAAGGTGGACGGCTACAACAAGAACGGCCATACTTTCCAGGGAATCTCCGACTTTACCTTCACCGGCAAGGCCAACGAGGATCCCACCGCTTGGGACGCTGTGAAGGCGTGCCTTGACAGTGCCAAGTACACCTATACCGGCAGCGGCGCCTACATCAAGAGCATCACCGATGCGGCGGGCCACACCCTCAAGGAGAAGGGCGACGGCAAGTCCTCCGGCTGGATGTTCGGCATCGCCGTCAAGGGCGGCAACGAGACTCTGCCCAAGACCACGCTGGACAACACCTATCTCAAAGACGGCGACACCCTGCGCCTGTTCTTTACCGACACCTATATTCCGCTGGACCCGACGGATCCCATGGTGCCCGGTGCGGAAGTGCCCGGCTTCGATGAGGCGTATGCCGGCGCCAAGGCGTATATCCAAAGTGCGGTGAGCGCCCCGGTCGTCAGCTATCTCTTCGGCGAATGGGCGGTACTGGGACAGGCTCGCGCCAAAGTGCCCCTGTCCGAGGCATATATCGCGGCCTATTATGAGAAGGTCGTGGCCTATGTAAAGGCGAACATCGGCTCTGACGGCATCCTCCGGAAGCCCGATGATAAAAATACCCCCGTCATCACCGACAACGAGCGTATCATTCTGGCCCTTACCGCCATCGGCAAGGACCCCACCAACGTGGGCGACAAAAACCTGCTGACGGCGCTGCAGGACAAGGATATCATGAAGGTCACCGATACCAGTAAAACGGATATCAACGGCCTCGTCATGGGCCTGCTGGCACTCAACAGTCGCAATTACACCTCCGACACCTCCTGGCTGGTGCAGGCTGTTCTTGAACAGCAGAACAAAGACGGCAGCTGGAGCGCCAGCGCCGACACAAAACCCGTCGGCGACGTGGACATGACCGCCATGGCGCTGCAGGCGCTGGCACCCTACCATAAGGACGGCGGCAATGAAACCGTGAACACCGCCGTGGAGAAAGCCCTCAACTGGCTCTCCGGCAAGTATCGAAGCGGCTACGACTCCTCCGAGAGCTGCGCGCAGGTGGTCATCGCCCTTTCCGCCCTGAATTTGGATGCCAACACGGACGCGCGCTTTACCAAGACCGTGGAGGGGAAGACCCTGAGCGTGCTGGGGAACCTCCTGCAGTACCGCGTGGCGGAGAACGGCGGCTTTAAGCATCAGTTCGCAGACAAGGCCGTCAACGAGATGGCCACGGAGCAGGCGCTTTGCGCCATGGCCGCCTATGCGCGCTTTACCGAGAAGGCCAACGCCCTCTACGATATGACCGACGCCGCCTGCGCCCATCGCTTCGGCGAGTGGAAAGTGACCGTGGCCGCCACCTGCACCAAGGACGGCGTCAGCCGCCGGATCTGCTCCATTTGCGGCGTCGTGGAGGAAAAGCCTGTTCCCGCGACGGGCCACAAGTTCAGCGCGTGGACGGTGACCAAGGCGGCCACCTGCACCGAAAGCGGTATCAGCACCCGTAAGTGCAGCGTTTGCGGCACGAAGGAGACGATGATCGTCCCGTCTCTGGGGCACAGTATGACTGCCACGGCGGGCAAGGCTGCTACCTGCACCGAGGCAGGCAACAGTGCCTATTGGACCTGCTCTCGCTGCCACAAGTATTTCAGCGACGCGGCGGGAAAAACTGAGATTGCCAAGGATAGCTGGATCATCGCGGCGCTGGGTCACGACGAGGCTACCCGCGCTGCCGTGGCGGCTACCTGCTACGTCTCCGGCCGCACGGCGGAGACCTACTGCAAGCGCTGCGGGCTGGTTCTTGTTCCCAGCACGAGTATTCCGGCTACCGGCAAACACACCTATGTGGACGGCGTCTGCACCACCTGCGGTACCAGGAATCCGGCAGGGGGCATTAAGGGTGACGACCTCAAGGTGGACAGCAAGGACAACACGATCGTCACAGGCGGCGGTCTGACCATCAAGACCGACAAACCTGTTACGGATGAGAAGTTGGCGGAGATCAAGGCGGCTGTGAGCGACGGTGCAATCACCGTGACCGTGACGGATACGCTCCAGCTCACCAACGAGCAGAAGGCCGCCGACGGCGGCAAGAGCGCCCTGACCGAGGCGGCCAAGACGGCCGGTGACGAGGTTAAGAAGGAGCTGAACAAGCTGGCCGAGAAGCTGGACGCCCTGCGCGGCGACAAATCCCGCAAGAACGCGCAGTTGGAGAAGGTCGTAGACGTGACTGTGGCGCTGGTCAAGACGGAAGGGAACGAGATCAAGACCGTGGCGCAGCTTATCGAGCTGCCCCACAGCGTCACCGTGACCATCCCCATCACCGACGAGCTGTACGCGGCCCTTCAGGGCAAGCGCGTCTGCGTGATGCGCAGCCACACGGATAGCAGCGGCAATGTGACCACTGCCGAGCTGTCCGCTACGCTGGGCGGCACCAAGGGCAATTATGTCCTGACCTTCCAGACGGACAAGGCCTCCGCGTTCGCTATCGTCTCCTATGAGACGGTGTCCTCCGGGTACTACTACGGCGGAAGCGGTACGGCCGACAGCGGCAAGAAGGACTCTGCCAATACGGCGGACGACAGTCAGATGGTGCTGTGGCTGGGCAGCGCGGTCCTGGCGGCGGCAGCCGTTGTGGTGCTGACCCGGAAGAAGCGCGTTTCCAAGTAACAACAGAACAGCCGACGCAGGGGCGCGAAAGCGCCTCTGCGTATGGCGCTTTTATGAGGAATGAGAGATATGAAGAAAAACCACCGATTTTGGCTGTTGGCGCTGGCGCTGTCCCTGCTGCTGACCTGCGCCGCCTGCGGAAAAAAGACCGTATCGTACGCCCCCGGCAACATTCCCACGGCAAAGCAGGAGCAGACCACGGACACCAGGAAGGACGACACAGCTGAAACGGGCACCACCAAGGCTGACGGTAAGCAGGACGCGGCAAAGACTGAGGATAAGACCGCGGACGATAAGAAGCCTGACAAGCAGAAGTCGGCTGATGATGCCAAAAAGGCCGAGGAGGACGCCAAAAAGCAGGAGGAAGCCAAGCGCCTGGAGGAGCAGAAGCGGCTGGAAGAAGAGAAGAAACAGCAGGAACAGGAGCAGCCTTCTGCGCCGGACCCGGACCCTGCGCCTGCACCTGACCCTACGCCGGCGGCATCCGTATCGCTGTACATCTCCTGTGCCACGGTGCTTGATAATATGGACAAGTGCTCCGACAGCGTGAAGGGCCTTATCCCCGCCGACGGCGTGATCCTGTCCACCACGGTGACCATCACCGAGGGTGAGTCTGTCATGTCCGTACTGAAGCGGGCCTGCGGTGACGCGGGTATCCCGGTGAGCTCCAGCGGCAACTATGTCAGGGGCATCAACGGCCTGTTCGAAAAAAATGTGGGCAGGAGCTCCGGCTGGATGTACTGTGTGGGGGGAACTTTCCCCAACTATGGCGCGGACAGCTATACGCTCTCCGGCGGCGAGAACATCCAGTGGCTCTACACCTGTAATATGGGTGCAGACGTGGGCAATACCTACATGGGCTGACAAAAGGGCGGCTTTTGCCGCCCTTTTTCCGCACGCAGGATTGACGTATCCCCTGGCGGCAGGGTATAATCAAAAGGTTAAGACATCATGTATGCAGGAGGTGATCCCATGGACGATACGCTGCGCACTTGCCATCCGGCGGTGAGCTTTGCCTATTTCGCCCTGGTCATCGCCTGCGCGATGCTGCTGATGCACCCGGTGTGCCTGGTTCTGTCGACGCTGGGCGGCGGGTGGTATGTTGCCCGTCTGCTGGGCGGCAAGGGCCTGCGCCGCCACCTGCTGTGGCTGCTGCCCATGGCCCTCCTGGCGGCGGCCCTGAACCCGGCCTTTGTCCACCAGGGCGTCACCATTCTGGCCTACCTGCCCTCCGGTAATCCCCTGACGCTGGAGAGCCTGCTCTACGGTCTGGCCGCCGGCGCCATGCTGGGCGCCGTGGCGCTGTGGTTCGTCTGCGTCACCGATGTCATCACCTCGGACAAGGTGGTGTACCTCTTTGGCCGCGTCATCCCGGCGCTGTCCCTGCTGCTGAGCATGATCCTCCGCTTTGTACCCCGCTTTGTCCGGCGGCTCCGTGCCGTGGCGCAGGCGCAGCGGCATCTGGGCCGTGATACCCAGACCGGCGCCCCGGTCCGGCGCGTCAGAAGCGCCCTTCGTGTGTTCTCCATCGTTGTTACCTGGAGCCTGGAAAGCGGGCTCATTACCGCCGACAGTATGCGCTGCCGGGGCTATGGCCTGCCGGGGAGGACCTCCTTCTCCCTCTACCGCTTTGACCGGCGTGACGGTGCCGTCGCCCTCTGGCTGGCCTTCTGCGGCCTGTATCTGCTGGGCGGCGGTCTGGCCGGCGGCTTGCGCTTTCAGTATTACCCCATGCTGCTCAGCGGCCCCGTCACACCGCTGACGGTCAGCTTTTTCGCCGTTTACGGCCTGCTCTGCTTTACGCCGGTGCTGCTGGACGCCCTGTCCCGGCGCCGCTATCTCGTCCGGAAAGGAGGGACTCCCCGTGCCTGAACTGCTGCGTTTGGAGCATTTTGGTTTTACCTATCCCCAGCAGCCCTGCCCCGCGCTGGCGGATGTGTCCCTCACGGTCCGTCAGGGCGAGTTCTGGGTCCTCTGCGGCGCCTCCGGCTGCGGCAAGACCACGCTTCTCCGCCAGCTGAAGCCCGCCCTGCGCCCCCACGGTGCGGCCGAGGGCCGTATCCTCTTCGACGGTCAGCCGCTGGATGACCTGCCGCCCCATCGGCAGGCCGCTGATATCGGCTTCGTCCTCCAGTCTCCGGAGGAGCAGACCGTCACCGACAAGGTCTGGCATGAGCTGGCCTTCGGACTGGAGAGCCTTGGCTGCGACACGCCCTCCATCCGCCGCCGCGTGGCGGAGATGGCCTCCTTCTTCGGCATCCAGGACTGGTTCCATAGGAAAGTGGACGAGCTCTCCGGCGGCCAGAAGCAGCTGCTGGCCCTGGCCTCGGTCATGGTGCTCCAGCCCCGTCTGCTGATACTGGACGAGCCCACCAGCCAGCTGGACCCCATTGCCGCCGCCGACTTTTTGCAGACCGTTGGCCGCCTGAACCGCGAGCTGGGCATCACCGTCCTCC
>OBLG01002087.1_pt1 | contig 13056 bp, 7 predicted proteins | sample 1517451 | NCBI WGS metagenome assembly OBLG01 (sample SAMN04571694, study PRJEB22368) | human gut metagenome | biome: human gut; material: stool | host: Homo sapiens | place: Luxembourg | collected 2012-06-29
GGACCGGCCGTTGGCCGGAGGGTTCTTAAGTTTGACGGCCTTTCAGGCCGAGGGTTGTGGTATCGCCCTATCGGGCGATGAGTATAAAGTCTGCGTTACGGGATTGGCTTTCTGTGTCATAGGGTCAGCGGATAGCAGATAGCAGATAGCCGATAGCACGCAGCCCCGCTCGAGATGACGATGGCGGCAGGCAGAATACAGTCGGGGCAAATGACAAAACGCTGCCCTCCATTCCCGTCATTTCGACCGTAGCGGAGCGGAGTGGAGAAATCTCACTCCGCAATAGCCCAAGAAGCATTGAGGTGGGAGATCTCTCGACTCAGAGTATCATCAAAGCGTTTTCCATCTGTCTCCCATACCGACACATACCTCCGCTCGAGATGACGAAAGAACCGTGTCTCCCTACTGTCATATAAAAAAAGGGCGCGGCTTCGCCATTGGACACACCTTCGGTGTGAGGGTTGGCGGGACTTCGTCCCCCTGTAATTGTCCCACCGCCTGCGGGGGGAAGGTGGTACGCAGTACCAAAGGGGGAAACTCCATGCTGGTAAGAAACCACTTATGTTTCATTTTTCCATGTGCCAAACCTTCCCGCTGTGCACATCCGGCATAAGGATACACGTCAGCCAAGGTGGGCGCCTGGCCTGCCCATTAAGGCGATTTCCTTTGGCCGCCCCACCGAACTGCGGGTAGCAAGTTTTGAGGTGGCACGGCCCTCTCCAGGGCTCTGTTTTCCCATTCAAAAAGACGCCTTTCCCCTGAAGGCGTCTTTTCTATTTTTTAAATGGTCACCATGAAATGGCCGATCAGCATTTCCAGTGCCCTTTTCACCACCTGATGGAATCTTCCTTCCGCCAGCTCATACACTGCCTTCGGCGCCACAGCCTCGCTGTCCGTCCGTTTGGCCACCACGCCGCAGAGGGAACCGGCCGAAAGGCCCAGCACCGAGGTGAGGGTGAAGAGGGTGGCGTTTTCCATTTCAAAATTCGTACAGCCCAGGGCCCGGTATTCCGCAAGGCTCCCCTGCAGATTTTTCCGCACATAGCCGGAGAAGCTGTCATAGCGCTCCTGTCCCGGCCAAAAGCTGTCGGTGGATACGGAAATCCCTGTTTTACAGGGTACCTTCAGCTCCCGGGCCGCCTCCTCCAGTGCCAGGGTGATTCGCATGTCTGCCATGGCAGGATAGGCAAGGGGCGCATAGGCTCGGGAAGCGCCGTCCCTGCGGACGGCTCCCTTATTGATGACCAGGTCTCCCAGATTCAAGTCCTCCTGAATGGACCCGGTGGTGCCTACCCGGATAAAGGAAGTCACCCCCAGCCGGGCCAGCTCCTCCACCGCAAAGGTGACACAGGGACCGCCCATGCCGGTGGACATGACCAGCACCGTTTCGCCGGAAACCCTGGCCTTCCAGGTGGTGAAATCCCGGTGAGAGCAGACGAAAGATGCCTTCTCATCCAGCGCCTTCGCCAATCCTTCCACCCGCCCCGGATCTCCGGGCACCAGGGCATACCGGGCACCTTCCGTCATCTCCCGGGAAAGGCCGGTATGATACATGATTTCATGAGGCAATGCGTAGTGAGGCATATTTTTCTCCTTTTAATGAGCTAGTGGACTGGTAATTGATTTATCGCCACATTTCTATACAACTTCTATTTATTTCATTCCGTTGTGAATCTTAATTGTTTTAATCAAAGAATTTAGCATTTTAGCTGTCTGGATAGCTAAATCCATAACCACATCTATATCCTCCTGCATAAGGTATCCGTATTCTACACATAGGATAAGCTGTGTCTGTATTTCAGCAACTGACCCATTAGATATATACAGAAACCTGATAAAATCCCTGAAGTCCGTAAACCCCATAGACCTATCTCCTGTTATGTCACAAAAGTGCAGCATACCACTAGCTCACTAGGGAAGCGCTGATTAAATCATTGTTTGCTTTTATTCTTAAATTTTTATGCAATGCGAGGAATGGGCTGACGCGAATAGCGAGCTATTTAAGGAAGCCCATGACGAAACAGTGCATAAAAATTCTTATAAAAGAAAACTCTATGAATTAATCAGTGCTTCCCTAGTACACCAGCACACTAGCTCACTAACACACTAATTCATTTCTTTCCCTTCTTCCCCTTCTTTCCTTTCTTCTTATCCTTTTTCCCGTGCTTCTTGCCTTTCTTTTCTTTTTTGGACAGAAGCTCTTCTGCTTCCGGCAGGGTGCGGGCTTCGCTGATGGGAATCATATCTTCTTCATCCAGGTTCCAGTCCCCTTCAATGTTGTCCTCGCCGTCCGGATCCCCCAGGGTGTGGGTCTTGTATTCCAGGTTCAAATCGTCGTCCATAGCATCGGCTTCCCCATTGTCCTCGCTTCTTCCTGCCAGCTCGGTAAGAATTTCCATCATTTCATCGGCCAGGCGGGAAATCTGGCGGATTCTTTCCTCCTCTGCCGGCCGGAAATCGGGGCTGGGGGACAGCATATAGGTCTGAAGGAAAGCCTGATTCTCCTTCAGGTCCTGTTCCAGCCTATGAAGCCGTTCTTTCAGACATTCTTTCGTTTCACTGCTCATGTTTTATTTCCTCCTCTTCTTTGCCTTTCGTTACAAGGACTTTATCCACCCGCCGGTTATCGCAGTCCATCACCTCAAAGGTGAATATGCCATACCGGGCTTTTTCTGTTTCTTTCGGTATATATCCAAGGAGATAGGTAATAAACCCTCCCAATGTCTTGTAGTAGCCTTCCGCTTCTCCCGGCAGCTCGTCTTCTATGTGGAAATACTCACGAAAATCGTCGATGGAGCAGAGTCCCTCCACCAGCCAGGAATTTTCGGAACGGCGGATGAACTTGTTCTGCTCCTCCAGAATATCTTCCTTGTCACCGGGCATATCCCCCACGATTTCCTCCAGCACATCATGAAGGGTGATGAGGCCAGACAGGGTGCCGTATTCATCGATAACGATGGCTTCATGGACGCCGCGGGTGCGGAAAAGCTTCAGCACCTTGGTCAAAGTCAGGGTTTCCGGAATGTATACCGGCGCATGCACCGTTTCCATGAGAGATTTTTTCAAAGCCTTTCCCGGATGGGCATGCTGGTCCATCAGCACATCGGACAAATCAGCCAGCCCTTTGAAATCGTCCAGAGAGCCGCTGCCAAGGGGCAGGCGGAAATGGGACGTCTTCATCATATCGGCCCAGATTTTCTTCTCACTGTCCTCCAGGTCGATCCAGTCCAGCTGGGGGCGGGCCGTCATGCAGTCTGCTGCCGTGCGGTCATTGAGCTCGAATACATTATCAATGATTTCCGGTTCTTCCTTGTCAAAAGTGCCCAGCTTGGCCCCCTGTTGGAGAAGCACCTTGATTTCCTCTTCCGAAACCGGCTGCTCCCCTTCCATATGAATGCCAAGGAGACCCACCACGGCCTTGGTGGACCAGGTGGAAAAAAGCACCAGCGGCTTGCACACCGTAGCCATTATAATCATGGGCCGGGCCACAAAGCAGGCCGCCTTCTCCGGAATGGCAATGGCAATCCATTTCGGCGCCAGCTCCCCGATAATCAGGGAAAAATAAGTCACCAGCACCATGACAGCCACCATGCTCACCATCTGGGCATAAGGCGCCAGCGGCGGGAACTTCGACAGCTCCTCACCCAGAGGCCCCGACAGGGACGCTCCGGAAAACATACCGGTAATGATGCTGATGGTGGTAATGCCCACCTGAATGGTAGAAAACAGCTCCTCCTTCTTCTCTGCCAGACGCAGGGCATAGCCGGCGCTCTTATTCCCTTCATCAATCATTTCCTGGAGCTTCGTCTTCCGCGCTCCCACAATGGCGATTTCTGCCAGAGAACAGACCCCGTTGGCCAGGACCAGTAAAATGATAATAATGATTTCAAGCCATATGTGGCCGTCGTCCATTTCGTTACTCCTTCTTTACTGAAAACAATGAATTTTATCTCGTTTCATTATATCATGAATGGAATGGCCGTGGACACGCCTTCGGCGTGAGGGTTGACAGGGCTGCGCCCCGAGGGTTCTTAAGGTTCTTAAGTTTGACGGCCTTTCAGGCCGAGGGTGGTGGTGGCGGCTTCGCCGCAGATTATAAAAAAGCCGGCCCCATCCCCGTCATTTCGACCGAAGCGAAGCGGAGTGGAGAAATCTCCCCCCCTCTGATGGTACGGGCAGCATTACGGTAGGAGATCTCTCGACTCAGAGCATCATGGGATCGGTTTCCATCTGCTCCCCATAGCGGCATGCGGCTCCGCTCGAGATGACGGTGGCGGCAGGCACCATTGGACACACCTTCGATGTGAGGGTTCAAAAGGTTCAGAAGGGAAGGTTCTTAAGATGGACCGGCCGTTGGCCGGAGGGTTCTTAAGTTTGACGGCCTTTCAGGCCGAGGGTGGTGGTGGCGGCTGACGCCGCAGATTTTATAATGCCGCCTTTGGCGGCCCTCTCCACCCATAAGCGGCAAGTGATATGGCAACGTTCCTCTCCTCCATGCTACTTGCCCACCCCCTTCCCGGGGGTGGGTGGCGAGCGGAGCGAGACGGAAGGGGGCGGCTGGATGGGCCACTCCGTGGCCCGGGGTTCAAAGGGTTCAGAAGGTTCTAAGGTTTGACAGAACTTTCAGCCGCGGTGCTTTATTGTCCCACCGCTCAGCGGGGGGAAGGTGGTGCCGTAAGGCACCAAAGGGGGGAAAGCCACCGAAGGTGGCTGATCACCGTAATGCGTATCAAACTATATGACTCATAAAGCCCATCCCGTAACGCTGACTTCATAAGCATTGCCGCAGAGCGGCAATCCGCAACCCTCGGCCCGAAGGGCTGTTGCCCCCTGAGCGCTAGCGAACACAACCTGCCGCCATCAGGCGGCCATAACCCTCGGGCCAAAGGCCCGTCAACCCTCATACCGCAGGCATGTCCAAGGACAAGAAGCCTAAATGACACAGTCCGCTGATTGGTGGTCAGGACAGCGATGGAGTGCCACTTCGATGCTCTGCCTTGTACACCCTTTTGCCTCTTCGAGGCATTTCCCCTCAAGGGGAAACGAGAGCGTTACGGATTAACCTATCTGCATTACTGCGCTCGCCTCCCCCTATCCAGGGGCAGAATAAACCTCTCTATCTTCCCAGTCTTTGGCCCTGCCAGCCATCAAAAAGGCGCTCTCTTTACCAAAGGGCGCCTTTTTTGACCATCTGCTATTTTCCCTAGCTCCCTGGTTTCCCAGCTCACCAGTTCCCTACTTTCTCGGATGTTTCTTATCCTTATACATTTTCCTGTCCATTTCCATGATCAGTTCGTCGATATCGGTGATGGGAGCGGTGCGGAAGGCGATGCCCAGGGCCATGCTGAGGTTCTGCAGGTGCAGTTTGCCCTTCAGTTCCGCCGCCAGCTGCTGTGCCCTTTCTTCATCAGCTCCTTGTGCCGCCAGGATGAATTCGTCGCCGCCCATGCGGAAGGCGTGATCCCGGCCCACCAGTTCGCCGGCAATGGCTGCCAGTGTTTGGAGGGCCCTGTCGCCGGCTTCGTGACCCTCTTTGTCGTTGATTTGTTTGAGGCCGTTCATATCGCCGAAGAGGAAGGCTGTCTTTGTGCCTGCCGGAAGGCCCTCCACGTATTCCATGAAGGCCAGGCGGTTCTTGAGGCCTGTGAGCTGGTCTTCATGACTCAGGGCCTGAAGCCGGTCCATCACATTCCGGTTGCGGATGAGGCTCGCCGCAAAGCGGGTGAGAGTATCCAGAAGGGGGCTGGCTTCTTTCATGATTTTGTCCGAAGGGTTCACCACTTCCGTGTAGCCCAGAGACAGGCCGCTGATGACCAGATGGCCGGAGATGAGACGCTTCAGTCCCGGCCGGTAGTCCCCGCTGGAAATCCCGTACTCTTTCTGCACTTCTTCCACATCATCAATGATGGCGATCTGGTCGGGCCCGAAGCGGTCGTAAATGGGCCTTGCCAGTTCCATGGGCACATGCTGCATGGAGGCCTGAGAAGGCGGTATACCGGGAGCGCACCATTCGTAGGTGTTCTTCACAGTGCCATCGCCCTGTTCTTCAAAAATACATACCTTCTCGGCCTCCAGGATTTTTCCCACCCGGGCCAGGAGACGGTCGATGCCTTCATGAGGTGTGGGGGCGGTAATTCCTGCCGCCAGGGCATCATTTACCGCCATTTCCTGGAAGAGCATGTATTTCTTCCGATAGTTCCCTTCCGCATAGCTGCCCAGGTTTGTGGCTAATTCAAAATGGCCATTCTTTCCATGCCAGGTAATCAGGGTATGCTGGATGAGATAATCGCCGCCGGTATTCATGTTATGGAAGGTCTGGGTATAGAAACGGTCCCGCCGGAGGAAGGGCAGGGGACAGATTTCGCAGGGTGAAGACTGTCCGCAGATGAGTTCATAGCACTTCCTTCCGGCATAGGGATAGTCTTCCGGCAGACCCAGGTCCCGAAGGCCTGCCTTGTTCATATAAAGGAGGCTGTAAGTGTCGGGGTCGGAAATCATGATCTGGTCTCTGCTGTTGTCGAAGACGGCCCTGTCAAAGGCGATGCGGTCCCCATAATACAGGGATTCCCCGTATTTCTCCTGTTCCGCCTCCGTCAGGCGGCGGGCCAGAAGATGGAAGAGTCCATCCACCGTGCGCGCCTCCGATATCATGGCCAGGGCATACTGGAGGAAAAGGGTGACCTGCCGTCCCGCCTCTTCCCGGATGCCATGGATTTCATTGGACAGATCCAGCATACGGCGCCGGATGTCTGCCGTGTTCTCCGCCTTCATCAGGACACAGAACCGTCCGCCTCCCAGATGTGCGATGGAAGCGCCTTGGCGGAAGAAATGGGAAATCAGTTTCGCCAGCCGGGAAATCAGTTTCTTTCGCACGGCCATGCCATAGAGACGGCCCACATCGTCCAGGGCGGGGATGTCCATGAAGAGGGCAGCGCAGTTTTCGCCATAGGATTTGTAATTGTCGAAGTAATGGATAGCTGTGATAAACATGCCCCGGTAGTTCAAAAGGCCCGTTTCCGCATCCTTCATATCCAGCTCCTGGTTATCCCGCCGGATTTTCCCGATGCTGTCCCGATCGATGAAATATCCCACCAGGCCGGCGATTTCATTGCCCCGGTATATGGGAAACTTGGTAGCCTGTACATAGTGGATCCGGCCCTTGATGACACACTGGCCGATCACATCCCTAGCCACCGCCCCCTGGCGAAGCACCTTCTCCTCTTCATCCCGGAAGCGGCGCCCGTTGACGTGCCAGCCGATTTCATCATCTGTCTTTCCCAGAATGTCGGGCAGGGTGAAACCGTATTTTTCAAGGAATGCCCGGCTGGCCCCCAGGAAGCGGCCGTTCCGGTCCTTCCAGAAGAAACAGATAGTTCCATTGTCTTCCAACGCCTGCAGCACCGAAGAGCGCTGCTTTTCTTCCTTCTCCATTTCCGGCAGAGACCCCAGAGTGGACAGATAGGAAGGAAGCACCGCCGTCCCCCTGGCGGCAGCCGAGGCGGTATCCTTGATGCCCAGAAGAATATCTCCATCCCAGGAGGAACCCAAAAGGGCAAAATTAAATTCCTTCCACCGATAGCTGCCGTCATCCATTTTCATGCGGAAAAGATCAGTCACCGCACTGCGCTTTGCTCCCCGGGCCTCCTTTTCCAGCACCCCCGGCTTCATAATCCGGAGGAACCGCTCCTTATCTTCGGGATGCATGAAATCGCCAAGCTTCAGGAAGCGGCCCAGAGGCACAGTCTCCCCGGTACGGGCCACGCGGTTCATGGACTCCGCCACCTCCACCAGGCCTTCCTTCTTCCGGATCACATAGAGCCCGTCATAAACGATGAAAAGATGGCGCAGCAGCTTATCCATGCGATGGGTTTCCTTCTTGTCCCGGGCGACTGAAATCAGGTAGTATTCCATTTTCCCGGCATAGCCATGATCATCCTTTGCCAGCACCTGCAGGGTGCAGCGCATATACTGTCCATGGAAGAGGTAATTCATGGACTCCTTCCTGCCGCCCTTGGCAGATGTGTCCAGCAGTTCATGGAACTGCTGCATCACCGGCAGGTCCAGTTTCACCAGCCTCATGCCCCCCTTATCCTCGTAGGTAGTCTTCAGGGCCGCCGCTTCCCGGCGGCTGGCTTCATTTTCCAGAAGGATGGCTATATTTTCTCCATCATAGAGGAAAAGAGCCATAGGCGTGTCGCCAATCACATTGGCCAGTCCCACCTTTTCATAGAAAGCATTTTCCATCGGTGTTTCCACAGCCAGATGACGCTGGAGACAGTACTGGTAACTCTCCTCATAAGGCAGCGCCTTCCCGTAGTACCAGCCCTGGATTTTCTCGCAGCCCATGCTCTTCAGAAGCTCCGCCTGGGCCCTGGTTTCCACCCCTTCTGCCAGGGTATGGATGCCCAGCTTCTTGGCCATGAAAATGATGGAACTCATGATTTTCCGGCCCTGGTCATTCTGGTTACGCTGGAACGCCATATCCAGCTTCAGCGTATCGAACCGGTACGTTTTCAGCACATTCAAAGAGGAATAGCCGCTGCCGAAATCGTCCAGCCAGCACTCATAGCCTGCCTTCCGGAACTTCTCGATTTCCTGCTTCAGCCGCCCCTCATTCTTCTTCAATGCAGACTCCGTGATTTCTATATGGAAGAAATTCCGGGGCACCTGATACTTCTCTATCAGCTCCTCCATAAAAGAGAAGGGATCCATCACCTCAAAATCCACGGCCGACAGATTCACCGACACCGGCACAAAAGGCCGGTGATTATCCATAATAAACCGGTACAGTTTCGCCACCTTTTCTATGACATAGCAGTCCAGCCGATGAATCAGCCCGGCCTCCTCCAGCACCGGCACAAAAACAGAAGGCATAATCACGCCCCGCACCGGATCCTCCCACCGGGCCAGAGCCTCCGTGCCGCAGACCTTGCCGTTGAGCGTACGGATGACCGGCTGATAGTACACCTTGATATATTCTTCCTTCAAGGCCCTGTCGAAACTGCCCAGCACATAGGCCCGATCCGTCAGGTACTGCCCCATGGACTTGTCATAAACCGCCCAGATCCTGCCGGCGTCCCCCTTGATCCAGTCCGCCGCAATCTTGGCCCGGTCAAAGAGAAGATGAAGGCCGCTTTCACTGACCTCCACCGTATCGGGGTCGAATATATTCACCCCTGCCTTCAGCTGCACTGCCGGATCCCCGGTGTAGTCCCTCACATCCCGGGACACCGCCTCGATCCGCTCCGCCACATCATGATGCAGGGCCAGCACCGCAAAGGTATCACCATTGAGATGGGCAATGAAGGAATGGGGAAAATGGGTAGAAAGACTCTCTGCCAGGAAATGGATGAGCTCATCCCCCGCCCCTGTACCGTGGCGGGAATTATAAACCTTGAAATTGGTGAGATTGAAATACACCGGCGCCCGGCTGCCGAAGATGCCCTTCTTCACATCCTCCCGGGCCAGCCTGGTAACGGCAGAATAAAAAGCCTTCCGGTCCATGACCTCCAGCCCCCGCGCCTTTCCCTCCCGGTCACGGATGCAGGATAGACACCAGGCCTTCCCCAGGCCCTCATCCTCATAGACCCCCGCCGCCCCCTTCACCGGGATACTGCCGGAAGACGTGCGCAGCTGAAAATAAAAAGAACCGCTCCTTTCCTCTGCTCCGCAGCGCTGGCCAAGAGGCACATACCCCTCAGCCACAAGCCCCTTAAAAGAGCTGCCCCGCTGTGAAAAAAGCTCCTCCATGGAAGAGAAGCCCATGAGCAGAAGAAAAGAACGGTTTGCATAAAGCACCCTTTCCTCTTCATCCATAGACACCAGACAAATCCCGCAGGGAAGCCCATCGAGCCCCGCCTTTCTCATGCCGCTGCCATCTGCCATATCTATCATCTGCCTTATAACACCCAGCCCCGTCAGGGTACATCCCTTTTCCCCGGGCCGAAAAGCTTCACAAAATCACCTTCATAAAAAACAGACTGCCATGTAATATAAGTTTTATGTTACATTAGCCTTTTTAAAATATTATATCACATGCTATGTGAAGTAATAAATATATAGAAATTAAATTCCATTGTCTACCCCCCCCGTAAAAAAATATAAGGCATTCTATATTAAATGCAGAAGAGGGCCGCCACAGGCAGCCCGGGTTCAGAGGGTTCAGAAGGTTCAAAGGGTTCAGAGGGTGGTGGTGGCGGCTTCGCCGCAAATTATAAAAAAGGGGCCGCGGCTGGCGCCGCGGGTTGTGCAGAAGGATTGTGTAGGGAAAGGTTCTTAGGATTGACCGGCCCTATGGGCCGGAAGGTTCTTAAGTTTGACGGGCCTTTGGCCCGAGGGTTGTGGTATCGCCCGCAGGGCGATGAGTATAAAGTCAGCGTTACGGGATTGGCTTTCTGTGTCATATAGCATGATAAGCACTCTGGTGATTGGCTCACTGCGTTCGCCACCCCCCTATCCGGCTGTGCCGGACTTCCCCCTGTTTAGGGGGCAGAATAAAGCTCTGAAAAGCAGTCCTTTCATAAGCAGCTCACAGCATAACGGAGCTTTATAGTGCCCCCGCTTGCGGTGGCAAGGGAACTGGATTCGCAGGGAGCCGTAGGCGACTGAGAATCCAGTGACACGCTTCCCATCGGGGCGGAAAGGTGGTGGCGCCAGCCACCAAAGGGGGAAAACGCCGAAATGGTACCTTAAGTATATGACTCGCTGTTTTTTCCCTCATATCTCTCGTTTCCCCTTGAGGGGAAGTCCCGCGAAGCGGGAAAGGGTGTACAAGGTAGAGCACCGATAGGATGCTCCATCGCGGTCCTGACCGCCAATCGGCGGCCCCCTGAGCGAAGCGATGCACAGCGAACACATTTTGCACTATGCGAACTGGATTTGTAAGGGAGCATCAGCGACCTGAAAATCCAGTGAGTCAGTGACAGCAGTGGATGAAGGAGCGCTAGCGACGCGCAAAATGTAGTGAGTCGTTTTCCCTTTAGGGGGTGCAGATTTTAAAGAAAAGGGGCGCAATCTTCTTCCATTCATTTTTCTCTATCCCATGTTTCCAGGAAGTCCTGAAGCCCCATAATCATAATGCCATTTTCATCGCGCCATGGGAGGATACGATCCCGCACCACTATGATTTTTTCAAAAGAATCCCTGATTTCCAGGAAAGGCCTCTTCTCCTGCCTAATTTTTTCCTCATCATCCATACGGTAGGCCGACTGGATATACACCTTTTGATTTCCTCTGCCCGCAATGAAATCAACCTCCAGGGGACTTCGTTTCGACCTGGTTCCCCCATTGCTTGTGTAAGTATTAATATTTCCCACATCCACATGCTAGCCTCGGATACGCAGAACGTGGCGCTTCCATATATCCTCCTATTACTAAATTTTGTGGTTTTCAACAATTTTTAGTAATAGAATACAGGGATTTATCAATGTGATGGCGCCCTTCGGGCGCAAATGACAAAAACGCTGCCCCCATCCTCGTCATTTCGACCGTAGCGGAGCGGAGTGGAGAAATCTCCCCCTCTGATGGTACGGGCTGCATTACGGTGGGAGATCTCTCGACTCAGAGTATCATCAAAGCGTTTTCCATCTGCCCCATACCGACACGCAGCCCCGTTCGAGATGACGATGGTGACGAGCGCCCCTATCGTCATTTCGACCGTAGCGCAGCGGAGTGGAGAAATCTCACGCCCCAAATGACAGAAAAGCCGGCCCCCATCCCCGTCATTTCGACCGTAGCGCAGCGGAGTGGAGAAATCTCCTTTCTCCCATGGTACATGAAGCATGGAGACAGAAAATCTCCGGGCTCAGAGTCCCCATAGAGCCTCGCATACCGGCCCGTTACCCGCTCCAGATGGACCATGGGCAGCCCCTTACTGTCATGGAACCAGAATAAAGGCATAAAAAAAGAAGCCCTCTTTTGAGAGCTTCTTTTTTGTTTATGAAACTAGATTCTCTTTTCTTTTCAGAAATTAGAATTTGTAGTTCAGGGAAACGGTCCAAGCATCGTCCGGATCTTCGCCCTGATCAGCGTCAGCTGCGAATGCATATTCAGCATGGAGCTGTACGTTCTTAGCCAGGGTTACATCGCCCATAGCGTTCCAGAATTTCAGCTTGCCAGCATCAGCAACTGCATCAAGGATGTTGGTCTGCCAGCCAGTAGCACCGAGGTATACACCATTGCCTACGTTGTTGTATGCAACGGAGAGATCCCAGGTGCCCGGTTTCTTCCAGTTAGCTGCGCCATAGGAGAGACCAGCGTTCCAAGCGGTATCTTCCAGAGCACTCGGAGCAGTGGTGTTCTTCCAGTATTCACCGAATACATTGAACTGCTGAACAGGAATGTTCAGGTTAACACCGAACAGTTCCGGTTTAGTATTATTGAATGTTACATCACCATCTTTTTCAGTTTCGGTTACTTTATCATTGTGCTTATCCTGATAAGAGATGTAGTCCACGCCCAGTTTAGCGAAATCGAAGTCATAAGCGCCGCGTGCAAAGTAGAAATCTGCTTTGTTGTTGTCATCTACATCATATTTAAATGTACCGTAGGTGCTGTTGAACTGGCCATAGCCGGTAGCAAGAGACAGCTTGCCATTATTGTAAGCAATCTGTGCACCATCATAGCCGTCATGACCATTGTTCAGCCAGCCTGCCTGATCGCCAAAGGAAATAGGCTGACGGCCAAGACGTACGGATACATCTTTACCAAAGTTATGGTTTACATACAACTGATCCATGCTGGTATTGGATGTATCATTTTCTTTGAACTTCATGTCATTCAGGAAACGGCCCTGTACGTAGGTGGAGTCATTAACCTGGCCACGTACGTTGATACGAATACGGCCATCCCATTTATCCTTCTGATCAAGTGTCTGATCTACATAACGCATACGAGCATCGCCGGACCAGTAAATGTTGCCGACTTTCTTTTCCAGGTTGGAAACGCGAACGCCCAGGTTAGCCAGTTCGTCAGCGTATTCGCCAGCCAGTTTGTCAAGGGTTGCACGCTGTTCAGCGTTCAGCTGGTCTTCTTTTGCCATGAGGCGGGCAATGATCT
>OBLG01002111.1_pt1 | contig 12917 bp, 15 predicted proteins | sample 1517451 | NCBI WGS metagenome assembly OBLG01 (sample SAMN04571694, study PRJEB22368) | human gut metagenome | biome: human gut; material: stool | host: Homo sapiens | place: Luxembourg | collected 2012-06-29
CTCGCCCGTCACGAGCTTGCGCGGTCCATAGTAGTTGAAGAATGACTGATTTTTGCGGTTGCTCGAGATCGCAAAAACCGCCCACTTTGCACTCTCATCCTCCACGATGGACGCTTCAATGCCCTGCGCTTTATACTCTTCGATCTGACGCTGGAACTCGGCATCCTCAGCTGCTTTCTTTGCAAGGAGGGAGTCGATAAGGCTCAGATACAGCTCGTAGGTGTCGGCGTTGGCATAGCCGCCCGCGTCGCCGTCTCCACCGGGCTCGCCTTTATAGCTTTGATTCTTCCAAACGTAGGTCTGTACGGCCATAAAAAGCTGGCCGACGTTGGATTCCTTGCAGTCGTTGAGGTAGGTCATCATCCACTTGACGTTCTCGACGGTTGCGGCGTCCATTTCACCGAGGCCGCTGTTCGTGACAGCCGACTGCAATACGGCATCTGCATCTGCACCGGTGCCGGACGTCCATGTAAAGGAATTCAGGTACGAAGGCGTTGCGTAATGATAGCCGAGGCCGCTATCCATGCAGTACACGAGCTTACCGTCCACAAGCGGCGGGCGGTAGCTGTATGGGGTACCGTTGGCGAGCAGGCGCGTGCTCCAATATGCCTGGTTGGTGGTAATTTTGAGGCCGGAACCCGTGTTCGACGCAGCGAAAGCCGCAGTCGGCAGCAGGCTCAAGACTGTCACCAGCGTCAAAAGCAGTGACAACAAGCGATGTTTAATTGACTTCATGTCTTTCTCCTTTCCAAAAAGCGCAATAAAAAGAGCAGATCTTGACGACCTGCTCTTGCGTGAGAGTTGATGATTTATTTGTTCGCGGGGGTATCCACCCGAGTGATGGAATAGCCATCGTAGAGGAAAAGCTGGACACAGTACCAGCACGGGTCACCAGTGTCATTGACACCTCTTGCCAGCCCAACGCCAATCTCAGATAGCTTTGGGTTGACCATGTTCTTATGATGAACCGTTGAGGCATACCAATCCGCAACTGCTCGTTCGGCAAGTGTCTGGTCAGATAGCACCCAATCTGCGATGCGATGGATATTTTCGGCCATGTAGGGACAATCCGTGACGGTATTGAATTTTCCGCCATTCGGTCTTGTGTGCGAATAGACGGTATGCGCAGCCATCTCATCGGCTCGTACCTGCGCCGCCTGCATGAGCTCGCCGTTGACGGTCAGGACTGATACACCGTTTTCGCGGCGCAAAGCGTTGGTGCGGTCAATGATGTCCTGCTTGGTTGCGGCGTCATCGAAGTATTCTGTTGTTTCCTGCGCGGCAGCTGCATCCGATATTCCATCGGCAGAGAGATTTGACTGGGCCGTTTCGGACAATTTCACATCGTAACCAAGCCTTGCCATCGTGCGGCAGATCAGTACTGCCATATTCCCGCGGGTGATCTCGGCGTCCGCGACAATCTCTTCCGCCACAAGTCCCATTTGAACAGCAGTCCGGCAGGCAGACTGATAATCCCATACAGCATCAACATCATTCAAGCACCGCAGCATCACCGTGCAGGCCGCCGCAGAAGTAACAGGGTCATTGGAGCCGTAGCGTCCATTGCCATACCCTGCAACCAGATCATTTGCGGCGCAGTAGCCCACATAGCCTTTTGCCCATTCCGGAACGTCCGTAAAGCTGCATAGGCTGCGGTAAAAGGTGCTGTCCCTTTCAAATTGTTCAGGATCTGCGACAACTCGGGTGAGCATCGCCGCCATCTGCGCCCGTGTCAGCCCCTGCTCCAGCATCATGTCGCCGGACTCGTTGCCCAGCATAATGCCGGCTTCACGCAGGTAAGCGGCAGCAGATTGCTGCTGCGGACTACTGTCGGCGGCAAAAGAAGTTACTGTTAAGGATAGTGCAGCAATTACAGCGAGGGAAATAACTCGGATCCGCTTCAAATGATCACGCCCCTTTCCGGTAAAAGACGGTGGTTACACTTGCGGTCATGCGTCGGGTAGCTTCGTCAAAGGTGCATTGATCAAACTCGCAAATGCCCATCCGTTCTGCCTGTTCCGCGACTTCTGCGGGAAGGTCAACAGTGATGTCCATTTTGACCCGTATTTCGTCATCTTTCCTATTTGGTCTGAAATTCTGTACCAAACTGATACTTCCTTTTGATTAAGATTCTCCGGAGTGATTTGAGGATAATACAGAAGATTCAGGCTGTCAAAGGTTTATTTTAAATCCTTACGCCGATAAAACGGAGACACAACATTTTTTGTGCAATTCCAACTGTTTTCCATCATTTCACCGAATTATCTGCACTGCTTGAACGCAAATTCTTTTTTCAGGCTGATTGGCAAGACAGGTGGTAAGCGTGATACGGTTGTCTGCTGTCGCCTGCAGATAACTCCAGTCGGAATTAGAGATGGTCTTTACCAAAACGACCTCATATGTGCGGGTGCCGTAGATTGTGGTATAGGTGATGGTGTCACCGATTTCCAGATCCTTGATGCTGCCGATGGTGTGCTTGGCGCCCCGGTTATGGCCGCACACGCCGATATTGCCGTCCCACGCTGAGGTGGAGCTGTAATGCCCCAGTCCCTTTTTCATGCTTTCTTTTGTTTCTCCTTCCCAGACCTTCATGTTGATGTCCAGGGAGGGAATTTTCAGGGTGCCGATGCTGCCGTCCTTTCGCTCCATATCTTTGGCGCTTGTATAAGCAGGCTCCTGATAGGACGGAATGACGGGTGTGACCGCTGGGATACCTACGCCACTACCCACACCGTAGATACCGGAAGCCGAACCGCCTACAGTCTGCTGTAGGCCGGGGAGTCGGAGCTTTTCCATGACGCCGGTTTGTGTGGTGCTGAGAACGCCGTAGGGAAGTTCGGGAATCTGATAATCCACAAGATTTTTGCTGCCGTAATGATACGCAGTACCGTAGGTGTCCTCATAAGAGGTTGAAGGGTAATAGTCGGTGTCTGCGGCTGTGTCAAAGGTATAGTCCGCGGCAAAAGCGCAAATAGAAAGGGATGCTGTTGCTGTCGCTGTCAATGCCATGCAGACCAGTTTCTGAAAGAGTTTCATGTTTTTACACCTCCTGATCTTCTTCGTTTTCCTCTGTTTCATCCGCTTCACATTCTGCTTTCACTACGGCCTTTCGGCGGCATACAAGCAGCGTGCCGCCAACAGCGGCGCAAATCAGAACGATTCCACCTAAGATCCAAGGAAAGTGATCCGCAAAAAACGCTCCGACCTGAGCGGCAGCCGCGCCCTTGTGGTTCACTTCTGTCCCGATATAGGTCAGAACATAAGTAACACTTTCAACACCCTCGTGGGTCACATCGCCAACATACTCCGCTGTTGTAACATAGCCTGTAGCCGCCTGATAGGACGCTTTCGCAGAGTAGGTAGCAACAGCCTGATATTGAGAGGGCATCAGCGCCTCACCCACAAGATCGGTGCCGGTGACCTGCCACTCCACATTGGCAAGGCTCAGGGTTCTGCCGTTCTTGATGGTTGTCGCGGGGACATAGGACATATCGTTGCGGTCAAGCTGTCCGATGGTTTTGGTTTCCGTCACCGTGTAGTTTTTCGTAGCATAGCCGGCGGCTACGGTATTGAGACTGGTGTGGTCCAATGCGAGGGTACCCTGAAATCTGCCGTCATCATATTCGATGGTGGGCTTAAGCTGCTCCAGAATCAGAGCAAGGTCATCTTTCGTTGTTTCAACGGTGATAACCTCGGTATGAATCCGCTTTTCTTCCACGGGATTCTCACTTTTTACAATGTCCGCAAAGGTGTAGAGATACCCTTCCAGCTCAAAGGGCTCCTCAATTAGTGCCGCAGGGTCCTGCTCAGGGGATACTGTAAAGGTTTTGATCGCTTGCTGACTACCGTTGAGGTTTTGAACCACTGTGTCCGTAGGCACCTCCAACGCAAAGGCATTGGAGGTAAGAACCAGCATCAGCAGCACGCAGGATATTACTCTTTTCATGTTTGGGAGAGCCTCCTTCTCAAATAATTTTTGTGATGCGCATTCCTGCCATACGGTCAGGCGGTATGCCGGATACCTGCTTCATGACGCTTTCTCCTCCTTGATCTTGTATTCTACCGCGCGCTCCGGATGTTCCCGCAGCGCGTCAAGTATTCTGATAGACTGCTCCAGCGCCTGCATTGTATCCCGCTTCTGACGCTTCACAAAGCCATGCAAAAGCAGAACATCTCCATTGGGAAGCGTGCAGAAAATGATGCGTATGAGCACTTTGCTCTTCACCCGCAGCTCCCAGAGATCCCGATAGCGCTCGATTGAAAATCGCTTGAAATGCGGTTCTTTCATTTCCGGCTTTTCAAGCTGGGTCAGGAAATACAGCCGCAGGAGGATTTTTTCCCGCAGCCGCGGATCAAGCCCATCAATAAAATCGGCGAGCGGAGCGGACTTGCTTGTTGGCTGATAGATTAGGATTCCCTTCATGGCTCCGTCACCTCCATTGCCTTGCTCAGCTTCTTCAGATGGCAGATAAAACGCTCTGCAAAGTCCCCGGCAAGCTCCGAATCACCGCTGATCCACCAAATTGGATCGGGAAGCGGCTGAGAGAGCGCGTCGTATTGCAGGCAGATCAATAGGAACTTTTGCCGTGGTTCGGCCTGCTCCGCGGCTTCATATACTCTCCGAAGGATCTCTGTGATTTCACAAGAGTTCTGACAAGTGTCACACAAGTCATCAAACAATAAGCCGGAATAGGCGCGGCTCAAGGCGTTCAATGTGGCTTCGTCCACACTTCCATCTATCCTCAGAAGGCCCATACGGTGCAAACGGGCCTTCGCCCCATCGTCAAACGGATTTTGCGGTCGTGTTTTGTGGAACTGTATATTCATTTCTTTCATCTTGTACCTCACAATGGGATAGAAAAAGGCCCGGCACCTTGCGGTGTCGAGCCTTCTGGCATAAGTCTTATTATTCTTTGTCATCTGCTTCGGCTTGCGCCGGCAGCGCGGCGGCTTCTTCGATCATGCCCACAACCAAGGTGTTCATCTGTGCGGCGTTCTGCGCAGTAATAACCGGAGCGCCGGTGCGCTCCTCAAGAGCCTTTCGCGCTACGCCGGCAACCTCACCGCCCTGGCGGGCGACCTCCATACTGCCGGAAAAGCCTTCCGGCCTGGAGGCTTTGGAAATATCACGGGTGGATGCCTCGGCCAGCATGGTCAAGACTAATTCAGTATCACTCATATTGTCCCGCAGGTTTTCCTTTTTCAGCCCCTTGAGATTCTTGTACTGCCGCGTGGTCATGCCGGACCATGTGCGGGTGATCTCATCAGTCAGAATCGCAAATTCACGACCCTTTTCCACGCCGCGCTTCTGCCACTCATCGGTAAGCTCATTCCGAATGCGGATGGAGAGCAGCCTCTGATGAACCCAATCAGGGTCATACCCCTTTTTCAGATAAGTTTCCAACGCACGGTCGATGGCCTGTTCCGGATCAATAGTCTCCTCAATGCGTTCCCTGCCGACCTCTGCCAGCCAACGTTTCACCGGTTCCGCACGGGGGGAAGGGATAGACTGAATAACGCGGAGAAGCTGCTCGGTTGTGGCAGCGTCGGTCTTATAGTTCTTTCCATCCGACGATTTCATTTTCAGTTGTACGATATTTTCGTACAACTGAGTTGCTCCCTCAGACTTCAACTTGCGCTTTAAGTCACTCCAATATCTGCGAGGGTTCTCGCTTCCAGTCAGTACATGGATTACATCGACAACAGAGAAGTACCACTCCTCTTGTTCTTCATTCCAAGCCGTGCGAATGGGTTGATTTTCAAAAAGCTGAATTTTATTCTGTTCGCTCATAGCGTTGCTATCCTTTCTCTTTCTTTTTTCGATTATACATCAGCCAATTCGCTGCCGCAAGAACTCCAGAAACAGCTCTTCTAAATCTTCATCGCCGTTCAGTTTGTCCAGATAAGGTGCAAATTTCCTACGGTCAAAGGCGATTTTCTTAGGTGGTGCAGCGCGGCGCATTTCCTCGTCTGCCCGTGCCTGCCGCCAAGCCGCGTAAATGTCTTGATGCTCAGCGGATGGAGGTGGGCAGGTATGGGCGATCTTCTGTATGGTTGACTTATTGAGTACATATCCCTCAATGGTGCACATTTCTACAAATGCCCTTTGAGAGTCTGCTTCATAATCGGCAATAAGTTCCGCACAGGCAATCGGTAACTTGCGTGGACTGTTCTCCAAAATATCAGCAAGCGGCGGAATCAGTGCTGCCAGCTTGATGGCCTTGCGGATCTCATACTCCGTCACGCCGAAGAAATCTGCGACGATCTTGCGGGCATTGTACCTTTGGCGATTCTCGCCAAAGGTCTCGCCATTGCTATCTCCATCTAACTTTTGGCGAGAATCGCCAAAAGTTGTTGAGGATGGTGTTGCGTTCCGTTGCCCGTGGCGATTGTTCTCATCAAGCAACGCCCGATACGCTTTGCCACGTTCAATGATGGTGAGGTCCTGCCGCCGCAGGAGATTGGTGGCAACGGCAATGGAAATCGCTCTTGCGTCATCGGCCTCCACGACCTCCGCAGGAATTGTTGAGTGTCCGGTCAGCCGCCACGCTTCAGTACGATTGTGTCCGGCAAGGATCTCATACTGCTCACTATTCGGAATCGGACGAACAATAATGCGCTCGTAGATGCCCTGCTCGGCAAGCTGCTGAGAGAATGCACGGAGTTTTTCGGGCGGGTAGGGATGAAATCCAATGTCTGCCGTGCGAAAAGGGCAAAGGCTTTTGATCGGCAGTTCGCAAAAGCGGGGAGCTGCCGCATCCGCCTTTGCTTGAAACATGGTTTCATAAGCCTCATTGCCTACTTCCAACTCTGATGCTTGCTGCGCTGCACTCATGCGCCGCTTTAACAGGTCATCCATGCTTTTCTTAACCAAGCCGCAGCACCTCCTGAGCAAGAGAGCGATAGGAGTCAGCAGCAGGATTCTTAGGTGCATAATCCAGAATGCTCATGCCTGCTGCCGGGCACTCCGCAACCTTGATCGTCTGCTCAATGGGGCGGTCAAATACATGAATGCTGTCACCGTAGATCTCTCCCACGCTGGAGCGAACGCTTTGGCAGAGCTGCGGGCGGGACTGATACATAGTCAGGAGAATGCCCGCAATCTTCAAATCGGGGTTGAATCGATTCTGTACATTGCGCACCATTTCTAAAACATCGGGAATCCCTTCACTTGCAAGGAAGTGCGCCTGCACCGGAATGATGCAGTAATCCGCAGCAGCCAGAGCATTAACGGTCAATAGTTCATGCTTCAGTCCACAGTCGATGATGATGTAATCATACAGTCCACACAGGGATGCCAACAGCTTGTCCAGCACCTTCTCGCAAGGGTTATCTGAGATGCCAGATGCGTTATACTGTGAAAGCTGCATGACCTGCAAGCGGGCTGCAGCGTCCGCTAACCGCTTGTTGGCAGGGATCAGGTCAAGGCCGCTGCTGGTATGTAGTACAGCACGATCGAGGTGGAGCTCCAGATCCTCCGGAGAGTCAATTTGGACAAGCAGCAGCTTTGCCAGCGTATTCTTCTGTTCCCCCGGCGTATAGCCGAGGGCTGCGGTGAGATTGCCCTGGGGGTCATTGTCGATCAGCAGGACCTTTTTATCTTCGGCTGCGAGGGCGGATGCGAGATTCAAGGCGGTAGTTGTCTTGCCAACGCCGCCCTTTTGGTTAGTGATTGCGATAGTATGCATACTCATTTTTGAACTCTCCTCAGCAGTTCTATGTGTTTTCTTCCTTTGCACGGCAAATTGTAGTAATCTTCTGAAGAAACAAAATCCATCAGTGGAATTTTAGGAAAATATGTTTTATTAAAACATTTCAGAGCAATCAATTTCCCAGAATGTTTCCAGTCTAATATCTGCTTTGGGCGATATCCCAAAATCGCGCATACCTGCTTTTCTGTCAGCAGATCCGGCAGAGAGGACATTTCCTGCTCCACAGCCAACCGAATAGCGCCGCCTAATTCGCTTGAATATGGCTGCGGTGGAGTATATGGGATACAGTTGTGGCGCTTGCCCTTGAGATAGTACAATGGATTCTGTTGACGATCAGCCAAATACCTTTCAACTTCTTCCTTTGCAATTTTGTATCCAAATCCTTTTCGTTTCGGCTTCTCTGCGGATACCCTGCCGGTTTCTATCAACCACAATGCAGTTTCCTTGCATATATGTGCAATTTGGTAAAATTCTTCTTTGCTGATATAGTCTTTTTGAATATCCGAAAGACTAAGCTGCCTGTTTTTCATACCCGCACCTTCAGCCTTCTCTCCGCGTAGTCCTCGCTTAATACATAGTCAATAATGGACTCTTTGAAGATCCAGTAGTGCGGTTTAATAAAGATGGCTTTTACAAGCCCATCGCGAATTAACTTCCGAGCAAAGCTATCGCCTATTCCACCTAACATTTCACGAAATGTTAGTACAGACACTACATCGGGGTATTTCTTGAATTGTTGTACATATCTCTTCCTTGGGTTTTCCATGATCGAACCTCCGTCTAAATTACCATTGACAGATAGGTTCGATACCTATAGTATGATTCAGTTCTCTCCTAAAACTTCAAAATTCGTTTGAGTTCTCTCCTATGTCCACCATTCCTCACGAGAAAACGGGTTATACCGGAGTTCTCTCCCAGTTCTCTCCAAACCGCTTTTTTGAGCTGTCAGGAGAGAACACCAAGGCATTCCGTATTTGCTTAATAAAAACGCGAAAAAATCAAAAAAGCCAGTAATATCAACGCTTTCAGGGAACGGTGGAGTGCAGATTGCTGCGGAAAACAGAATCGATATAACCACTCAAAATCCGCCGCTGGCGACAGCGTACCGGTTCGAGTCCGGTCACCGGCACCAAGAGCAGAGGACCTGCGCCGCAGGTCCTCTGCTCTTTTCTTTGAACGGGCAAAAGAAAATCCGGATATTAAAATTGTGGTCGTTTGGCCGGGGCAGTACCGGAGTGAGGCTTTCCTCTGCGATCCCACTGTTGCACTTGAGAAGATCCGATAAGCAGCATTGTATTCCTCGGAAAATCTACAATGCTGTGCAAGCCTGTCTGTCATCGCCTTTCAGGCCGCAATCAAAGTAAGAAAAAGCACGCCTGCCAAGCAGACGTGCTTTTCATTTTGTGTCAGGGGTTTTGGCTTTTCAGCGTCTTCCGCCGAAGCCGCCTCCGCGGCCACCGCCAAATCCGCCGCTGCGACCTCCACCGAAGCCACCGCCGCGGCTGCCGCCAAAGCCGCCGAAGCTGCCGCCTCCGCCGAAACCGCCCCCGCGGCTGCTGCCGCCGAAGCCACCGAAGTTTCCGCTGCCAAAGCCGCCTCCGCGGCCGCTGCTGCCGAATCCGCCGAAGGAATTACCGGAACCGCCCGAGGGCCGTCTCGGCTGCTGGGGCGGGGGGCGGTTGCCGCTGGAGGAGCCGCGGCCGCCCTGTGGAGGACGGGGGCCGCCCGAACAGGGCGGACGCGGGCCGCGCGGGGGACGGCGCCCCCAGAAGATGGGGTGATACATCACCGTCGGTACGCCCATGCCGGGCATCATGTAGCGGCGGCGATAGCGGCGATAACGCATGCCGTCAAGCATGATCCAGAGGACAAAGAATATGATGAGGATCATGATGAACATCACACCGTTGGCCGCCTCGTCCAGCGCCGCCTCGCTCTGCTGATACTGCTGGCTCAGCTCCACATGGAGCGCGGCGCAAAGCGAGCGCACCGCCGCGTCATAATCGCCCTTCTGCACGCCGTCTGCCATGCAGGAGGCAACGAAGCTCTGCGAAAGGCCGCTGAGCAGATCATAGAAATCGCCGCTGGCAAGCAGGTAGTAGTCCTGCTGCTGTTTTGCGATGACCAGGATCGCATCATTTTCCGCAAGCTGCATCTCGATGGCGTAATCATACGCCGCATTCTCTATGTCGTTTGCGGATTCGGTCGTGACGACGGCCATGATGCTGCCAAACATCTTGTCCCAGTTGGCGTTGTAAAGGCCGACGGCCTCCTCAGTCTTGTCGGAAAGGATATCAGCCTCATCGCGCACATACTGCGTAAAGGCCGCCGTGGAAAGCGAGGGATCGAGCTTTTCCCCGCCCTCCGGCGTAGAGACGGCGGGCGCCTTGTGCAGTCCCCACGCACTGGATGCGACGATCGCCAGAATCAGCACGACGATGGCGACGCCGCGTTTTTGAAAGAATTTCATATGCTTCTCCTATCCGGAGCGTCTCAGCTTCTCAGCTCCATGAGCTTCTGCTTCAGCTCGCCTTCGATGCGGCCGAGCTCGACCTCCGCTTCCTTGCGCTTCTGCGCGCCCTCGCGCTGGATGTTCACGACCTCGTCGAGCGTGGAGACGAGCTGCTCGTTCGTGTGCTGCAGCGTCTCGATATCGACGATGCTGCGCTCGGCCTCCTTGGCCGTGGCGATGGTGCCCATCTTGAGCATGTCGGCGTTCTTCTTGAGAAGCTCGTTCGTCGTCTGCGTCACGGCGCTCTGTGCGGCCGTGGCCTGACGGCTGTGCTCCATGCCGAGCGCGAGCACCATCTGGCTCTTCCAGAGGGGGATGGTATTGACGAGCGAGGACTGGATCTTTTCGACCATCAGCGTGTCGTTGTTCTGCAGCAGTCGCGTCTGCGGGCCCATCTGGAGCGACACCATGCGCGTGAGCTCCAGGTCATGCAGCTTCTTTTCAAAGCGCTCGCACTTCTGCGCGTAGTCGTTGTAGGCCTGCGCATCCTCGGCAAGGCCGCTGGCCTCTGCCTTCTTGCGCAGCTCCTCGAGCTCGCCGGAGCGGACCTCGGCCAGACGCTTTTTGCCCGCGATGATATACATGGTCAGTTCCTTATAATACTTGAGGTTCAGCTCATACATCTGGTCGAGCATTGCGATGTCCTTCATCAGCGTGACCTGATGCTTTTCAAGCTCGGATACGATGCGGTTCACGCTCGTCTCGGCCTTGCCGTACTGCGCGCGCATCAGCTCGAGCTTATCCTTCTGCTTGTGGAAAAGACCGGCAAAGCCCTTCTTCTCCTCCTGACCGAAGCCCTTAACCTCGACGACGAGGTTCGAGAGCGTCTCGCCCACTTCGCCCAGGTCCTTGTTGCGCACGGAGGACAGTGCGTTTTCCGAGAATGTCGCAACGCTCTTCTGCGCGGCCACGCCGTAGTTGAGCACAAGGTTCGTATCCGTGATGTCGATCTTTTTCGCAAAATCGTCGACAGCTTTCTTCTCCTGCTCGGTGAGCATGCTCTCGTCGACCTTGACGGGCTCGACTTCCTTTTTCTCCGTCTCGGGCGCAGCGGGCGCTTCGGGCGTGAGCGTCAGCTCAGGGACGGCCTCCTGCGCCGCTTCGGTGGGGTTCAGGGTCAGCTCGGGCATCATGTTGTCGCTCATATCATTTCTCCTCCGTATTTTGGCTTTGAGTTTGTTCTTTTTCGTGCTTTTTGATGCGCTGGATGCGGCGCAGGCACAGCAGCGTGGCCAACGCCCAAATCAGCGCGGAATAGTAAAGCGTATCCTTGTGCAGATGCAGCGCGCCGATGATGCTTGTCACACACATGATGGCAAAGATTGCACAGAAGATCGGGTCGAGCCACACGCCCTTGAGGCGCTTCATGATCCATGCGTTCACCTTGGCGTTGAACGCCATCACTTTCTTTCGCATCGCTTACTCCTTTATAGCTCGAGCTTGATGTCGTCCTGCGAGGCGGTCGCCGTGCCGGACTCGGCATGCAGCTCGCCAGTATCCTCGCTCAGGCCCTCGCGCTTCATCATGTTTTCAAGCACCGTGATGTCGGTGGAAATATCCATCGCCTCGCTGCCGAAGAGCATATCGAGCTGCTTTTCAAAAGCCGTGACGATCGTGCCCATCATGCTCTCCACACGCTGCATGGTGTTATCGATATTCTCACCGTTCACACCCTGCGCGCCCATGCGGTCATAGGCGTTCAAGAGCTTGAGGGTCGTTGGCAGGTAGTAGTCCATAAATTTGCGGATCTGCGGCAGCTTTTTGGGGTCTGCCTTGACCTGCGCGAAGATCTTCGCGCTCAGATCCTCGAGCCGGTCGATGTCGGCAGAGATCTTCGCGTCCTTGATGGAATCATTCAGACGCTTCATCTCGGAGATGGCAAGATTGCCGTCCCGGATCATCTTGTCAAGCTCCGGATTCCCGGTGGTCTCCTCCTTTTTCGGCGGGTCAGGCACAGTGACCTCGACCGTGCCGCACACGGCGTTCATAATGAAGAACACCACCCCCGACACGACCGCCACAAAGAGGAAATGCGGTACGCGGTAGAGCGGAAACAGCAATGCGTAAATGACCCATGTTCCCGCCGCGGCGTAATAGGGTACGGTGGATCTGCGTTTGACAGTTGCCAAGACGATCCCCTCCTGTTTTCATAAATATTTTGACTGATATATGATATCACATCGCATCAGCGCGGTCAAGCAAAGCAAGCGCTTGAAACATTGCAATATCGCGCTTTTTACAAAAGAAGGCGGCATCCGGTCTGGGACGCCGCCTTCTTGCAAAATACTGCGTTTTTCTTATTCGTTTCGGATGGCTTCGAGCGCCGAGATCTTGACCGCCTTGTTCGCCGGCTGATAGCCGGACACAAGGCCAACCAGCACCGAGAACACCAGCGCGAAAATGATGAGCTCGGGCTTGATGACGGAAACGCGCGTCACGTTCTCCCCGCCGATGAGCGCCTGTTTAATGAGCTCCCACGTCACTCCCCCGCCGCCGAACGCGCCGAAGGAGAAGAGATTGATGCCGACAGAGATGATGAAGCTGAAAAGAAGTCCCAGCACGCCGCCGAGAAGGCCGATGCTGCCCGCCTCCATCAGGAACATCGCGCGGATATCGCGCACATAGCAGCCGAGCGCCTTCATAATGCCGATCTCCTTCGTGCGCTCGGAGATGGACATGATCATCGTGTTCGT
>OBLG01002116.1_pt1 | contig 12896 bp, 10 predicted proteins | sample 1517451 | NCBI WGS metagenome assembly OBLG01 (sample SAMN04571694, study PRJEB22368) | human gut metagenome | biome: human gut; material: stool | host: Homo sapiens | place: Luxembourg | collected 2012-06-29
AAAGAGTCTCTAAAAGCACATCCGTAAGCACCCTCTTCTTAGGCTGCTTTGCAATGCGGATGAGATATTCATACATCTGTGGCTTTGTACACATCTGATAAGCCCCATCAAGCTCTATGATATTCATACCTATATTTGAAGAGCTTCTATACTCCTTAATCAGCTCGTCAAGCAGCTTTTTTGTTTCTTTTTCATTTAATTGTATTGCATCGGCTATCCTTCCAAGCTCCACGGATTCTCCCATGGTAAATAAAATAGCCTCTATTGCAGCTTTATAATTCATATATCATCAAACCCTCTTTATGCAGCAATCCTTGACTCAATCCGGATATCATCAAAAATATGCTCCTGAACGATAGTTAATTTGCCGGTCTTCATAAGCTCCAGTATTGCAAGAAATGTAACTATGACTTCCACTTTGCTTGACGATGCAGTAAGCAGCCCTCTGAAGCTGAAGTGCTTGTGTGAGGCAGCATAGTCTGTCAGATATTCCATCTTTTCCTCTAAGGAGACCTCTTCCTTTTCAATCTTTCCAAACTTCGAGCGGACCTTATCTATCTTTTCTTCCTGTCTCTTCATTATACTTTGAAAGATTCTGTTTAAATCAGAAAGCCGTATATCTCCGACAAGCTCCTCAAGATTAACAGGCTCCTCATATGCAAGAACCTCATCAGGTATGTCCTTCTTCTTATACCACACCTTGCCGGCATCCAGCTGGCGATCCTTAAGCTCATTTGCCATGCACTTGTACATCTTGTACTCAAGCAGCTGCTGCACAAGCTCTGCTCTTGGATCTTCCTGCTCCTGCTCTTCCTCCTCTTTCTTTGGGAGAAGCATCTTTGACTTTATGTCGAGGAGCGTAGCTGCCATCACGAGAAACTCGCTGAGCGTGTCCAGGTTATCCTTTTTCATCTGGTCCACATACTCCATGTACTGCGCTGTAATCTCGACAATCGGGATATCATAAATATTTACTTTATTTTTCTCTATCAGGTATAAAAGCAGATCAAGCGGTCCCTCAAACACCTGAAGCTTAAAAGTCATATCCATAATTTGTACTCCGTTAATCCCTCAAAAACTGTGCCATAACGTAATTGGCTACATCCTTTCCTCTCTCCGATAAATAGATATGCCCGTCCTTTACCACGAGCAGCTCCTGTTTTTTCAAGCTGTCTATCGTATCCTTGTAGATTGCATCTATCGAAATACCAAATGCCCTCTCAAAGGCTTCTCTTGTGACCCCCTCATTCATACGAAGTCCAAGAAACATAAACTCCTCTGTTCCTTTTTGTCTATAACATCAGCTGCCACATGCAGATTGGCCTTAAATATATCATCACCCACATCATGTATATGACGGCAGCGCGACAGATATTCATCCATATCGGATGTATTGGTATATCTGACATTTGATATAAGCGATGCCGCCCCTATTCCAAGTCCTAAATAGTCAGCTCTGGTCCAGTAGCCTATATTATGGCGGCACTCCATACCTCTTTTAGCATAGTTAGATGTCTCATACTGCCTGTAGCCGGCATCCATAAACGCCTTCTGTCCCGCCTTTTCCATATCATATAACTCGTCCTCGTCAGGAAGAAACTCCGTTCTCATGCCCGCCTCCTGGCGCACCATGTCAAACTTGTACTTTTCATAGAAAGGAGTACCCTTTTCCACTATAAGAGAATACGCCGATATATGATCCGGATGAAGCCTTATAATCTTGTTTACTGTCGCCATATACTGTGACGCTGACTGTTCCGGCAGACCATACATCAAATCTACATTGATATTTTTAAAGCCCACGTTTCTGGCTAACTCGTAATTCGTCACAAACTGTTCAAAGGTATGTATACGCCCGAGCCGCTTAAGCTCATCATTATTTGCCGACTGCAGTCCTATGGACAGGCGGTTGATTCCCGCATCCTTGTATGCTAAAAGCTTTTCCCTGCTAAGCGTACCGGGATTGCACTCTATGGATATCTCAGCATCAGGCAGCACATTAAAGCAGTCAAACACACCCTCCATCAAAGCAGCAATCCACTGCTCATCTATAGAGCTTGGTGTACCTCCTCCGATATAGACAGATGACACCTGATAGTTCTTCATAAGCGGGCCGTAAAATATCATTTCCGCCATAAGCCCCTTGACATAACGAAGCTTTGCATCATCGTCTGCTGGAAATGATAAAAAATCACAATATTCACATTTTCTCACACAAAATGGTATATGAATATAAATCTCAAGATTCTTCATATGTGCGATTACTCCTCATCCAGCTTAAGCACACTCATGAATGCCTCCTGTGGTATCTCTACATTGCCCACCTGGCGCATCCTCTTCTTTCCTTCCTTCTGCTTCTCAAGCAGCTTCTTCTTACGTGAAATATCACCACCGTAGCACTTGGCAAGTACATCCTTTCGAAGCGCTTTAACCGTCTCTCTTGCTATAATCTTACCACCGACTGCTGCCTGAATAGGTATCTCAAACAGATGCCTTGGTATCTCACCCTTAAGCTTCTCACACATCTTACGGCCTCTTTCGTATGCACTCTCCTTGAATACGATAAATGAAAGTGCATCGACCATTTCCTTATTGATTAAGATATCAAGCTTGACAAGCTCTGAGCGCTCATAATCCTTCATCTCATAGTCAAACGAAGCATATCCCCTCGAGCGTGACTTTAAAGCATCAAAGAAATCATAGATAATCTCATTTAATGGCAAGTCGTACTTTATGAGAGCTCGTGTTTTTTCGATATACTCCATGCTGATATAGACTCCTCGTCTCTCCTGGCACAGCTTCATAATCGCACCGACATAGTCACTTGTGACCATAATCTCTGCAGATACGTATGGCTCCTCCATATACTCAATCTCTGACGGATCCGGCATATTTGAAGGATTGGTCAGATCTATCACCTCACCGCTTGTCTTGTGAATCTTGTAAATAACACTAGGTGCAGTGGTAACGAGATCCAGATCAAACTCTCTCTCCAGTCTCTCCTGAATAATTTCCAGATGTAAAAGTCCAAGGAATCCGCATCTGAAGCCAAAGCCAAGTGCCAGAGAGGTCTCAGGCTCAAACTGTAATGAAGCGTCATTGACCTGCAGCTTTTCAAGCGCATCCCTTAAATCAGGATACTTAGCACTGTCCGCAGGATAAAGACCACAGTAAACCATAGGGTTGACCTTCTTATAGCCCGGGAGTGCCTCATCGCACGGTCTGTCAACGAGTGTAACTGTATCACCCACGCGTGTATCCCTGACATTTTTGATGCTGGCCGCAATGTATCCAACCATACCGGCCGAAAGCTCATCGCATGGTATAAACTGGCCTGCGCCAAAATAACCCACCTCTGTAACCACATCAGATGCACCTGTAGCCATCATCTTTATTGTGTCTCCTACCTTTACAGAGCCCTCTCTCAGTCGGCAGAAAATAATGACTCCCTTATAAGAATCATATGTTGCATCAAATATAAGTGCCTTAAGCGGTGCATCTTTATCGCCTGTTGGTGCCGGAATCTTTTTTACAATCTGCTCCAGCACATCCTCTATATTGAGTCCTGTCTTTGCGGAAATGCGCGGCGCATCCATAGCTTCGATACCGATAACATCCTCAATCTCCTGTGCCACCTCATCCGGGCGCGCACTCGGCAGATCCACCTTATTTATAACAGGAAATACATCCAGGTCATGATCCAGTGCAAGGTAAACATTTGCAAGTGTCTGTGCCTCAACGCCTTGGGCCGCATCCACTACAAGTATAGCTCCGTCACATGCCGCAAGACTCCTTGATACCTCATAGTTAAAATCCACGTGTCCCGGTGTATCTATCAGATTAAAAATATACTCTTCGCCATCCTTTGCGTTATATATAATACGGACTGCCTGAGACTTGATTGTGATACCACGCTCTCTCTCTAAATCCATATTGTCGAGCACCTGAGCCTGCATCTCCCTGCTGGTAAGTGTGCCTGTTTTTTCTATAATTCTGTCCGCGAGTGTAGATTTACCGTGATCAATATGGGCAATAATACAAAAATTGCGGATTTTGCTCTGATCTATTGACATATGTCCTCCTAATGCTTTCAATAACTCATCAAAGTTTATCAGATTTGTGAAATAAAGTCTATATTATTTTAACACTTTATCAAGTATATCTGCAAGTGGTTCCATTGCATTGTACGCCTCCTCCTTGGTATTTGTCTGCGCTCCCACCTCCACGAGCAGCGATTTCGGACACAGATGCATATTATATCTGTAGCCCTTTAAGTATATGCGCCTTGCAAGCCCCGGATAATACTCATTTGCCATGAGCTGCAGCTGAAATGAAAACGCCAGATTATCCCCCAGATACTCATTGGGCAGACTATTAATCGGTCCCCTTGCAGCAGTGCGGCACAGCCCGTTAAAAAACATAATCTGTGCCATAGGCTTTCCATCTATTGTGGCAGCAAGCCTTGTAGTCTCAGCCACTCCATCCCTGTGCAGGTCAATAACCACCTTTATAGACGGATTTTTCTCAATAATCTCTGTAATCTCAGGAAGTGAATTGGAATACGCATGGTCGCGGTCATTCACATCATACTGCCCCTTGTGATGCAGCACATTGTAGCCGTATTTTTCCCTCAAAAGTGATTCAAGCCTGTCACCCACTCCAACTACGGTCTCTGCCTCTGATGTATCAAGGGAATCACTGTACCCCTCCTGCGAATGTGTATGGTATATGAGTATATCAGGACCGTTGCCTGACTTTTCTATAGACATATCACGCCCAAGCAAAACCTCCTCACACAGCTCATCGGCTCCTATATATGTAGTCTTGTCCACCTGATAATAGTTTTTTACCAGATTGTCAAAGCTCATATCTACCTGCGGCATTTTCACGTTCTGCTGCTCCTTGAGCTCTGCCAGCTCACCGTTTTTTTCAGCTTCATCAACAAATGCCAGCTGGTCGGTATCCGGCAGCATATTGTTCCTGACACTTGCATTTTCATTTTCCATCGCAGCAAGCTCCTCATATGAGAGAATACCTCCTGCTGTATCCTCATCCTCCACAATACGCAGCTCCTTCTTTTTTGAGTCATCACACTCCTTGTCAGAATATGTAAGGTGCGGAAATTTTTCTTCCACGAACTTCTTTCCCACACCATCACCGCAAAACAGCATAGACGCAATATATATAAATGCTATAAGCACAATCATTTTTTTCTTCACAATATCATCTCCCATCTAAAGCATCAGGCAGCCCCTGCTACATAAAGCTTATGCGGCTGGCCCTAATGATATTCGAAGCAATAAAATTATTCACTATAGTCATCATATTCATCGTTTGAAAAAGCCATATTTATGCCCTCAGACAAAAGCCCTGCCAGTCTCTTAACCGTCTCGTCAATATCCTTCGGCGTCACAAACATGCCGTTTAACTTAGGCGACATGAGCTTTGCGGTGTTCTCCCGGCTGGCATTTACCGCATCTGAAACAATAGTCACCGCATCAATGACTGTCGGAATACCAATTGCGATAACAGGCACTCCGAGATTGCCATGGTTAATACCGTCCCTGTGGTTTCCTACCCCGCTTCCGGGCACTATGCCTGTATCCGTCAGCTGTATGGTACAGCCCAGCCTCTTTGTACTGCGTGCCGCAAGCGCATCAATTGTCACAACAAAATCAGGCTTCACCTCGCTCACCACACCCTTTATTATCTCAAGACACTCCATGCCTGTCTGAGCCATCACGCCCGGCACCAGGCCGCACACACTGTTTACATTCTCGTTGCTAAACGCATACCTGCCATATTCCTTTACTATATGGCGGGTGATAAACAAGCTGTCAACGCATCTTGGCCCAAGCGCATCAGGAGTTACATTTCTGTTTCCAAGCCCGACAACAAGTGCCGCATATATACGCTTGTCACAGACAGCCTTTACAAAGCTCTTAAGCTCTCTTGAAAGCTCCCTCGTCACAGCCTGACAGCACTCCTCATCTCCCTCAGACAGCATAGCAGCCTCAATTGTCACATATTTTCCTTTAGGACGGCCTGTAGCCCTGACTGCATTTTCTGAGTCAATTGTCACTACACTGACTATGATTCCATTATCCAGCTTTTTTTCAGAGAAATTCACACCTCTCATATCTGTGTTTGCCTTTTTAAGGCTCTCCTGCGTCTCAAGCGCCAGATCAGTTCTTGCACACCATTTATCAGCCGACAAATCAATACACCTCCCCTGTATGATATTCCAAAATCACATATATGTTAATTTTTTGCAATTTTTTTCAAAATATGTATTGACAGAGCAGAAAGGTTGACATATTATATTCTAGTATGTTTGTGCCAAAGCGTCCGTGTCTGTTTTGGCATACATTAGATTAAATATTTGGAGGTGTACGAGTTGGCTAACATTAAATCAGCAAAAAAGAGAATTTTAGTAACAGAAACTAAGGCTGCAAGAAATAAAGCAATCAAATCAGGAGTTAAGACAGCAATCAAGAAGGTTGAGGCTGCTGTAGTTGCAAATGATAAGGCTGCTGCTGAGGCTGCATTAAAGGATGCAACTTCTGCTATCGCAAGCGCTGGTTCAAAGGGTATCTTCCACAAGAACAACGCAGCCAGAAAAGTATCTCGTTTAACAAAGCTTGTTAACGGATTAGCTTAATTACTATATAACAATAAATAAAAACCCATCGGTGCCGTCATACCGATGGGTTTTTTATTTGCTTTTTTGTATATTTGCGTTATATCATTTACTGCCTGTCGCATGAGTGCCGGTCATATCTGCAGAGTACTGCACTATAAAAAGCTCCACAGCCATCTGGTCATTCATCCTGCCGGTCTTCACAGCCTCCTCATATGCCACACCGTCTCTCACAGCCCTCTTTAAATCATCCAGTGAATATGCCCTGCACTGCGCCTGATATTTGCGCACCGCCCACTCCGGACATCCGGCCTTTGATGCTATATCCTTGTTTCCAAAGCCCTTATTTGTCATGTCTTTCACATTCATCAGTATATTGAACTGGCGCGATATAAGATACATAATACGCATGGCCGGCTCTTTAAGTGCCAGCAGATCGTAATACAGCTCAAGCGCACGCTTTTGTTTGTGTGATGCAATCGCATCAACCATCTCAAACACCTTGTTTGTGATCTGCTCTGTCGTTACAGCCTCAACATCCGAAAGCTCAATCACGTCCTTGTCCATGCAGTAGCACAGCAGCTTCTCAAGCTCCTTGTCGATATTTTCCATATCTGTGCCGGTTTTTTCTATAAAGCTGTTGTAGGCAGCCTGACTCATACCCTTTCCATCTTTTCTAATCCTTATTCCTATCCATCTGGCAAGTGTCTCATCCGTCTGTTCCTTGAACTCCACAGGATTACCGCACTTGGCTGCCGCCTTATAAAGCTTTGAGCGCTTATCAACGCTCTCCTCAACAAATATAAAGTGCGTGCTCTCAGGTGAATCCTTTAAATACTCTCCAAGCTCATCGCCTGCCTTTGAAAAAATGCCTGCATCCTCTATAAGAATCACTCTTTTATCCGCAAAAAACGGAAGTGTCTCCGCCAGGTCAATTATCTCCTTCTGGTTGATTCCATCGCCCTCAAACGATGAAAAGTTCATGCTGTCGCCCTCACTTACCATAGCCTTTATCAGCTTGTCCCTGTACTGTTTTATGAGGTATCTCTCCTGTCCATACAGCAGATAAACCTTTTTGAAATCTCCTGCTTTTATATCATTGTCTATTGTTTTCATATATAGCACTCTCTTTATACTTAATCTGACCACTTTGCATTGTGTATAAAATTCGGCACTTTGCATCCATAAGCCTATCCATGGCTTCATCAGCCGGATGTCCATAGCGGTTCTCTGCCGCGCATGATACTGCAGCCCATCTTGGGCTTAAAGCCTCAATCCAGTCTGCAGAGCTTGAATACTTGGAACCATGATGATTTGCCTTGTAAAAATCCACAGAAAGCTCATCCCCATACTCATTAACAAGCTTCTTTTCTACCTCAGATGATATATCTCCACCGAAAATACCACTAAACCTGCCATCCGTGAGCTTCAGCACAAGACACATATCGTTTCTGTCTAAGGCAGTATCCGAAGAACCCGGATACAGGCACATGATGCCATCAGCTTCTTCATTTGCAGTACTGCGCGAACCTGATGCATCATTTATTTCAATCGAATCCCCCTTTGACATAAGGCATATATCAATTCCTGCATCCTTAGCTTTAAAAAGCAGCTCCTCCATAGCTTTCTCTTTAGCCGCTGCTTCTGCCACAACTATATGCTCTATAGTATACCCACTGTCTATCACCTCAGACAATCCGCTTATATGATCACTGTCTGCATGTGAAACAAACCAGTATGATATACTCTGTATACCGTTATACTTAAGAAACGGCATAATCACATTCTCGCCAAGCTGTTTTCGGTCAGAGCTTCCTCCATCAATAAAGATACATGTGCCTGACTCAAAGCGGTAAAATATGCCATCTCCCTGCCCCACATCAAGTATATCAAGCTGCGCAGCAGTTTTTGGCTTCACAAGCAAAATTGCAAGCAGGACTGCTGTACACACCACTCTTTGGACACTGTAAAGGATTTGGCTTTTTTCTTTTGAGCCACACTCTACGGCACGTTTTTTAAGCGCAAATGCCACCAAAAAGCCACTCATAACAGCATAAAAAAGGAAAATCCTGTATCCATCAGGCGCTCCTGTAATAACCGATGCCCCCGGAAGCTTCATAACAAGACTGCAAAGCACCTCATAGAGTTTTAACACCGCAAATGCAGGAAACACCAGCAGTTTGCCTGGCATCACGCCAAAGCAGCCTGCGACAGACGAAAGCAGACCCGAAATAAATACGACAGGTAAAGCCGGTATCACAATGAGATTTACAAACACCGCAAAAAGAGGCAGCTCATAATAGTTCATAACCACAACCGGAAGCATCGGAAGCTGTATGGATACTGATGCCCAGAATTTCCCTCCCTTAGGTGCACTCATCACAGGCGTCACAATACCTATAGCAAGTATTGCCCCTACCGAGAACACAAATCCGGCATATCCCAAAACCATAGGATTGTCCCACAGCAGGTAAATGACCATGATGCCAAGAGAATTGAGCATATCTGTGCATCTGCCTAAAGCTGCCGCAAGCATTGTAAGTATGAACATTCCCACGGCACGCCTTGTAGACACGGCATTTCCTGTCATAACAGCATAGCTTAGTATAAGTGCCGCAGAACAGACAAATGCCGCTGTATAGCTCACCCTTCTTTTTCTGAGAAGCTTGTAAAAGGCCATGCCAACTATAGAAATATGAAGTCCGGAAATAGCCAGTATATGTGAAATACCACTGACCTGGTACAAATCCTTTATCTCATCATCCAGATACGACTTGTCTCCAAGCAGCATGGACGAAAGCACTCCTGCCGTTGTCTCATCAGTCACCTCAAGAAGTGAAGCTGACAGCGTATCACGAAGTTTTTCAAGTCTGTGGTAATACCATGCATGTTTACCGGCGCTTGTCTTAATACTGTCTGCCTTCACCGAGAAATCAATTCCCTGCGAGTGGTAAAAGCGCGCTCTGTCAAACTCTCCCTCATTGGTTGCAGACTTAAACAAGCCTATCTTGCCACAAGCTTTCATATAATCGCCAAGATGTGCGCTTTTGCTGTCACAGTATACCACGACATCACCACAGGATATTTTTCTGCCAAAAGCCCTGCCGTACCCGGGCTGCACTACGCAGTCCGTCATATAATACCTGTATGAGAAATACTTGTATTCAGTTTTATAAATCTTCCCCCAGACGATGACAGATTTTTCATCTGTCATATACTGCATATAGCCGTCACGGTTTTCTTCTACCGAAGTGTATCTGAATTGTGCTGTGGCAAAAACAGCTGACGATGTCAGGATAAGCAAAACAACTATGCGCCTGATACCGGAAAGGCCGCCCTTAGACACCACACACTCAGCTATTAAAATCACAAGCAGAATGGCAAAGGCCAAAAACCCAAAGCCCCTGCCATACATACCGGAAACAGTTCCTGCAGTATAGACCAACGCAAATAAAAACATCGGTCTTTTACTAATACTCTTCTCCTCCTAATCCAATCTATTCTATTTTTCAGTTTTTTCCGTGGAATCATCAGAATCCACTATATCCTTATTAAACTCATACATGTCGCTTAGCTTGTAATTATAAAGCAGCATGCCGTCATTCTCACCGTCAAGCGAGATCTGTACCTTGTCCACAGTAGGAAGTGAGGTGAGTGAATTAACTATCGAATACAGCACCACATCCTCTGTCAGCTTATTGTCAATAGTATTTCTGAACGAAGAGTCAAAGTTCAGATAGCATATTCTATCTGCCACAGACACATTGATAAGCTTTGTTGTGCCCGGAAGAGTTGCCTTGAGCTTAGAGCCCTTCGGTCCCTCAATAAGCTGCTCAACAACAAGCTTTTCAAGCGCTATATTTGAGCTGTAATGTATCACTCTGGTCTGTTTTTCAAGCCCTGTACCATCCTTGTCAGCAAAATAAAGCGTGAGCGTCTCCTTCACACTTGTATTAATCTGCTCACCCGGATTCTCAACAAAATCATCAGCACCCATGCTACCGACAATCTCATCATCCGAGTCCACAAGAGGAATACTGTTTACGGTAAATGTCACATACGAAATACTATCCAGCTGTGTGAGCGTGCGGACTACAGAAGCTCTCAAAAGCACCTCCTGCGCAGCCGTAAGGTCATAATACTCCTTGCTGAAATCCACAGTACAGTTATAGTTTTTCTCCTCATGACCTCTCACAGACACCTCATCCGGAATCGCCTTGCGCAGTCTTGAGTCTTCAGGCTTATCCTGCAGTCTTCCAAGAAGCTCATCCACCTGCTTGTCCACATCTGAGTTTTTGCTTCTAAGCACATATGACTCCGGCACACTGCTCGTAACATCCATATTCAGACAAAACACCTCAACCGTATTGTCCGCTTTTTTCTTTGTGCAGCCGCCCATGGAGAGCAGAATTACTGCAGTGAGCACGAATATAATTATTCTTTTCACGTCAAGCCTCCTATACAATATAGTTGAGCGGTATACGCACATCAAAGGTAGTGCCCTCTCCCATCACACTGTGAGCCTTTATAGCTCCCCTATGCATAAGAATAGAGCTTCTTGTAATGGCAAGTCCCAGACCTGTACCGCCAATCTCTCTCGAATGCGACTTGTCCACGCGATAAAACCTCTCATAGATGTGCTCTAAGGACTCCTCCGGTATACCGATACCGTTGTCCTCCACCTTCAGATAGAAATACTGATGGTCCGCATTTAAGGATACATGAACATAGCCACCGGTCTCGTTGTCATTGTACTTGATTGCATTCTCAATGAGGTTTGTAAAAGCAAGCGTCAGCTTCACCTCATCTATCTCTGCAGTTACCGGTCTGAAGCTCTCGAGTACAAGCTCCACCTGCTGCTTGTCAGCAATCGGCTGAAGTCTCTTCATAATCTGCTCGAGCAGGTCATTGATATTAACACTCTCGATATTAAGCGTAGCAGCCGACTTATCCATCTTGACCAGTGATAACAGGTCATTTATTATCTTTGTCTCTCTGTCTATCTCGCTTGTGATATCTCCCATGAACTCCCTGTACATCTCAATCGGAGCCTCATCACCCATGCTGTTGATGGAATCTGCGAGTACCTTCATGGAAGTAAGAGGTGTCTTGAGCTCATGTGACACATTCGATACAAACTCCTGTCTGGACTCATCCATGACCTTCATTCCGCTCATCAGCTCATTAAAATTCCTGCTTATTATAGCAGTCTCCGCATAGTCATCTACATCCAGCTGCTCTTTTCCAAAGCCATCCTTAATGTCTGATATCTCGTCAGAAAGCTTCTTAATCGGTACAAAAAGATGCAAAAGCACAAGCACACCAAAAAAGAGCACCACCGCACCTGCGATAATGGCAACAGTCACCGCAATCTGTGTCAGATACGACATATTTAGCGATATATTGTCCGTCGACACACTTACAACAAGTGCTCCCTCTATCTTTGAATCCTTGTCGTTTGGATTGCTAATCGGAACAGAAAGCTCGATATAGTGGTTTTTAGAATCATAGTTCGTAATCTCTGAAGCTGAGAAGGTCTTGATAACCTCCTCTGAGACAATAGTATTGCCATCATCTAAATTGTAAGTATCCTTAATGATCTTAAAATGCTTGTCAACTATGAGCACACGCCCCTCATATATAGTAGTAAGAGTGTCAATCTGAGCATCAATATTGCTCAAGTCACCGCCATCCTCATCAAAGTATTTACTTGTGGATATCTTGTTTGCGAGAATCTTTGCCTGACTAAGCACTTCGCTTTCGCGGATTGAAACCGCCCTGGACTCGTAGGTGTTAAGTATGCCGAAGCATAGCACCACCTCCGGTACCAGAACGAGAACAAAAATCATGAAAATCAGCCTGGATTTCAGACTCTTATAAAATGCAAAATGTACTTTACTCTTAAACATTTTAGAACCTTTCTGAAAGTATTACTTCTGGTTGTAGTAATATCCCACACCCCACTTGGTATGAACGTACTTCGGCTCGCTTGGATTTGCCTCAATCTTTTCACGAAGACGTCTGACATGCACATCAACCGTACGCACGTCACCCGGGTAATCCTCGCCCCATACAATCTTTAAAAGGCTCTCCCTACTGTACACTTTATTTTCATTTTTGATCAGAATCTCGAGCAGTTCAAACTCTCTTGCTGTAAAACTTTGTCCTTCCTGATTATTTGGTCTGTTATCTGTGGTTTCTCCCATATTCTCACCCCTTACATGGTCATCAGAAGTTCTTCTAATTCATTCACGAT
>OBLG01002119.1_pt1 | contig 12874 bp, 10 predicted proteins | sample 1517451 | NCBI WGS metagenome assembly OBLG01 (sample SAMN04571694, study PRJEB22368) | human gut metagenome | biome: human gut; material: stool | host: Homo sapiens | place: Luxembourg | collected 2012-06-29
TTGGATTCTTTTAATCAGAGGGCCAGGGATTCGAGTTCCCTCGAGCGCACCAAAATCCCACGAAGAATCGTAAGATTCCTCGTGGGATTTTCTTTTTATACGCCATTTGCACGGTCTCTGCACGGTTTTTGCACGGTCCGCATTTTTCGTGTCAGATGGAGTAAGTCCGTGAATTACTCTGCAATTCGTGCTATTTTTTGCAATTCAGGTCAGCAGAGCCAGGCGAAGCTGCGCTTTTACGGCAGGGTCTGCGTCCTTTAGAAGCACCAACAGTGCCGACACGGAGATAGTCGGTTCTGCTTCAACCGGGGCAGCCTGCACAAGTGTTGCTTCCGGCTTGTAGAAGCCTTCCTCGAACTTTTTACCCAGCTTTTTACGGGAATCCTGCTGGATGTGTGCATAGGTGTTGACCAGCAGATTGGCACTGGCGTGGCCCGTTGTGCCCTGTACCGCTTTCACATCGTCGCCGGAGATCATCAGCTGGTAGGTGGCACTGGAATGCCGCAGACCGTGAAACACAATGCGGGTGAACTCCGGGTGTTCGTCCTGCCACTTGATGAACTTCTTGCGAATGAGGATCGGCTCTACCGCCAAACCGTTGGGCAGGCGCAGGAGCATCCCACTGTTGCGGTAGCGTTCCGGCTCGACGGCTTCGTCCATTTCCAAACGCTTTAGCCAGTGCTTCAATTCCTCTTTCAGCACGGCTGTCATGAAAATGGTTCGGTTGGAAGATGCTGTTTTGGTCTTTTTGAGCACCAGCGTTGTGGTACTGCCCTCACGCTTATCTTCAAATTCCTGCAAGATGCAGCCCTTGCCCGTTTTTGCCAGCGATGCCTTTTGGACACGCTGCATACACTTGTTGATGCGGAACGTGCCTGTGCCGTCTGCTCCCTCAAAATCAAGATCTTCCGGGGTCAGGCCAGCGACTTCGCCCTCTCGCAATGCACCCACCAGCGTAAGATGGACTGCCAGATGCAGAATCGGGTCCTCCATGCTGGCAAGTGCGGCCCACATCTCGTCCGCGTCCCAGATGGCGCGCTCCTGAATCGATTTCTTGGGACTGTCCACCGGAACGGGGCTTTTGATGAGGATGCCCCACTCCACCGCATATTGGAACGCTGTCCGCAGCAGGCGGTGTACCTCGTGGATTGTCGTGCCGGAGAGAAACCGCTGCTGCTGTTTTTCCGAAAGCACCTGTTTCTTGCCTTCAAGATACTGACCGCAGGGCGTTTTGCCAAGGGTAGCATACAAATCTTCCAGATGGTAGGGTTTGAGCTTTTGCATCTGCATATCGCCGATGTACGGGATGATAAGATTCTGGACGGTTCCCAGATTGGATTGATAGGTGCAGGGTGCCCATTTGTGCTTGTTGCATTGCTTGGGAAGCCACTCCATCAAAAAACTCTTTGACGGTGATGGTGGACGGAATCAGAAACGTTCCGTTTGCAAGTTCGTGTTCGATCTGTTTTTTGCGATTTGTTGCCTCCTCCTTTGTGGAAAAACTTTCCCATTTGTTGCAGTTTTTACCCTGCTCGTCTTGGTAAGTATAGCGGACACCATAGGAGCTGCCGCGTTTTGTGATATATGCCATACGTTATCTCCTTTTTCAAGCTGCCCGGAGCCACGCATCGAAACTGTCTTTCGGGATGCGGATGCTTCCGCCTACCCGCAGAACACGAAATTCGGTAGTGCTGTTGCACAGGTTGTAGGCAGAACGCAGGCTGATGGACAGCATCTGCGCAATTTCCTCCACCGTGTACACCAGTGTTGTGGCTTTCAGGCTGTCAGTCGGAGACTTGACGGCATTGGTTTGAGTGACTACTTCCATTGTATCGTTATTCGGAATGGTCTGCAAGACATTTTTCGTATAATTCAAAGATTTCACAGTTTCGGTCATTGCTGTCCTCCTTTTGTCAGGTGCATATTCGTTTAGTGAATCAGCCAATCAACGATTTCATGGATTCCAACTTTTTCTGTGCGTTCTCTTTGCGAAGACTTGCCCCGATGCAGGAAATTGGAACGCACATTTCCAGAATGCGGTCATAAATGCGGGCGTGAGCAGTATCCTGTGGATGCCGTATCTCGTTCAGCGGCAGGTTGGTGGTGACGATCAGCGGTTTTGGGCTGCGGTATCGGCTAGGGCTTAATTGAGCGTCCAGCAAAAACTTTGGAAATGGCAGATACCAGGGTAGCGGAGTACAAACGGTCAAATCATCAAACAAGCCAATCATCCTCCCTGTCTCTGCGATTCCAGCATTTTCAGGTGCTTCGAGCGGATAAATTCCAGATAGTGCTGCAGATTGTCAGAATACTTTTCAATTTGCTTCCAGTTTTCCGGCCCTGTCAGAAGATCTGGGTACTCACGAAACGTGAGTTCCCAATTCTCGATAAAGGCGTCATAAGCACCTTCAATCGCAGCGATGTGGATGGAATGATCCGCAGGTGCTTCAACAGATTTTTTCAGGGCTTTTTGATCACTTTCGGTCAGTGCCCTTTTGTGCCCTTGCATTTTTTTGGAAATGCCGATCAGAAATCGACTTCCGTCGTCATCAAAAGATTCGACTTTCGCGGAAGGGCTTTTTGTAGAGGAAGCAAGCTGCTTATCTCGCTCGCTTTTCGGCTTGCGAAGTTCTGCAACGATTTCCGGCCGCTGTTCCTTCGGAGCCTTAGCGATGGCACAGATCTCACGGTCAGCAGCTTTGATTTTCCCGTTTAGAATTTCCTCCCGGGCACCAGGTGCCGCTTCATCGGCAGCCTCCACGCCGTTCATGTACTTTTCGGCCCGCTGCACATAACCCTCGCTGGTGCCGGTCTCGTTTGCAATCCTCTGCCGGGTAATATGGCTACCGGATTTATTTTGGCAGGGATCATTTTGATCCGTGGCATCTTTCTTAGTAGATGTGTACTGATTGCCGCGGTTTTGCGAGATCTGCTTTTCCGCTTCGTATCGCTTTCCGATCAGATACTTTCTGCGCTCCGGTGTCAGGTTGCGCCGCCCAAACTGATGATTGCAAATCCAGATTAAAGCTTCCTGACGGCTGGAAAACTCCATTTCTTTGATCTCATATTCGATAAACGAATGCTTCCGCAGGATGTTGTAGCGGTTATGCCCGTCCAGAATGGTTTTGTTCCACACAATGATCGGGTCTGTGAGCTTTCCGTCTCGAATCATGTTCATTTCAAGCTGCTGGAGCTCCTCAAAACTCAGCGGCAAAATTTGAGCGAAAAACTCGGGGTCTATTTTGAGACTGCTTAGTTTCAGCATATTATTCGCCTCCTTTGACAACAGTGTACCGGTTTCCGCAGCAAAAGTTTATGGACTCGTAGTCCAAGTTACCCACCCTCTTAGTCCATGTATTGTATACAATGATGCAAAATAAAAAATCCGAGCCAATTCTACGATGCCATGGCATCGTATGAATCAGATCGGAGACTTGAAAGCGTTCGCAGAAAGATGCGAGGGAGTATGGAGTCAAAAATATGAAGCGTTTTGCCCCAGTTAGTACTTCAATATTACTATTTTTTGGAAATCGGCACAACCATATAACCGTCTTTGATGAAACTATTTTTGTTTCATTGATGACATTGTACCCGCAAGCAGGGCAGACGTATATACATCTGCTATTTTTGCGTTGCAAAATGCTTGTTGGAAAATCCCGAACCCTTTCAAATCTGCACCGTCCCGGCGCAGGCTGCGCGATGGAATCGCTGAATAGCACAAAGGCATGTTGGAGTCCAGATGTAAAGAAAAAACGGCAAAGCAGATAAAATCCACTTTACCGTTTTAGAAAGTATTCTATTATGCTGCGATTGCATTGGCGTTGACCTGTTCAATGGTCTTGCGAATACCAAGCCATACACTCAAATCTGTAAAGACCTCTACGATGCTTCCTTGGTCTGTAAAAGGTGGTTCCTGCAAAACAGAGAGGTCCTTCATCGTGCCATTATGTACGATGTACTCGACAATCTGGTTCACAAAGTAAATCTGTCGGCTGTCAAGGTTGGCACCATCCAGATATTGCGAAAATGCAGCTTTCGCCGCAGCCATATCAAGACCAACAATTTCCCGCACGAATTCGCCCAGAGGCTTTGTGCCATATTCGGCTTCATAATCCTCTTTTGTGCCGACCTCGCTCCAAAGAATCTTTTCAAGCTCCCTGACATCCTCGCCGGTGAGCGGGATGTTGCCTTTCAGTTTGGCGATAGCTGAATTATCCTGATGCTGCCGTACATAGTACTCAGCTTTTGCCTTGTAATTTTTCAGATCATCGTTTTCCAGTTCGGCTTCTTTCCATTCTGTCGAAAGAATTTCGTCCGAGAAATCTGTGGTGTACCGTACACGCTCGATGGGGATGTACTTGATCAGATCGCGCAGTTCTTTTCGGATGTGCTCAAACTCGTTCACATCGGCAGTTTTGATATAGTCGGTCTGGATGAGTTTTTCGAGCAATGCGCGCTTCTGATCAATCTCTGGAATATTGGACACGCTCGCAACCGCCTTCGCCTTTTTCAGCAGCTCGCTGCGGCCACGGGTATAGGGCTTTCCGGCAAGATATGCCAATTCGATGCCGTACAGCAGCGCATCAAAACGCAGCGCTTTCGGATCGTCCGGTTCCGGTTCGATCAAGGGGGCAAGTTCTTCCCGGGCAATCAAGGTGTCTGCATACGTTAGAGCATTGTAACTGTTCTTGTCTGCGTACAACTCGACATACTTCAAATGCTGTTTGACTGCAAAATTGTCACGATTCAGCTTTTGCACCTGACTGACCATGTGCTCCACCAGTGAAGTACGGAACGCTTTCAGTTCTTCCGTTTGGAACTGCATATCCTGCAATTTATACGCAATTTCAAACTGCAGGCCGAAAATCGCGCCCTGAACGGCAATCATATTCGGGGTGGCATTTCCTTTGTTCATGCGGAAAAATTCAAAATTTCCGCAGAAGTCAAAAATGTAAAACTTATTCTTGTCCTCACCATCCAGAAGTCCCGGACACAGGCGTGTACCGCGTCCGATCATCTGCCAGAACTTTGCCTTGCTCAGAACCTTTTTGAAAAAGACCAGATTCAATACTTCCGGCACATCAATGCCAGTGTCCAGCATATCCACCGAAATTGCAATCTGCGGCAATTTCTTCGGGTCAGAAAATTCGTCAATGGCACTCTGCGCATAATTGAGCCGATTGTCGATCACCATGGCGTAGCCGTTCAGGTGAGGATATTCCTGATTGAACACTTTGAGGATTTCTTCTGCGTGGTCGTGGCTCTTGGCAAAAATAATCGTTTTTCCGATTTTGCTGCCGTAGTCGATTTTCAAGGCGTTCTGCATAACGACATTCAAGACCTGCCGAATGGTGTCCTTGTTGAACAGCCAACTGTTCAGAGCAGATGCATCAATGCTGGCCGGCAGGTTGCCGTTTTCATCCTCAAAAGTGTTTTCGTAGGCTTCCCGTTCTTCGTCCGAAAGTTCATCGTAGGTGATGCCTTTCTTCATGAACTTTACTTCGCTCTCCACCGAGAGGAAGTCAACCAGAAAGCCATCCTTGACGGCCTGCGCCAGTTCATAACCATAGGTGGGCACGCCGTTTTCAAGGTCAAAGATCTCGTAGGTGTTTTTGTCGATCTCATCCTTGGGCGTGGCGGTCAGGCCAACCAGCGGTGCATCGAAATAATGGAAGATGTCGCGGTATTTATTGTAGATGGAACGGTGTGCTTCATCGCAGATGATCAAATCAAAATGACCACAGGTGAACAGCTTGCCCTCTGCATCGTGAACGGAATCAATGCAGTTCATCATGGTCTGATAGGTCGAGAACACGCAGTGCGCCGTAAAGTTGTCTTTGTCCTCGCAGAGATTCGTTACGGAAAACTCCGGAAGGAGGTTGACAAAGCTGCGCTTTGCCTGGGTCACAAGGCTGTTGCGGTCAGCCAGAAACAGCACGTTCTTGACCCAGCCATGCTGCAATAATACATCCACCAGTGCAATGACGGTACGGGTCTTGCCGGAGCCTGTTGCCATAACAAGCAGAGCCTTGCGGCGGTTCTTGCGGCCAAAGCTGTCACAAACCGCCTTGATGGCACCCTCCTGATAGTACCGTCCGGCAATGTTTTTGTTTACATCCACATTGGCAAGGCTGGTGCGCATTGCTTGCAGATTGAACCATTTTTCAAGGTCGCGCTTGGAGTAAATGGAAGCGACCTTGCGCTCGGGATAGATATTGTCCACAATGCGGGTATCGAAACCGTTGGTCAGGAATACCACCGGGCGGCGACCAAACTGCTTTTCGAGAATATCTGCATACAGCTTTGCCTGCTGACGGCCTACTGCAACATCCTTACAGGTGCGCTTTGCTTCGATCACAGCCAGCGCACGGCCATCATCGCCGTACAGGACATAATCTGCATAGCCGGTGCCGCTCTTGTTGGGCATCCCGGGCAGAGGGACCTCGTTGACCCAGTTTTTGCCCTCGACCCACCCGGCATCGGTGAGCATGGAGTCAATATACAGTTTCCGGGTCTTGTACTCCGAAAGTTCCAGCGGCTTGGGTACATAGGTGGGCTGTTGCGTTTCGCGGCGGGCGGTCAGCTGCGCCTTGAGTTCAGCGTTTTCTTTGATGAGTGCATCCAAGTCCACATCCGGCAGGGCGGGCTGTGCAACGGATGCAGCGGGCTGCTGTGTAAGCAGGGAAGCGTCAAATTTCTTTTCCTGATAGCTTGTTCCGTAGCAGTACGCCACGAAATCAAGGAACAGAAACAGGTTTTCGAGGCAAAGTTCCGCCTGTTCCCGGCTGATGCTGCGGCTTCCGTGGGCGGCATCATTGCCGCGCTTGCGAATAAAATCCATCCGCCGCCACAAATCATCGTCCACAATATCGTGGAATTCTTCGGTGCTCATCAGACTGACGAGTTTATCATCCCACGGCTTGACGAGGGAGCTGTCCACCGAATACATCCATTTGACTGCAAATTCCATGGCACGGCGGCAGTCCAGCACAGCGGTGGCCGCATCAATGGGCAGAATCCTCTCCGCAGCGATCGCGGCATCCGCAAAGCCGGAAAATTGCGGGTCATCTTTCAGAAAGTCAAAGTTGGTCAATTCTCACACCTCCCGGCTTCTATTTTGAACGATTTTTAGCCAAAATGCAAGCGCTTTGCGCAAAAAGTTCTGCGAACAATTTTGATTTGTCGGTTTGCTTCTTTAGATCAACAAATTGTTCCTGTAAAGCGATAGGCGGAATATATAAACCGATGTTTTGCATTTCTTTAGCGTTGATATTAGCTTGTCCGATGGCAGTTTTGCACATTCTGAGCAGCATTTGCTTTGAAAAGGCCGTGTTTAGAAAGGCGACTAGAAATTCAGGCAGAATACGCTCGTTGACACGAACTCTAATGACAAAGCCAGCAAGAACCATCATGTCATCTCGATTATAAACACACGTCTTTCCAACGAGCTCTTTGCTATTTGTACGGTTAAACAATACGTCACCACGTTGAACGGTACACTTATCCAGTTCGCTATCAGGAACATCTATCCGTTTGGTGTCAGTTAAATCTAGTTCTCCAGCATATGTAATATTGTTCATTCTCAGATATGGATATTTTCCGCCTTCAACAGCAGGTCGGCTAGAGCCATATCGCACATTAGAAACAACATCTTGTATTTTTCCAGTATTCCACCCAAACGGATTGTCAGGATACGTTCCAAACATCTCCACAAATCGAGCTTTGATAAGCTCGTCCAACTTGGTGAGCTGCTCCTGACGATTTGAAATTATAGCCTCTATTCTTTTTAATGTGGAAACAATCTCTCGCTGTTCCGTTTTATCATGCAAATTAAATTCCTCGGTCTTGTAATCCCGGAAATAGATATGCGGAATGGTTGCACCTGAAAAATATTTTTCGAGGTGCATATATTTGACAACATAATATAGATATTCAGATTCAATGCAGTTCTTTGGTATAAGATACTGCATTGTACCAATGACAGAGGATTTTTCGGGAAGAAGCATCGTTCTCCCAATGCCCGCACCGTCCTTCACAACAGCAACAGTTTGATGTTCCTGCTGATAGGTTTCCATGCTTCCAATACGACCTGATGCACCGTATACCGGATACTTTCCATTTTTATCAACGATGTCCTTTTGCATCAAGCTGGATGTCCCACGTTCGCAAACATCTTCAAGTTTGACTCGCATTGTTTTCTCCCACAAATTAGAATTGTTTCATTTCAAAAGTTCTTCCAAAGCATCCATCTCTGCGTCGATCTTCTTTTGCAAATCACGCAGCTGTGCCATAATTTCCTGTGTGGAAGGATACTCCACCGGCACATACTCGGTCTTTTTATACTTGTTGATGGACAAATCATAGTCGTTGCCCGCGATCTCCTCTTTCGGCACAAAGAAGCTCTGTTCCGTGCGCTCACGGGTGGCTTCAGCCTCCCGGTTGTGGAACCGGGCGATAATATCGGGGATGTCGTTTTCCGTGGTCGGGCTGCGCTTATCGTCCAGAGAGAAGCCGTCGGCTTTCATATCGTAGAACCAGACGTTATCGGTGCCGCCGTGGCCGGTCTTGGTGAAAATCAGGATGGCAGTAGAAACGCCCGCATAGGGCTTGAACACGCCGGAGGGCATGGAAATTACGGCTTCCAGACGGTTGTTCTCGATGATCTCCCTGCGAATCGCCTTGTGTACAGTGGAAGAGCCGAACAGAACGCCATCCGGGACGATGCAGGCACAGCGTCCGCCGACCTTCAGCATCCGCAGGAACAGAGCGAGGAACAGCAGCTCGGTCTTTTTGGTCTTGCAGAGCTTGAGCAGGTCGGTGGAAACAATGTCGTAGTCCAGACTGCCCTTGAATGGGGGATTTGCCAGAATCAGGCTGTATTTGTCCTTGTCGGGGTTCTGGTCGCTCAGGCTGTCGCGGTACTCGATGAACGGGTTGTCCACGCCGTGGGTCATCATGTTCATAGCACCGATGCGCAGCATGGTGCGGTCCATATCGAAGCCGTGGAACATGTGGTTCATGTAGTGGTCTTTGTTTTTGCGGTCAAAGAACACTTCCTGCTTGCGGTTTTCGCGCAGATATTCGCCAGCGGCTACAAGGAAGCCCGCCGTGCCGCAGGCCGGGTCGCAAATCACATCATCAGCGCGGGGCTGCATCAGGTCAACCATCATGCGGATAATGTGGCGCGGCGTGCGGAATTGGCCGTTGACACCTGCCGTTGCCAGCTTGGAAAGCAGGTATTCGTAGATGTCGCCGCGAATGTCAGTGTTGGAAAGCTGCGCCGCCTGCTCATACATTCCGTCCATGGCAGTCACGATTTTATCCAGCATCAGCGGCGTGGGCACTTTGAAAATGGCATCGCCCATATACTTGGCGTAGGCACTGTCCTTGTCGCCGTGCAGATTCTTGATGAAGGGGAACACCATCTCCTGCATGGTGGAGTACATTTTGCCTGCCGGAAAATCGTGGAAAACGCTCCATTTGAGCTGTGTACCGTCCACAGTGCGCTCCCCGACCTGTACCTCGCCCGCAAAGATGCTCTTGTAGGGCAGCCCCAGCATAGCGGCTTCTTTGGCGTGGGTGTTATCGCTTTCATCGAGGTCGTGAATGAACATCAGATAGGTCATCTGCTCGATCACATCCAAGGGATTCGTCAGGCCGCCCGTCCAGAAAATTTCCCACAGGCTGTCAATTTTGCTTTTCAGTTCTCCGGTTACCATGTATGTTCCTCCTGTGTGTCGAGAAAATAAGCCCGACAAACAATAATTTGTTATACTGTTATTATACTGTTTCTTCGGGATCGGTTCAATCTGCAAAAGGGGGAAGCCCGGAGTTTTCTACATTGCACACATTATGCGCCCATCAAGGTGGAAAACATGATCCTTGGCGGCGGCAGGACAAAAATCATTCTGGTCATCGACTGTCTGGGAACATGGTGCGTTGGCATTCCCTTGTGTCTGCTGGCTGCCTATGGGCTGCGGTGGGGCATCGTGGGCGTATATGCCCTGCTCAACGCAGAGGAAGCGTTCCGGCTGGTCTTGTCCCTTGTGATGTTCTGCAGACGCAGCTGGATGGTCAGCCTGTCTGAGAAACAAAGCGTACCCTGAAGAGCGCAAAATGCCCGCTCACCGTGGAGATTTGGACACGGTGGGCGGGCGTTTTATGTTTATTTTCCGAGTACAACGGAGAGCCTGATCTCCTTTTCCGTCTCGCTCAGGTCAAGAGCGCCGCCATCGGCGACGGTCACGTGCAGCTCATAGAGCGTACCGGCGGTAAGTTCCGTTACAGCCTTGCCGTCCTCGTCTGTGATCGACCACAGTGCAGGATCGACCTTTGCCAGCTTGCCGTCCACGCCATAGGCGTAGAGGGTCAGACCGGAGGTGCTGCCGGACAGGTTGTTCATACGGAAAGCTACCGTGGTGTTGGGATGTACGTTGCGGACGGTCACAGTGTTGCGCCAGCTTGCAACGGTGCCTTCGCCGCCGTTCTGCGCAAACCGCTCCTGCGAAAGGACGTTTCTTGCCGCCTGATCAAGCTCGACCTTGCGGTAGGGCATTTCGGGCAGATAAACAAACCGGTCCTGCAGACGAAGCAGTTCCAGATAGCCCGTCGGGCAGTAGAGCGCGTTGCCGCTGTTGCCGGCATACATACCAATGGCCATGTTGTTGTAGCCGTATTTGTTGGAAACATCCATCGTGAAAACCGTCTCGCCGGTTTCAAAATCCAGAATGATGTACTGCCACATCCCGGTGGTCACATCCTGCACATAGCCGTAGATATAGCCCGTTGCGGTGGAAAGCTTCATGATGGAGGTGTCGCTCAGGTCGTTCCGGCACCAGACGCTCTTCATTTCGTAGCCGTTTGCGGTCTTTACGGTGTCCATGCGCTCGATGCCGGGGGCAATCATAATGTTGCCCTTCATGAGCCAGCTCTGGTCGTAAATATTGGCGTAGCTCTGGATGGAGGAGTCGTTGTTGGGGTCCGCCAGACCTGCATTGCCCGCGCCAAACCAGTTGCAGACGATGGTGCTGACGGTGCCATTGCCGTCGTCATAGACGATGGCAGAGTTCTCAACGGCTACCTGATAGCCCTCGGGCAGGTCATCCAGCACCGGGGCGCTTGCCACGACCTCGCCGGTCTTCATATCGAGCGCAAGAAGGTTTACAATATCCTGATTGTCGGTGAACAGCACAAGGTTCGGTGTCAGTGTGGGAGAGCAGCCGCCGCCCCATGCAAGACCGCCGCCGGTGGTCTTATCGCCTTCGCCGCTCACCTTTGCACCCGCGCTCTCATAGGGCGTGCACCACACAACGTCTACGCCTTCTTCTGCGCGCAGAAGATAGCAGTTCTGGTTGGTCAGGACCACCGCACCGTCCTTGGAGGCGGCGATGCCGTTTTCAGCGCCCTCGCCGGGGGTCAGTTCGTGGACAAAAACAGCCTTTGAAAGGTCTGTCTGCTCGCCGTTCAGGATCGCATCAATGGCCGAACGGGCAATATAGCCGATGACGCCCTGCTGCTGGCGCTGCGGATAAATGCGGAAGCCGCCCGTTGCAAACCAGAGGTTTCCGTCATAATCAAAGACCACGGACAAAAGATTCTGCGTCAGCTCTTTTCCAAGCGCGGCCTCGGCAGCAGCTTTGATATCAATGTCCAGCACCTTTTCAAATTCCGGCAGAACATTGCCGTTTTCATCTGTTGCACGGAGCATCAGCACATGGTTGTTGCTCGTGGGGCAGACGATGCGGTTGGATTCGTCAAGGAAGGTATAGGAGCTCTGGATAACGTAACCGCCGCCGTCATGCTGTTTGGGGGAGAAATAGCCGAGCGTCTTTGTCTCTTCGGCGTTCAGGTCTCGGATGGCGATGCCGCCCAGCAGCGGCACAACGGCATGACCGTAGCTGTCAAAGTAGATGGCGGGCGAAGCGTTCGCGTTCGTCGTCTCATAGGAAACGTTGATCTCCGGATAGATGGCAAGCGGCAGGATCTCATCCGTTGAATCTGTGTTGTAGCCGTCGTGATGAATGTTTGCATCACTCTTGGCCATGTAGGGGTTTTCCTCCACCTGCTTGGGGTTCAGAGCCTTTACCGGCAGCGCCGCAGAGGCTTGTTCCGCTGAAGAGGGCTGTACCGCAGCGGACGGGGCAGCGGGCTGCGAAGCGGCAGCACTGTCTGCCGGCGTCTGTGTTCCGCCGCAGGCAGCCATGGAAAGGCACAATGCTGCGGTCAGCGACAGGCTTAACGCAGAATGGACGATGTTTCTCTTTTTCATAAACCGTTCTCCTTGTTGTGTTCGTTGCGGTCAGACCAGTGCTGCTCCGCCTGATTTTTTTCCATCCAGCCAGATGCGGAATCCCTGCCGCAAGGCGGCTTCGGTCACCGGCTCCAGCAGAAAATAGTCTGCACGCAACCGGAAGGCATGGAGCGAAAAATCCAGATCGCTGCACCAGATAATGCGTGTCTGTGGACAAAGCGCGCGCAGATGCTCTACTGCATTCAATCCGTCGACCCCCGGCAGGGCAATCACGGCATTTGTCAGCGGCTCGTTGCGTGCAGCCTCAAAAAAGCTTTCCTGGTCGTGGTAACAGTCCATTTTCGGGAACAAGCAATGTTCGGCGCAGAACCGCGAGATCTGCTCTGCCAGAAAAGCTTCCTGCGCCCTGCTGCTTGTCAGCACGGCAATTCGGTACACAGCGTGCCTCCTTTCTCTTGCGCCATCGTTGGCGTTCTCTGCTTTCAGTATACGGACAGGCATGGTCTTTTCAAGCCATTTAGCACGAAAGCCCCTTTTCCGTCACGAAATCCCATTTTCGGCTGCGACATAACCGGGCAACTGTGCTATAATCAGGATGAAAGAGTTTATAAAGGAGGTTGGAAG
>OBLG01002131.1_pt1 | contig 12801 bp, 10 predicted proteins | sample 1517451 | NCBI WGS metagenome assembly OBLG01 (sample SAMN04571694, study PRJEB22368) | human gut metagenome | biome: human gut; material: stool | host: Homo sapiens | place: Luxembourg | collected 2012-06-29
CGTCTGCCTGTCGGCGGCGGTGCTGGCAGGGCTTCTGTCCCTGCTGACGTCGGTCGCGGGACTGCCGGAGGTTACGGAATAAGCCAGAACCGGCGCAATGCACGGCGGAATTCTCGGCGGCATACCGCAAAACAGAGGGGACCGAATCAGTCCCCTCTGTTTTTATGCATATTCCTCCTGCGGCAGTGCCCGTTCATCTGACCCGCTCGCCAAGCGGCGTTTCGGGGTCAAGGAAGATCACGCGCACGGTGTCCTCGCCGGATGCCAGGATCATGCCCTCGGACTCCACACCGCACAGGGTAGCGGGTGCCAGATTGGCAACCACGATGACCTTTTTGCCCAGCAGATCCTCCGGCTTGTACCACTTGGCGATGCCGGAGACCACCTGCCGCTGCTCATAGCCCAGATCCAACCGGAGCTTCAGCAGTTTTTTTGCCTTTTTCACCGGCTCGCAGGCAAGCACGGCGGCTGTGCGCAGCTCCACCTTCATGAAGTCCTCGTAACCGATCTGCGCGACGCCCTCCGGGCGCTCCGGAGCAGCCTGTGCGGTCGGTTCAGCCGCATCGGGAGCAGTCTCGGGTGCGGGCGCGGCGGCTGCATCCGCACGCTCCGCCTCCAACTGCGCCAGCATGGCTTTCTCGTCCACGCGGGCAAACAGCACGCGGGATTCCTCCACCTGCACGCCCGGCTTCATGCCGCCGAAGCTACGCCCGACCGTATCAAAGCCGCGCGCGTCGGTATGCAGGCGGTCCAGAATCTCCTCCGCCGTGGCGGGAATGAAGGGCTTGAGCAGGACGGCGCCCTGCCGGATAGCTTCCAACAGATTGTACAGGACAGTCCCCAGCCGGTCGCGGCGGCTTTCGTCCTTCGCCAGCGCCCACGGGGCAGTCTCGTCGATATACTTATTGGTACGGCTGAGCAAGGCGAAAACGCAGGCAACTGCATCCGCCACATGGTAGGTTTCCATGTTTGCCACCATGCCGTCATAGGCGGCGGCACAGGCGGCGGCAAGCTCGGCATCCAGCGCGCGCTCCGCCTCGGTATCTGCCGGAACCGGCGCGGCGACCACGCGGTCGAAATACTTCTTCTGCATATCCAGTGTGCGCTTGACCAGATTGCCGAGGTTGTTCACAAGGTCGGTGTTGAAGCGGCTGATGACCGACTCGTAGGTAATGGAGCCGTCCGCACTGTACGGCATCTCGGACAGCGCGTAGTAGCGCACGCCGTCCACGGTAAATTTCTCCGCCAGCTCGTCGGCATAGATGACGTTCCCGCGCGACTTGGACATCTTGTCCGTACCGAAGTTGAACCACGGGTGGGCAAAAATCTTCTTGGGCAGGGGCATATCCAGCGCCATGAGGAAAATCGGCCAGTAAATGGAATGGAACCGCAGGATGTCCTTTCCGATGATATGCACATCGGCGGGCCACAGTCTGCGGAACTCCTCGCTCTGCTCCCCGTACGCCTTGTCGGGATCATACCCGATGGCGGTGATATAGTTGACCAGTGCATCCAGCCAGACGTAGGTCACGTGGCGGGGGTCAAAGGTCACGGGGATTCCCCACGTAAAGGAGGTACGGGACACGCACAGATCCTGCAATCCTGCCTTGAGGAAATTGTTGACCATTTCCTTCTTGCGGCTCTCCGGCTCGATAAAGTCCGGATGCTCATCAAAGTAGGTCATGAGTCTGTCGGCGTACCGGCTCATGCGGAAGAAGTACGCCTCCTCGCTGGCGCGCTGGACGGGTCTGCCGCAGTCGGGGCATCTGCCGTCCGCCGCCTGCGTATCGGTGAAAAAGGATTCGCATGGCTCGCAGTACCAGCCCTCATAGCGGGATTTATAGATGTCGCCCTGGTCATAAAAGCGCTTGAACAGCTTCTGCACGGTAGCAACATGGCAGCTGTCGGTCGTGCGGATAAAACGGTCGTAGGAAACGTTCATCCTGTCCCACAGAGCCTTGATCCCGCCGGCGGTGTTGTCCACGAACGCCTGCGGTGTCACGCCAGCCGCCGCCGCCTTGTTCTCGATCTTCTGCCCGTGCTCATCGGTACCGGTACAGAAAAACACATCGTAGCCCATTTCCCGCTTGAAGCGGGCAACGGCATCCGACATAATCGCCTCGTAGGTGTTGCCGAAGTGCGGCTTGCCGGAGGCGTACGCGATGGCGGTGGTCAAATAAAATGTGGGCTTTGTCATGGAGTATCCCTTCCTTTTTTCGTTGGTATATATGGATCTTTTATGTATGCTTATGCGGGCATAGCCCGCAGTCTCCCGATCAGGTCGGCAATGCTCCCCTCCTGAAACGGGCACAGGATAAACCGGCAGGTCGGCTTGACCAGCTCCTGCGCATCGGACGGGCAACCGGCTATATCCGCCGCCCGCAGCATGGACAGGTCGTTCTCATAGTTTCCGGCGGCGACGGTTACAGGCTCATAGCCAAACGTCCCGCGGTACCAGTCTGCCAGCCGGCGCAGACCGTGCCCCTTATCACACCCGGCGGCGTTCATCTCGAAAAAGCGCGGGTGGGAGGACGTATAGGTGAGCGCCGTGCCGAATTCCGCCTCGACCAGCGGACGGACGCGCGCGATCGCATCCGCCTCGCCGCGCACGACGATCTTGTACAGATGCAATTCCTCCATCTGCCCCCCGTCCGGCGACACAGTCAGTGCCGCGCCGGAACAGGCGGCGCTCTGCATATCCTTGCGGATGTACGGATTCCGGCTCTCCGGGTCGGGGAAGATGCCCTCGGCGGCGGAAACACGCACTCCGACTTCCTCCCCGTGCGCCCGCGCGTACTGTCCCACGGATCGCACGACCGCCCGCACAAGCGCCGGCTCCATTCTCTGCTCGGACAGGATCCGTTCGGCGGAAAAATCATACAGGCAGGCGCCGTTTGCGAGGATAGCGGGTGCGTTGAACAGCGTCGCCGCCCCCGGGATGACGCGGAGTACATCGCGGTGGATGCGCCCGGTCGCAACCGTGAAGCGTCCGCCTGCCGCCTTGAAGTCGTCCACTGCCCGGAGATTCCGCTCCAGCAGGGTACCGCCCGCGCCGAAGAAGGTGCCGTCCAGGTCGGTCGCCAGCAGGATGCGGGAAAGATCAGTCATACGATACCCGCAGGACTTCCATCTGCCCCGGTGCCAGCCACAGCCCGATCCGCGCCGTATTGCCGTCGTCACCATAGTTCGCGTCGTGGTGGGAGGCAATGAAATCCATGTCACACATCTCGCCGTTCCGATCCCAGTAGCGGTGCACCTGCCTGACGCCGCCGTCAAAGATCAGCCAGAACAGTCCCGACTCGCGCGGGCTGTTGTTGACCAGCACGAGGTAGCGGTTGCCTTCCTCATCGGTAAAACTGCTGACGATACCCGGCAGACCGTGGTCACTGACCGCCTTGCGCAGGTGGGGCAGGTCGTAGGTGGAGTACAGCGGATACCCGCCGTATGCCTTGCAGAAGTGATAAGTCTTTTCATGGCGGAGGCGGTTCATCAGCGTGCCGTAGCGGCGGTGGAACAGCAGCTGGACGCGCCGTATGGCGGCGTAGGTGGTGGATTCCTCGCCCAGCTCGTCGATCGGCGCACCCCGATAGTTGTTGGTCAGATTCTGCCCGTACCAAAGGAACCAAAGGATGCCGTCGCACCCGCTCGCCACCGTCGTAGACAGCTGCCAGCGGATGTCGTCCTCGTCCGGGACACGGTAGCGGAAATGCCCGCAGGAGAGCAGCGTGTTCCACACCATCACACCATTGCGCTCCGCAGCGCCGACATACCGGTTCAGGTTACGGAAATACATATTGATTCCCTCGTCGCCGGGGTTCATCTGGCTGTAACAGTCGTAGCAGATGAGGGGACAGCCCGATTCCCGGACGAATCGGTCGATCCACGCATCGAACGCCTCCCCGCCCAGCAGGTCATTCTCCATACCTTCCCAGTACGGGTTGAAGTTGAGCAGCGGGGTCAGCTCGGGTGCAATCTCGCGCATGATCTGATAGGCGCGGACGCAGGCGGAAAATTCCTGCCCGTTCAGCGGCTCATCGCCGATGAAAAAGCCGTAGGTCGCCGGGTGCCGCCCGAAATCGGCATAGGCACGCGCAAATACCGGGCGGAACGCCTCCGGATCCTGCAGGAACCGGTGAAAATCCAGATCACTCACGCAGACGAACGCCCGCATGCCCGCCCGATGCATTTCGTCCAGCATGGCGACCATGTCGGCAGGATCATGACTGCCATAGGAGAAAAAGGGCGTCTGGTTGCAGGTGATGCCGGCACGCTTCCAGCTTTCGACCTGCGAAACCGGCGTTACCTGAACGGAGGGGTAGTTCCAGAAACCGATGGGGTAGCGAAAGGATGGCTTTTTTTCGCACGGTAGGTTGCTCATAGCTTGTTTTCCTTTCTGTGTCTGTGTTTTTGCAGAATGCTCCGAGGCTCCCCGCCGGCGGAGCGGCAGGGCGCTATCCGTTTTCCGACTCCCGGCGCAGGATGTCCGCAAGGCGGGCAAACTCCTCCGGCAGGGGGCAGGTAAAGCGCATAGGCTGTCCGGTTCGCGGGTGGATCAGCTCCAACTCCCCGGCGTGCAGGCATTGCCCCCGGATAAGGTCGGCGTGCGCCCGCCCGAAGCGGGTGCCGTCCCCGCCGTACAGCGGGTCGCCCAGCAGGGGATGCCCCAGCGCCGCCATATGAACGCGGATCTGGTGCGTACGTCCCGTTTCCAGCCGACAGCGCACCAGCGAGAAGGACTGCCCCCAGCGCGCCCCGACCGGATAGCAGTCGATGACGGCATAGTGCGTCACGGCGAAGCGGACGCCGGGATCGGTGCGCCATGCTTCCGGCGGGTACGCCGCCATCTTCTTGCGGTCGGTGCGACTGCGCCCGACCGACAGTGTGACGGTGCCGGATTCTTCCCGGAAGCCGCCGAGGCACAGGGCAGTATAGACGCGACTGACCGTGTGCGTCCTGAGCTGTTCGGTCAGAGCACGGTGCGCCGCGTCGTTTTTGGCTACGACCAGCAGTCCGCTGGTATCCCGGTCGATGCGATGCACGATGCCGGGACGCAGGACGCCGCCGATGCCGGACAGGCTCCCGCCGCAACGGTACAGGAGGGCGTTGACCAGCGTCCCGTCCGGGTTGCCGGGTGCAGGATGCACCACCATGCCGGCAGGCTTGTTCACGACCAGAATGTCGCCGTCCTCGTACACCACCGACAGCGGAATATCCTGCGGCAGTGCCTCGGACGGCTCCGGGGCGGGAATATGCCATGTGAGCGTGTCGCCCGCCGCCAGTCGCGTATTCTTATCCGGCAGAGGGCGATTCTGCCCGTCCGCCCCCCGGTGCAGGACATACCCCTCCCCGATCAGCCGCACGGCGGCAGCACGGCTCAGTCCCGCCGCGGCAGGCAGGAACCGATCCAGCCGCTCCCCGGCGGATTCCGGCGGTACGGTCGCACTGCCGGTCTGCCCGGCGTCTTCCCCGTCCGGCAGGAGGATGTCCTCCGTCTCACGGATCGCCTCGCGGTTCGTATCACGGTTCGTATCGCGGGTGTCCATCATGCGTCCGGTGCTCCGCCGTCCGGCGGACGGTCGGTGGGGGAGCGGGAATCGGTCGTATCGGATCGCTGCCATTCCGGGGCTGTCGTGTCCGCAGCAGTCTCGTCCGGGGCAAGTGCATCCGGATGCGCTTCCTCCGCCGGATCCTGCGGCTGCGCGGCCGCCGCCGCACGCTCCGCCAGCACCTCCCGGCGCATGGACAGGATCAGGTACAGCATCAGCATTCCCGCGCCCACGCACACAAAGGAATCCGCCACGTTGAACACCGCAAAGTGTATCAGGCGGAAGTCGATCATATCCACCACGTAGCCAAGTGCCACGCGGTCGATCATATTGCCGATCCCGCCGCCGATAACAAACGCCAGCGACAGGCAGAGCAGACGGCTCTTCGGTTTCTTCCGGATCAGGTAAACCGACAGCGCCACGATGGAAACCGCCGACACAACCATGAACACCCACCTGCTGTCCGCCAGCATTCCGAACGCCGCGCCCCGGTTCTCCACATACGTCAGATGCAGGGCGTCCTGCAGGATGGGGAAGGTGCCGACGGGCTTGAGGTACAGCACAGTCAGATACTTGCTGAGCTGGTCAAGAAACACGACAAGCGCCGCCACGCAGAACCAGATAAAAGTCGCCATAGGCAAAGGGTTTCCTTTCATAAAGCCGCCGGGGAGGCGGGAGAAGTCCTCCTGTCTCCCCGGCGGCAGCGGTAATGATGGGCACCTCCGAATATGCGGAGCAGGATCAGCAGCCCACTACGCGGCGGCAACGCGGGCAAAGGTAGCCGTCGCCGACCTCGGTGCCGTCCGTGACGAATGTCCAGCAACGGTCGCACTTGCGTCCGTCGGCAGGCTCGACCAGAACCGACACGCCGGTGTCGGGATCCGTATAGGCGCCCTCCGGTGCCTCGCCCCGCACGACACTTGCCTGCGAGGTGATGAAGATCAGGTTCAGCGTATCGGCGAAGGATTCCAGCAGCGCAGCCTGCGCCTCGTCGGGCGTAAAGACCGTGACCTTGGCATCCAGCGACTTGCCGATCATCTTGTTCGCGCGCGCCAGCTCCAGCGCCTTCATGACGCCGTCACGCAGAGCAAACAGCCGATCCCAATGCGCGGTCAGCTCGGGGCAGGCATATGCCCCGTCCGCCTCCGGCATGGGGTTGAGGAAAACGCTCTCGGTCTTCTCGCCCGCGCGGTGCGGCATATTCTTCCAGATCTCCTCGGCGGTGAAGGCAAGGATGGGGGCAATCAGGCGGGTCAGCGCCGACACCACGGTATACATGGCAGTCTGAGCGCACCGGCGCTCCTCCGAAGTCTTGCCCTCGGTATACAGTCTGTCCTTGGTGATGTCCACATACAGCTTGGACAGCTCATTGGTGCAGAAATTGCTGACGGCGTGGGTCACGGTATGGAACTCATAGCCGTCATAGCCCGCACGGCAGACCCGGATGAGGTCATTCAGGCGGGACAGAATCCACTTGTCGATCTCGTGCAGGCGCTCCGCCGGCACCGCATCGGTATCCGGGTTGAAATCACCCAGATTGGCAAGCAGGATTCGCGCGGTGTTGCGGATCTTGCGGTAGGTTTCGGACAGCTGGCGGAAGATGGCATCCGAGCAGCGGACATCCGCATGGTAGTCACTGGATGCCGCCCACAGGCGGACGATATCCGCACCGTACTTGCGGACCATATCGTCCGGATCGACGCCGTTGCCCAGCGACTTGTGCATGGTACGCCCCTCGCCGTCCACAACCCAGCCGTGCGTCAACACCTCGCGGTAGGGCGCGCCCTGCCCCTTGGCACCGACAGCCGTCAGCAGGGACGACTGGAACCACCCGCGGAACTGGTCGCCGCCCTCCAGGTACATATCGGCAGGCCAGACCATGCCGTCCTCCGTATGATCCTCCAGCACCGCAAAGTGCGTGGAGCCGGAGTCAAACCAACCGTCCAGCGTATTCGTTTCCTTTGTGAATCCGTGACCGCCGCAGTGCGGGCAGGCGAAGCCCTCCGGCAGAAGCTCGGACGCCTCCATCTCAAACCAGCAGTTGGAACCGTGCTGTGCGAACAGCTCCGACACGCGGTTAATCGTCTCCGTGGTGCAGACCGGCTTCCCGCAGGCTTCGCAGTAGAACACGGGGATCGGCAGACCCCAGTGACGCTGGCGCGAAATACACCAGTCGGCGCGCTCCCGCACCATCTGGATCATGCGCTCCTCGCCCCACGCGGGCAGCCAGCGCACGTTGTGGCACGCCGCGACCGCCTCATCCTTGAAGGCGTCCACCGAGCAGAACCACTGTGGCGTCGCGCGGAAAATGATGGGGCTCTTGCAGCGCCAGCAGTGCGGGTACTCGTGCGTCATGTCCTCGGCGGCAAACAGCGCCCCGGACTGCTTCATATCCTCCAGAATGACCGCATTGGAGTCGGCATAGAACAGCCCGGCGTACTTTCCGGCGTCCTCGGTCTGTCTGCCGCGGTCATCCACCGGCACGACAATATCCATGCCGTAGCGCTTACAGGTCTGGAAGTCATCGGCACCGAAGCCGGGCGCGGTATGCACGCAGCCGGTACCGGAATCCATGGTCACATAGTCCGCCAGCACGACCACGCTGTCGCGATCCAGGAACGGGTGCGCGGTCTTTACGAACTCCAGCTCGCTTCCCTTCCAGCTTGCCAGCGTCTCGCAGACCTCCACGCCGCCCGCCTGCATGGTCTTTTCGCACAGAGCCTCGGCAACGATATAATTACAACCGTCAGACGCCCTGACCAACACGTACTTCTCGTCCGGATTGAGCGCAATGGCAAGGTTGCCGGGCAACGTCCAGGTTGTGGTCGTCCAGATGATGAAGTAGGTGTCGGCAAGCGGCGCATACTGCGCAATACGCCCGTCGATGTCGTCGCGGACGCGGAACTTGACGTAAATGGAGGTACAGGCGTCGGTCTTGTACTCGATCTCCGCCTCCGCCAGCGCCGTCTCGCACTTGGGGCACCAGTACACTGGCTTCATGCCCTTGTAGATGGTTCCCTTGCGGTACATTTCCCCGAACACCCTGACCTCCCGCGCCTCAAAAGCGGGGTTCATGGTCAGGTAGGGATGCTCCCAGTCGCCGCTGACACCCAGCCGGACGAACTGCCCCTTCTGCACATCCACGTACTTCTGCGCGAACTTGTGGCAGGCGGAGCGGAACTCCGGGATGGACATTTTACGGCGATCCAGCTTGTTCTGCTTGATGATCGCCGACTCGATGGGCATACCGTGGTTGTCCCAGCCGGGAACATAGGGGACGCGGTAGCCCTCCATGGTCTTGGATTTGTTGATGAAATCCTTGAGAACCTTGTTGAGCGCCGTTCCCATATGGATATTGCCGTTGGAGAAGGGGGGGCCGTCATGCAGCTCAAAGGTAGGCTTTCCGGCGGCGTTCTCCAGCATGAGCCGGTACAGTCCGATCTGCTGCCAGTAGGCAAGTGTCTCCGGCTCGCGCGCAGGCAGGTTTGCCCGCATGGAAAATTCGGTTGCGGGCAGGTTCAGGGTGTTGGTAAAATCGGTAGCCATCGTATCTCGGGTACTCCTTTGTTGTTTGAGAATTGTTACGGGAATCTATGGAAACTTCTTGTCAGAAAAGGGAAAGCGGTTTTATCCGGTGAATTTTTCCGCGATGAGCCGGATGCGTCCCCGGCGGTTCTCCCCGCCGAAACTCAGCACGCGGAACTTGCCGTACCCACGCACCGAAAGAACGGCAGGCGGCTCCACGGTACGGTCGCAGTCCCGGACGCACTCATACTCCAGCTCACACAGTCCCTCGCGGACGGCGCTCTGCGCGCGCTCGCGGGGCAAGCCGCACAGGGCGGCGACCACGCAGTCCAGCCGTCCCGAAGCCACCGTGTCCTGCACGGGAACCGTAGCGCGCGGCGGGACACGTATCCCGTCCGGCGCTTCAATATGCAGGCGCACCGTGTCGGAACCGACCTTGCTCATATTCGCGCACAGGAACTCCGCCACGCGACGGTCGCAGAACAGGAGTGCGCTCTGCCCGTCCGCGCTGAGAATATCGCCGACGGCATCGCGCTCCAGCCCCGTACCCAGCACCGCGCCCATGTAATCCCGGTGTGTCAGCGTCCGGAAGCCGGAGCCACGAACCGAAAGCGCGGCGGTCTGCTCCGCCGCGTCCTCTGCAAGGTCGTCAAACCCGGCTGCCCGCAAAAGGTCGGCAGGCGGCAGACTGCCTCCGCCGTCCGCCCCGACGGTCGGCAACAAACCCTCCAGATAATCCGGCAGCAGGAAAGCCCGCACCCGCTCGGCATCCGGGTAGCCGCCCCAAAGCAGGGCAAGCCCCGCACGCAGACGCCCGGACAGATACTGCCGGGCGTACTTTGCCTCCCGCGGAGTCAGGAAGGGCGTCACTGCCGCGACGCCCTGCCCCGCCTGCGCGCACAAATCGTCCAGGCGGGCATACAGCGCCCGGATATTTTCATCCGGTGCATTGGCTCTCTCCCTGCGCGGTTCCATCAGACCAGCGCCCTCAGCAAGGTCGTCAGAAGACTCACGAACAGGGCAGTCAGCAAAAACGGCACATCCATCGGAACCCCCTGGAACCAGCCGAACCGGTCGCACAGGTGACGGACAGGCAGGATCAGCGGCTCGGTTATCAGGATGAGCAGTGAGGAGAACGGGGAATCCCCCTCACGCACAAACCAACTCAGGATCGCGCGCACGAGCAGAGCGACCGAAACAAACGAAAAGAACAGAACCAGCAACCGCGTGAAAAAATAGACCACTCCGTACACTGTCGGCGCATCCTCCCTCCGGAATTATCCGGCGGCGCTCCGCCGGGTTACTGGCTGTCGGCGGAATCCGCCGAACCGTCTGCATCCTCCGCCGCCCCGGTTGTCTGCGGCAGGCTGGCTTTGTATGCAAGGATCGTTTTGGAAAGCGCATCGTTGTCTGCCGGTACACCTTCCGGAACCACAGCCAGCACATTGAGCTTGGAAAGCCGGAAGAGTTTGGCGTTCATCGCCAGCGTGACGCCCATCAGGAAGTCTATCGTGCGGCCTATATCAACCTGCGGCATATCGCTGACATCAATCAGCACGATCTGTTCCTCGCGCAGGCACGGCACGACGTGCTCCCGCACCTTGTAGTAGCTTCCCGGCATGAAGCAAGCCGGCTCCGGATCAGCAGGAACCGCCGCCTGGGTCTGGTCATCGGTGCGTCCCGCATCGGGTCTCCGCACGTCGGAATCCCGATACCCGGTCCCCGTCTGGAAATCATCCGGCGGGACCGGTTTGCGTGCCTTCCTCAGCTCCTCGGAGCCGGGATAGTAGTCATCCCCGCCGGCACCATAGTAAGCCGTCTGGCGGTCATCGTCGCCGTACTCATCCGGGTTGTAGTGCGGGCGATCCGACGCGCGGCGCCAGCCGTCGTTGTAGTCGTCATCCCCGGCACGACGCGATTTGCCGCTCTCCGGACGGCGCTCCTCCGGGTAATCGTAATCATTGTTCCGATTGCCGCGGCGGTCGCGGGGATCGCGGTAGCCATCATCGTCGTCATCCCTGTCGTCCCCGTCATAGGAGTCGTACATATCTTCGCGGTCGTCGATATCCTCCGGCTCGCTGAACTTCCTAAACAAATCCTTTACTGACATAATGCTTTCCTCTCCTGTATTTTTTTGTATTGTGCTCCGGTTCCGTATCTATTCCGTATCGCTGTCCCCGCGTGCGAACAGCGCCCGACCGACCCGTACCAGCGTTGCCCCTTCGGCTACTGCATACCGGTAGCTGTCCGATCGACAGCACCATCGGTTCGTTCCGTCCCGGCGTCAGTTCCCACAGCGACTCCGACAGCCGGCGCATCTCCCCGAACAGCCGGCGGTAGGATGCCGCGTCCCCCTTGGGCGCCATGGTCATGAAGCCGCGCAGGCGCAGCCGGTCGTACCCGCCGCACACCGCACGCACGAGTTCCTCCGCGTCCTCCGGCAGGACGCCGCTCTTGGCAGGCTCGCGCCCGATGTTGATCTCAATCAGCACATCGACCACCCTGCCGTGTTTCTCCGCCTGCCGCTGCAGCTCCCGGGCAAGCCCCGGCGAGTCCAGCGACTCCACCATATCCACTTTATCTATGATATACTTGACCTTATTCGTCTGCAACGTCCCGATGAAATGCAGGTGCAGTCCGTCACGCTCCAGCCGGTCATACCGTTCCGTCAGCTGTTGGACGCGGTTCTCTCCGACAAAGCACACGCCGCAATGCCGATGCAGGTAGTTAATCTCCCCGACATCCGCGCTCTTGATTGCCGCCAGCAATGTCACCCCGGACGGGTCCCGTCCCGCTTCCCGGCAAGCCGCCGCGATCTCCTCCCGCACACGCGCAAGGTTCCGGTCAATATATCCGTATCCGACCGGCGCCGAACCGTCTTCCTCCGGCATGATCCCGCCCCCTTTCACCGCTCATGGGTCTTTTCTGCTTTCTACGCAATGACTTTCCCTTCGTACAGGTTGCGCCCGCCGGTTATGATCCGGTCGTTCAGCTTCAGGAACGACCAGCCGTCCGCCGCGACCGCGCTCTGCACCTCCGGGTCAGCCGTCTCATCCTCCAGCGCCGCCTGCGCCTGCCCGGACGTCATCACGATGACATACCCGTTCCGCTCCGCCAGCACGCACACCCGGCGGAACACCACCCGGTTCCCGCTGAGGATGTACACGCCGGTCACGTCCTCCCCCGTTGCGGGAGACGGCAGACTGACCAGCGCCCCCGTCGGGATGCGATAACCGGACACGGTGTCCAGCACCGTCTGAACCGACATCCGCCGCCCTTCGGCAAAGCCGTCCGGCATATCCGGCGAGCTGAACACCAGCAGTGCCTGCTCTCCTGCCGGCTCGTTGCGCAGGCAGGTCAGCGACAGGATGCTCCCGGCGGCATCGCCGCAACGTACCCGGTAGGTTCTGCCCGTCTCGAAGCGTTCCGCTTCGCCGGACGGCACCAGTGCCCCGGCGTACCACAGCGACCCGCACACCAGCTTGCCCGCAATGCCGTAGGCATCGGTCTCCCGATCCCCATCCGCCTGCTCTGTCAGGGCGCGGAACTCGTCGGCTGTCATGCTTTGGGCGCGCGCAGGCGTAAAGACCGCCTCCAAACCGTCTGTCGTGTAGCAGAACCAACCCGCACGGGCGGCGCTCAGCTCCCCGACCAAGGTCAGCCCGGAAACCAACGAATCGCGTTCCTGCCGGAGTACGGACGCGCCTGCCGAGCTGCCGCCGCCCCCCGC
>OBLG01002132.1_pt1 | contig 12795 bp, 12 predicted proteins | sample 1517451 | NCBI WGS metagenome assembly OBLG01 (sample SAMN04571694, study PRJEB22368) | human gut metagenome | biome: human gut; material: stool | host: Homo sapiens | place: Luxembourg | collected 2012-06-29
TTCTGCCCGCCGATGGTGACGATGGCGCATTCCGGCGCGAAGCCCTCCACATGATCCTTCTCCTTCTGGAGCAGGCTTTCCGGAATGAACATGGGCATATACACATTCTCATGTCCCAATGCCTTGAAGCGTGCGTCGAGATCCTTCTGTATGTTTTCCCAGATGGCGTATCCGTACGGGCGGATGACCATACAGCCGCGCACGCCGGAGTAGTCAACCAGTTCGGCTTTTTTGACCACGTCGGTATACCACTGAGCGAAGTCGGTATCCATGGAGGTGATCTGCTCTACCATTTTTTCTTTTGCCATACGATTATTCAACCTTTCGATGCCTGCGCGGTACGCCGCGCGATTTTACGCTAAAGATACCATATTATATACCAAATCCTGCGGGTTGTCAAGGCGTGGCATAAAGGAAACGTCGATTTATTCGGGGGCGCAAGTCTGAAAAATATTTTCAGACAGGAAGTTCTGTGCCTTGGCAGACGGCGCGGCTGCCACTCCGGCAAGCCGGGACCGTCCGAAACCTCCGCCTCCGGATAACGGTCTACACCAGATCGGCAAGGATCGCATTGGAGACAAGCCAGCCGGATTCGGTGAGGGCAAAGCGTCCGTCCGGACGGCGGGCGAGTCCGGCGCGGAGGAGCGGCTCGCAGACAGCCCCGCGCGTTGCCCAAAAGTCCACGCCGAAGCGGGTACGGAAGTCTGCTTCGGAAATACCCTCCGCGAGACGCAGTCCGAGCATGATATACTCCTCCATTTGTTCGCGGCGATCCGGGATGTAGCGATCCACCGTGATATCCCTGCCGTCAAGGAAAGCGGAAAGGTCACGTGACTGCCCGAAGCGGACGCCGTGCAGGTAGGAGTACGCGCCCACGCCAAGTCCGATGTAGGGCTTGTCCTGCCACGTGTGCAGATTGTGACGGGAGCGCATACCGGGACGGGCATAGTTGGAGATTTCGTAATGCTCGTATCCGGCAGCCGACAGCAGGCGCGCCGACAACTCGTACAGCGCCGATACCTGCTCCGCCGCCTCGTCCTCGTCGGCAGGCAGTCCCAGTCCTGCGCGTCCGCGCCGCCCGAACGGCGTCCCCGGCTCCAGACTCAGGCAGTATGCCGACAGGTGCTCCGGCTCCAGTGCCAGCGCCGCCTCCAGCGTCCGCCGCAGACTGTCCAGCGTCTGCCCCGGAATGCCGATCATGAAATCCAGACTGATATTTCCGATACCGACCGCACGCGCAGTTTCCACTGCCCGCACGGCGTCCGGGAAGCTGTGCAGGCGCCCCAGCGCCCGTAGTTCGTCCGCGTTGGCGGACTGCACGCCAAGGCTCAACCGGTTGACGCCGCCCGCGCGGAATGCCGCCAGCCCCTCCGCCGTCAGCGCCGCCGGGTTGCCCTCCACGGTTACTTCCGCATCCGGCAGGACAAAAAAGGCGGCATGAACCGCCTCCATGAGGCGTGCCGCCTGCGACGGAGTCAGGAGAGTCGGCGTTCCGCCGCCGATGTATACCGTGTCCAGTGCCTGCACGCCGCCCGCCGCTGCCGCCTCCGCCGCCCCGGATAGCCGGATGCGGCGGATCAGTTCGTCCACGTATGCTTCAACCATTGCCGCATCCGGGCGCGGGAAGGAGCAGAAATCGCAGAAGGGACACTTGCTCCGGCAGAAGGGTATATGCAGGTAAAGACCGATCGGCTCTCCGCCTCTTTCTCTGCCCGTCATTTTACAAGATGCCGCTTGATTTTTTTGGATGTCGTCTTTTCAAATTCCGTCTGCCGGTACTCCACTGCCTTGACCTGCTTGAAGCCGGGCAGGCGGCGGTTCATGGCATTGATGGAGTTCCGGATGGATTCCCGGATCAGCTCCTCGCTCGCACCGGTCGGGAACTTGTCGTAGGCAGGGAACACCACCGCCGTCAGGATGATGGCATCGCTGTCCGGCGCCTTCCGCCCGACCACGACGCTTTCACAGATGGTGTCGATTTTGCCCAGATACTCCTCAATCTCCTCTGGGAAGACGTTCTTTCCGTTCTCCAGTACGATGACGGATTTCATGCGTCCCGTAATGTAGACGTACCCGTCCCCGTCCATGTACCCGATGTCGCCCGTGCGGTACCAGCCGTCCGTCGTGAACGCCGCCTCGTTTGCTTCGGGATTGTTGTAGTAGCCAAGCATGACGTTGTCACCCTTGATCTGTATCTCACCTTCCACGTATCCTTCCTCGTTCTCCCCGGAGCCGGTCTTTTCGTCGATGCGCACCCGGCAGCAGGGAACGGCGGGACCGACCGAACCGTACTTGCGTGCAAAGTACGGCGTGACGCAGGTCAGCGGGGAGCATTCGGTGATGCCGCAACCTTCAAAGATCGAAATTCCGAAATCCTCAAAAGCCGCGATCAGGTCAGGATTGAGCTTGGCGCCGCCGCAGATGATGTGATCCAGCCGCCCGCCGAAGGCGTCCAGAACCGACTTGAATATCTTCCGCCGCGCGTCGATGCCCACCGCCATCAGCGTCTTGGAGGTGGCAAGACCTGCCTTGAGGATGGTTTCCTTCTTGCTCTTTTGGGCTTCGGACCATATCTTGGCGTACATGGTATTGATGAACAGCGGGACCAGCACCAGCCCCGTCGGCTTGAAGAGCTGGAAATTCTTCATGACATGGCGCAGGGAGTCGTTGATGCATATCTCAATGCCGTACACCATCTCGGCCAGGATGCACATCAGCTCGTAGGTGTGGTGGATGGGCAGGACGGAGACAACCACGTCATCTGCGGAGAAGCAGACAGTCTCCACTGCCGCATTGACGGCGGCAAAAATATTCTTCTGGCACAGCATGACGCACTTGCTGGTGCCGGTTGTGCCGGAGGTAAACAGCATTTCCGCCAGCTTTTCGCGGTTGCGGACGATGGGGTAGTGGTAGCCGTCGCGCTCGACACGCTCGCGTCCGCACGTCAGCAACTGTTCAAAGGCAATGACCTTATTGTCGAAGCTGCTGTCGTAGGCAGGCGTGATGGGGATAAAGTACCGGATGCCCGTATCACCGTCCGAAATGGATTTGATGAACTTCTCGTTGAAGCTCTTGCTGTACACGATGGCGCGTGCATCCACCATGGCGATAAAGCGGCGGATCTCCTCCGTGTCCAGCTCCTTGTCCATGGGTACGATCACGCATCCTGCGGCAAGTGCGCCCAGATATGTGCATACCCACTGCGGAGAGGTTTCCCCGATGACAGCGATTTTTTCGCCGCACAGACCCATAGCCGTAAAAGCGGCAGCCGCTTCCCGCACCTGCGTGCCGAACGTGGCATAGGTCATGCTCTGAATATCCTTGCCCTCGTAGTATCGAAACAGGGTCTTGTTCCCATGGCGTTCAATGATGTCGCACAGATCCGTTACGTCCCATATGTGGGGCAGGACGCGCTCCATGCGGCGGCGGTTTATTGGTTTGTACTTCTCCATTTTTCCTCCCGTTGCGGCGGGTACAGCGTTGCTTTCCGACCGCATCCGTTTCATTGTACCACAATTTTATTATTATTCTGTAAACATATTCCTGCTATCGGGTAAATTCATGATTATTTGCCTGCCGTTCCGTTTCCGCCGGGGACTGCCGATACGGCACTGACTGACCGCGCCCGGCACCGGTTGCCTTTTTCATCGGACTGCCGCTACGCCTCATATACCGTTTCCACGCTGATGTCCTGCGGGTAGTCGCCGAACCCGCGCCCGAAGATGTTGAACCCGCCGCGATGCCGTGCGTCCTCCTTGTTCCCGATACGCAGGACAAAGGTCTCGGCGTGGTCAAAATCCGCTATCGTGGGACCGCTTTCCGGTTGCGTTGAAAAGCCGTTGATGGATACGCCGTTTTCGGTTATGGTAATCTCAATCAGTTCCCCGTACTGTGTCGATGAATCAGGCCACCAGGAAGGGGTGAACTTCCCACGCCGCCCGCCAAAGTCCGAGGGGGAGGTCTTGGTACACAGCTCCACGCCGTTCAGCCAGAACGTGATGTCGCTTTTCCATCCGATGCAGTAATTGAGGGTTTCGGAGCAGATTTCGAGCGTGACCGTAAAGCGCCGGAGCGTGCTGTCCCGCCGCGTGTTGGATACGCTGTATTCCACGTAGCCGCCACTCGCCCACAGTATCTGTGCGTCTGCACGGCGCGGCGTAAAAATATTGCCGTCCGAGAACATGATCTGTTCATTTGCTGTGCAAAAACCCGCATCCGGCTCCAGATGCGCTCCCGTGTAAAGTCCGACGGGCACTTCGTGCGTCACATGCACCCCCGCGTCCATTTCCCGGGTCGGTGTTGTCAGCAGATTCAGGGAAACAAAGCGGCTTTGGCAAAGTTGCAGAGTGCCGTGCTTGCCCTGCATGGTTGTGACGTTTACCAGCCCCGCTTCCTGCAGGGTGCGGACGTGGAAACAGGCGGTCGATACGGATATTCCGATCGCCCTGGCAATTTTGGTAATGGACATGGACTCTGCATACAGCATACGGAGGATGGTCAAGCGCTCCTGCGAGGACAGCGCATGGCAAACGGTCATGATGTCCTCCGTGTCCTTCGGATCGGATAATGAAAACTGATACTGACCGAACGGGAGATCCGGACTGTTCTTTGGCATTGAGAATTCCTTTGTTACAGCAATGCTGTACCTTTCTGCAAAGATAATCATGTAAAATTATACTCTTGACGAGGCGGCAGGACAAGTGTATAATTGTTAATAATGGTGAAACAGCACCTTTTGGCAACAAACAATGAAAAGAAATGAGAGGAACTGCACATGAAAAAGAACATCCTGCTTGCGATGATACTCGCATCGTGCGGCTTATTTGTAGCCTGCAACGGCGCTGGTGGACAAGGCTCGGGCGAAACCGCAAGCAAGCCCATGGAAAGCACGCGTGAGCAGACGGAAGAATCGGTCACGGCTTCCGGCACGGACGGGGAACCAACCGCGCCCGCGACCGAAGAGGAATCCTCTGCTACGGAAACGGGCGGGGAAGCCGGACCCGCCGCCGAGACCATCGTGTACAGGGAGTATGATTTCAGCGCGGAGATCCAGGAGTGGACTCCCGAAAAACTGGCGGACAATATCAGATCGGACGATCCCGCCTATGTTATGGCATTTCAGGATCCGACCGTCACGCCAGTCAAAATCAACAAGACCGGACTGCAACTCCACCTGAACGCGCCGTTCTCCGCGTTGACGATCGGATTTCCCGCATGGGGCGTGCCGGACACGTTCTGCACACTGTCCATTTACGAATGGAAGGGTACTTATTCGGCGACGGTCGCGGAGAAAGCCCTCCTGTCCGTGGAAGTCAGGGACATCGTTGACTGCGCATTCACAAGGATTGAACTGGGGCGGTCCATGCCAGCAGGGAACTACCTGATTCTTTTGCATGACCCCGGAAGCAAGTCGAACGACGGAGGTCCCGGCATCTGGAATTTCCAGTCCAACATCACGGCGGGGCAGTTGTACCAGGACGGCAAACCGATCGACGGTGAAATGCAGCTGTGGGTTCAGTTTGACAAAACGCCGATCAAGCCGTTCGGGTTGCCCGATACGACGGGCAGTGTTGCCGCTACCAGAACCGAGAAGGAGAAAGCCGTACGGCAGTTCCGCACGCTCATGAAGAGTATGTCGAAATTCCCCGTTTCCTTCCGGGTGGGCGACACGGCTTACAACGGCTTCGGACGCGACTTTACCGAGTTGGGACGCACGCTGGAAAACACCGATACCTCCGAGACTACGACGGTGCGCTTCCTGTATAAGGACAGCATCGAGATCAAGCTCATCTGTACCCTGTATCCCTACCATGCCGCGTACGAGTGGACGGTGTATTTTACCAACATCGGCAACGAGAATTCCCCCGCGATTTCCGAGATCAATGGGTGTAACTACACGCTGACCGCCGCAAATCCGCATCTGAGCGGCATTCTGGGCGACGGCGGCTACGACAATCAAGCCAACACGCCCTATGATATGAACATCTCGGGCATGGAGCTTGTCATCAACAATGAGACGGGGCGTGCGACCTACAACCGCTTCCCCTATTTCAAACTGAAGTGGAACGGTGGCGGTGCGTTCTTTGCCGTCGGCTGGCCGGGGCAGTGGCGGGCAGGCTTCTCCTCGACGGGCGATCAGCTGACGGTCACTGACGGGCAGGTCAAGCTGAATACATATCTCAAACCGGGGCAGACCATCCGCACGCCGCTGTCCACCTTCGTTTTCTACGAGGGGGATGACAGCAACCGCGAGACAAACCTGTGGCGCAACTTCTTCATTGCGTGCAATATGCGCAAGATTGACGGCGGGAACTTCAGCCCCGCGACAGCGGCAGCGTCCTCCTCGACCTACGAGGAAATGTTCAGAGCGACCGACGCCAACCAGATTGCCGCTATCAAAAAGTATCATGCGAACGGTGTGAAACTGGGGTACTGGTGGATGGATGCCGGCTGGTATTACAAGACCGGGACGCAGTCGCTCGACCAGAACTGGCTGCCTACGGGCACCTGGTATGTGGACGAGTCCCGCTTCCCGAGCAAGTTCAGGGATGTTTCCGACTACGCGCACAGTGTGGGTACCAAGACCATTCTGTGGTTTGAGCCGGAGGTTGTGCGCCTGCCTGTCGGGCAGTTGGGCGCGACGAGCGTGAAAAAGGAATGGCTGCTGCCCAAAAGCAGTACGAAACTTGTAAACTACGGCAATCCCGAGGCGCGTGAGTGGCTGCTGGAACGGGTCTGCACGGTGTTGAAGGAGGGCAATATCGACCTCTACCGCCAGGACTACGGTGTAGCCTATCCCGCGTCTGAGTGGCAGGCGAACCGCGCGGGCAGGCAGGCATCACCGAGAACCTGTATGTGCAGGGTTACCTATGGTTTTTTGACAGCCTCATTGCGCGTTTCCCGAACATGATGATTGATGCCTGTGCCGCAGGCGGCGGTCGCAATGACCTGGAGACCATGCGCCGTGCCGTGCCGCTCCACAAGAGCGATTCGGGCTACCATGATCCGGAGATCAAGATGTCCATGAATACCGCGCTGTTTTCGTGGTTCCCCTATTTCGGCACGTACGCTATTGGCGATGAGTACGGTTTGCGTGCGTCCTTCAGCTCCATGCCTGTGCTGAATTACAACGTGGTTGCCTCCAATGTGGACTGGAAACTCATTGAGAAGTGCGTCAACGAGTGGGAGCAGGTCAAGGAATTCTACTATTCCGATTACTACCTGCTGACCGAATGGAACGTTTCGGACGAGGAGTGGAACGCGTGGGAGTTCTTCGATCCCGACAAGGGCGCGGGCTTCTTCCAGGCATTCCGCCCGAAGAATTCCGGGGATGAGAGTCTGAACGTCCGGCTTCACGGCTTGCGTCCTACTGCAACATACCGTCTTACCGATACGGACGGTCGCATCGATGTCACCGTGACCGGCGCAGAACTCATGGGGAAGGGATTTTCCGTCAGGTTGCCTGCATACTCCAGCGCGGTGGTATTGATCCGCGAGGTCGGATGACTCTGGCAGGGCACGGCTGACCCGGCGACTGCTTTTCCCCGATCGTGAAAAAAGATCTTCGCAGAGGGCTCCTTTGATGGGCTCTTTGCGGAGATCTTTTTTATACGGGAATTCTGCATCAGACAGCCGGATAAGCAGAATTCGGAACCATTCCTGAAAGAATATGCGCACAAGGTATAATTCCTGTCGCTTTTTCAAATAATAGCCACGTACCCCACCATGCGGCAATCGTCCGTCGTGGGGGCACAGCGGGCGCGACCCGCCTTTCCGCGAGTGCAGAAAACTCTTGCGGAGGGCGCGGACTGGAATGCGCGATGCGCCCGCCGCCGCGAGAAAGGATGTTCTGAACATGAAAGCAACCGGAATTGTCAGACGGATCGACGACCTCGGGCGCGTCGTTATCCCGAAGGAGATACGCCGCACAATGCGGATACGAGAGGGCGACCCGACGCTGACAACATTGACACCCGTTGCCAGATTTGTTCATGCTTTGATGGATTTATCCGAGAGAATCGGACTGGAGTGAAGAAAACCACATACACATATACCAGTGTACGGGAACGATCTTGCTGTTCAATCGCGTACGATGAACTTGACAGAACATCTGAAATATGGTACACTGTAAACGATAATGAATCAAAGGCGTATGCATCCGTTCTACTCGCTTGTGAAGGGGTGAACAAGCGCAGTTGACCTCAGAGCCGATGAGATTCTCGTTATGCTGGGCGGATACGGAAAAGTACCTGTCGGTAACGCAAACGGAAAGATCAGTATAGGAAATGGTAATTAATTTGCTCCTCTAAAAGGCGTTGCTGATGAACTTGTCGCTACTGCTCAAGCTGGCTTGCACTATAAAGGTGGATTCGGAATCGGAGCCAAAGCAAAAGCTTCTGTTTTGTCAGGCAGAGCTACCGCGGAATTCAATATCTTTGGTTGGCAAGTTGAATTAGAGTGTGTTTCTAAACTCAATTGTTTGAAAGAAATCGAATAACATCTTGCAAGAATCGCTCATATCGTATATAATATGATTACGACAAAGATAATCGAGGGGAGCGCAAAGATGGCAAGACGATACACCGATTTCTGTCACTACAAAGAAAGGCATCTTGTTGAATGCTTTTTCATGAAGATCAAAGATCATCGCAGAATCGCCATGCGCTTCGAAAAGCTCGCTTGCAGATTCCTCGCTTTCCTTCATTTGGCGGCTACTCTGCTCTGGCTTGCATAATTTCGCCTGCTGATGACTTTGGAAACACACTCTAATATTTTTGGCTCATCAAAACACTTTTTCTATTGATTCTTAGCGCAAATTTTCTTATTGTAAAAATGAAAAAACAATGTCTTATTGACCGAAAAAATCATGAAATAATATGCGCATGTTCTCCTACGGTACCGGATGAGGTGTCGAGATGGTATAATGAGGGACATGATACTAGCATTGCCTCATATGGCAAGTTAATTAACAATGTTGTCAATTGTGCGGGTTCTAATGATATAAAACTAATATCCTGCTTCACATTTTATGACAGACCTAACCTGCTGACGCAAAAAAAGGGGATGAAGGGTGTTTTCTCAAAGTTTAATGTGACCTATCAAAGTGCATTTGAATCACTTTCAGAGGTCAATGGAAAGATATCATTTATTTCTATTGCTCAAGCCCCACTGCAAAATCTAAATTCCTTTTTCATCCCACAGGTACAAAGCGCTATTTGCTTGAATTGTAATATTAGTGATACAGAATTAATGTGTCAAGCTCGAAAATGTGATTGGGATGAGTTTGTGCATGATTTGACACAACGGTCAGAGGTCCTCATAACTTTTCTCGATGCAGGGTGCGACGGGAACAGTACAAAATTTCATTTTAAGACTTTCAGCGATGAACTTATTAGTCAACTTCGTGGTTTTGCTATAATGGATAATTACGAGATTGTCAAATGCGATGACTAATAAGCGTAGCAATGGAGAACGTGCATGTCAGAACCGATCCTGCAGAAACCTTAAGATGGACAAAGAAAAGTCCACCGGGCGAATAGCCGGCGCAGTAGCGACCGCTATGGCTCTTGACCGAGCAATTTGAAACGAAGGTTAGACCGATAGTGTATATAACGAACACGGAATCATTGCGATTTTTTCTCACTTGCCAAAGCCGAAATGAGAAAAAGTTTCACATTGCAATTCAAAAAACGAGAAAAAGTTTCTCGAACCGCTTGATTTTTAGTGAGAAAAATAGTATAATGTCCGTGAGGTGAACGAAAATGAGCTTAAAGGACATTCGGTTACGAAGCAACCTAACGCAAGAAGAGGCAGCACAACTATTAGGTGTTACCAGAAGAACGTATGTGAATTACGAGGCAGGGAAAATCGATGAATCATCCTTGAAGTATAAGTATGTCGTTGAGACGCTGCAAAAAGCGACTTTAATTGACGAGAATCACGGGATATTGACCATAGACCAAATAAGGAAAATATGTGGTGAAATATTCAAGGATTATTCGGTGGAGTACTGTTATCTGTTCGGATCTTATGCCAAAGGCAAAGCAACGGAAAAAAGCGATGTCGATCTGCTTGTCGCAATGCCGGTAGACGGAATGAAATTCTTCGAACTTATAGAGGTATTGAGAGAACAACTAAAAAAGAAAATCGACCTGCTGGATATAGCACAGTTGGAAAATAATCCTGTGCTTGTACAAGAGATATTGAGGGATGGCATAAAGATTTATGGATAACGTAAAAAACGATAAATACTATCTTGAAAAAATCATCTCGGACTTGGGGTTCATAATTGAACACACCAAAGGAAAAACAAAAGACGAAATCGAAAACAACGATTTGCTGGTCGACTCTATTATGTTCCGCATTATTCAAATCGCAGAGAACAACAGCCGTCTGTCGGAAGAGTTCAAAAAGAAATATAGCGAAATTCCTTGGGTGGCAGTCAAGGGAATGCGTAACAAAATAGTTCATGATTATGGTGTCGTAAATATGGTTATTGTTTATGACACGGTAACGCGATGGATACCGGAGATGTACGAGAAATTGATGAGGATACAATGAGATTTTATGTGGTAGCCGATGTTCACGGATTCTATTCGGAACTACAAGCGGCTTTGACGGAAAAAGGGTTTTATGAAGACAAAGAACCACATAAACTTGTGGTTTGCGGTGATTTGCTCGACCGAGGGGATGAAGCCTTAAAGCTGCAGGAATTCATACTCGAACTGTTAAAAAAGGACGAGGTAATCCTTATTAAGGGGAATCACGAAGATCTGTTCCTTGACCTTATAAACAATGCGGAGAAGTGGATGACTAAAGCAAATATCTACTCAACGCATCACTGGCGAAACGGAACGATTGACGCGGCTCTTCAACTGACAGGGAAAGACTTGCAGACATCAGTCCTATATCCAGAAGACTTTAAGCTGAAAGCCAAGAATACTCCGTTTTATAAGACAATAATCCCGGCGATGAAGGATTACTACGAAACGAATAACTACATATTCGTTCATGGGTGGATACCTTGCGCTGTAATGGGCCGTGGGATAGGGACGAGAGACACTTTCATCTACGAAGAGAATTGGAGAGAGCAAGGCGAAGATCGGTGGAATAAGGCTCGATGGCTAAACGGAATGGCGGTGGCAAGCTGTGGTGTGCGAGAACCGAACAAAACCATTGTATGTGGACACTGGCACTGTTCCTATGGACACGCGGAATTAGAAGGAAAGGGCAAGGAATTTGGTGCCGATTCGGACTTCTCGCCATACTATGCCGATGGAATCATTGCGATAGACGCTTGCACGGCATTCTCAAGAAAAGTCAACTGCATAGTGATTGAAGATGATATTCGATTTTGCAAAACGATCATCAGGTAATACCGCACGGTCTCATCGTTCGGATATTTTTTCTGCATTGCACGGCAGAGATTCAGCCTTTCTTCAGTTTTGCCTTGGCTGTGGAGTTCGGCGTACTTGGTTGTAAATTCTTTGATCTCGGATTGCTTTTTGCTCTTGGCAATATCGATTTCAAGAAGGACATCAGCACTGACCTCAAAAATGTTTGCCAATATAGGCAGGTGCGAAATGTCCGGCGCAGTCTTATCGCATTCCCATTGAGAGACCGCATTTGTAGAAATGCCCAACATTTCGGCAAGCTGTTCCTGTGTGATATTTTTGTCGCGGCGTAATTTTTTGATTGTGGCTCCGATAGACATGATTTTTCTCCTTTGTGATAATTCAAAAGCGCTCTTGTAACCTGATTATACACTTTGTTTCAGGTTTTTCACACCAAGTATTTTGCCAATGCAATTCAATTTACACTTTAATATTTACAGAAATAGTTTACAGTAAACCGACAGAAAAGTCAAGCCACGAATTCATACCTTCTGTCTTCCCGGCGCGCTTGTCCGAGGCACACAGTGCGTGAATATCCAAAACAAGCAGAAAAAGAGCAGAATCCACGGCATCGGATTTTCAAGCAGGTTAAAGCCGCGCCACAATTTCGGCTCGGCGCTTAACACCGGACGGCAGAGCCGACCGAATTTGCGAGATTTCACGAGAAAATGCGAGATTTTGAGAGATTTCGAAAAAAGTCGTTTGTGTCACTTTTTCAGAGCCATGGCGCTGAAATTCGCTTTCTATACCACAATTCGCGAAAAAGGCGGGCTTTGAAGCACTTTTTGTGCGACCGAGGAATGTCACTGATAAAGAATGAATTTCCTCTGCTATCTCTGTCAATCATGAAAGGGGTGATGCTCCACATAAAAAATGCGGGTTTGCGTACATAAAGGCACTGCCGGACAGACGGTCGGAATATGCTATCGGACATAGCATCCGGCGCGGGCAAATCTGCCTTTTCGGAGGAACGATTGAACTTTTTCTTTCTGAAAAACGCAAAGCCGCGAAGAAAACGGGCGCGTTTACGCAAAGAATTGAAGAAATAGGTGAGTCATATGGAGATGAACATTCATCATGACGGCAAAACGGTCGATATATGGCTCACCAAAAGCGAGGCACGGGACGAAATTTTCCGTAACTCGCTTGAGCCGTATTACCGGCAATTTGCGAAGCACAAGTATTTTGTGTCGGTGTTTGAATCGGGCGACCGGGAGCTGTTATCGGATACCACCCTGCTCCTCCGCCACAATCTTGAGCTTCAGATGAAAGCCGAGCCTGCAACAGAGCAGGTTCAGGCGTAAAAAACGGGGCAGGAGGCGTAAATGTCTCCTGCCTTGTGTTATACGTAAGCCCCCAATACCACCGCGACCCAAACAAGAAAACCGAGCCCACGTACATG
>OBLG01002140.1_pt1 | contig 12771 bp, 19 predicted proteins | sample 1517451 | NCBI WGS metagenome assembly OBLG01 (sample SAMN04571694, study PRJEB22368) | human gut metagenome | biome: human gut; material: stool | host: Homo sapiens | place: Luxembourg | collected 2012-06-29
TCAGCGTGTAGTGGTGGATCGTACTGCCATTTGTCTTGACGGTTCGGATGCCATCCATAGCGAGGATTCCACTCGGATTTGCTTTGTCTACAATTCTGTCATGGAATCTTCGCTACGGATTTTTCAGATTACTGCAACTTCATTTTACAATGTGCCAACGCGATACTTGCTGGTAAGATGTTTATGATGTTTTAGCACAGCGCTTTAGCTTGATGAATTGCAAAATAACAACAGATACAACAAGACCGACGAATATAAGAACGCCAGTAAATGCCAACGCCGTTTTTACAAATTCAGCTGAATTCACGTCATATATAATACTCTCTTCGCCGTTTGGGCTTGTAGTGATTAACTGAGAATATGATGATGCAAATACATTGAATATTTTCATGTCATTTTTGAGCGTGTATTCGGTATCTCCGATTCTCCGTTTGGTTGCAAAAACACAATTATTCCAATAGGAATTGTTTTCGGCTGTGTTTTGAATTCTACAAACACGCTCAATTTCACCTGTGGGATTAATGGTGACTGCGACATCACTGCGAACAAAATAGAGATTTATAACATCCTTATCCAGTTCAATGCCGAAGTTCCCGGTGCATTCAAAGCTGTAACCAAATATAAAATCCCCATCGTTCGTATAAACACATACTGTTTGGTTTTCAAAATCACTACTGCCAATAGCTATTTCGCCATTTTCATTGACATCAAAACAATCAATTGCTTTTTTGGATGGCTCATTTTCCAATATGGATATATTTACATTTTTTAGAAATGTCTCTATCTCATCTTCTGACATTGATTCAGTAGAAAACCCCATATCCACGGCTAAAATGTCTACTCCTCCGTTAAATAGTAATAGTAATAATAGTAGTACCAAAATGATTGTAAAAATACATTGAATATATTTCATCTTCACCACCCCATAATCTTATCATAAATATTTTCAGCTAAATCAAATATGTTAAATCGAGTGCAATTCCATGCGGCAGTTTCCCCCCATTCAACATGGAGTTCTCTACGAGCCTATCTTGGTTCCGTTTTCCGTGTAGATGGCGATGATGTCCCCCACAGGTTCTTCTCAAAGTAGTAGATATAGAACACCCAAAGCTTCTTATCCCAGCATATGTTGCCTCGTCAGGAATAGCAATTGGATGCTATGCCATGTTTATTCCACCGTACCTCCGTCATCGCTCCTCGTACAGTATGATGCCACAGTACATAATAAAATCTGATTTTCTTTGCGGTCAGTTCAGATTTTTTATTTCAGTCCATAAAACCAAGCTCTTTCATCGCAGCCAAAAACATATTGGCCTCCCCATTTGAATTGGCCTTTTTGGTTGCTTCGATTATATACCACGGATATTCCAAATCGTGAATAATAATGGGAATCGGTCTGCCAAATTTATTTTTAATAAAGCCACTATCTTGTAATTTTTTGGCAACAGCGGTTATTTCCGAAAGTAATTCATAATACCCAACAGGACCTTTGCCGATATATCGCATTTCATTATCATAACAATCGTCACCATTTTCATCTCCAATATTATCAATACCTTTTTTCTCGTACCATTCAAAAAGGATTTTCATGCCTTCATTTTCATTATCCGCTTCAATTATCGGTATTTCATTTTGGCGCCAAAAAGCATAATTCCATCGTTCTTCTGACAATTCGCCTGTATCGGCGCAGTCACTTTCTGTGTTATAGCTCACGCAAAACTCTGTTACATTTGAATGCCCCTTATATTCATACGCTTCATTCGAATGAACGAAAAATGAAACAGCGTAAATATCGGCCTCATTCCAAGTCGATATAATCTCACGCACTTTCTTTTCAAGATATGCCCGTAAATCAGCCATATTAAAATACTCCTTATCTTTTCAATAGAATCATATGTGTTGATACTTCTTTGCTAATTGAAAGAAAGTAAATATACAAACTTAATCCCATCTGATTCCCGCAACTGAACGAGCAAAAATTTCCGCCCTAAGTGAAGCTAACGTCGCTTCTACGCCCTCCTTGTCGCCTTCAACTAATCTCAATCTTTCAGTAACATAACTGTGATATGCAGTGGTATGCAATGAAGCATGATAACTGTGAGGTAAAACCACAAGATTTCTTGGATCGGTTACAGGTTCGATTCCCACATCTCTTAGTATTTTTCTTGCTTCTTGCTTCGGCTGCCCGAGGATCGGCCTTTGCAACAATATGATGAACAGGATCTTGACGTGGCTTTGGTATAGCAACATCCTTTTCTCCAGCTTTTTCCTCTTCTCTATCAATTGGGTGAGCATTTATTGCATATATTACTACCACAAGGAGGCGCACTTCCTACATAATCCGACAAGAATGCAGTCTAAGTGAGAAAATACTTGCGGTTGGCTGGAAAACCAAGGTATTAAAAACGCTCATATAAAGCTATTTAGAACCATTCTTTAGCCATTCAAGTAAATTCAGATATCCTTCGTCAAATCCTAACAACTCCTCTTCATCAATTGTCATTGAAACAATTGGAAGGACATATCCATCCCCAAAAACCTTTGGTGCAGCTACAAATGTTACTTTGTCGCCTATATTTAATTTTGTTTCAATTCCGTTTTCTAATACGATATCCATATTCCTTCCAATAACCACAAAACAATTATCCTCAAACTTTTCTGATATATCTGAAAAGCCAATATATAACCGATTGCTTGATCTTCCATTTTTATCATCCGTGAAATTAATGAAATTCACAACACCAGTTGCAACAATATAGTTATTGCGATCGGAATAATAGTCAATCTCTTTGCAATAGCCACACGAAGAAAAAAGAAAAACGCTAAATATAATGACAAAAAACAGTAAATTCATGAATTTTTTCATATATCCCCCTCAATCAATTGTTCTCCAAGCAAAAGGACCCACTTGTTTGCTAAGCCAAAGGTAATGAAAGGCATCCGCCTTATCACTACGAGACGCTTCTCGGCTTTGAACGCCTCCAAAAAGATCAGCTGTTACCTCCCATGGCTTATCATAATAGTCTTTCGAACCCCATTCTAACCATGAGGGCTCCGATACACAGCGCATATTTTACTATGCCTAATTGTTGTATAGCAATTCCCAAAATTACAGGCAATATCCATCGGCTTTAAACCAGCCGACCGCAATCCCGTTGACTGACGCACAAAAGCGCACAGGAGACTGTTTTAGGCAATGGTAGACAGTATACTTGTTCACGCCGAATATTTTTGCAATCTCTTCGGCGTTATGTGTTTTTTCGTAGCTCTCGACCAACAACTCTCTGGCTTCATTGCGCAGCATTTTGCCCATTTTTCTCATCTCCCTGTGACATATTGTACCACTTTTTGCTGCAATTGTCAAGGGTGACTGCTATTTTGGAAGTTGCTATAATTAAATTTTTTGTGAATTGTTGCAACTAAAGCAATGATTTCTGAGTATCATCAAGGTATTTGTAAACAACTCGTATTGCTTTGCTTCGTGCCTGTTTCTCATCAAATGGGCCATTTGCATTTCTTAACCATTGATAGTAGTGTGTTATCTCATGAGCTATAGAAGCCAGTATAGAGCATACTGCAATAAATCGCCCTCTTTCCTTCAACGTCGAAGAATAATCCCCGGTAGAGACACGAATTAATGGATTTTCTTTTTCGTTATCCGGGAAGAATATACTTGCTGTTACCAGTTCTTCATCTATAAACGTAAGAACATACGCTTCATCTGTGATGTAAACATTCAATTTTTTCGGAAATACATATTTTTTCCTGATCCACCGTAAAAAAGATTGAATTTCCTTTCTCAAGTCCATATTTACTTCGCCTGTAAAATGCAGATATATGCTTTTGTTCTCATCACTTTCGATTTGCCATAAGTCTTTCATGTATTAATCACTCCATCGTACTTGTAGGTCGTGTTGACGTATTGAGATGTATTGTTCCAAATACCTGCCACGATGTCAGATCTGAAGTCGAACGCCGAAAACAGTCAATCGCATCAAGAAGTCTTTTTCAAACCTGATTCCAATTTTTGGATATATCAAAGCAATATTTACGAGGTTTACCCGAAAACGAAGTATGCGTCCAATAAGGATTCAAATTGTGGTCTATCCGCAAATCTTGCAATATGTGTTATATAATTATTATTTGAATCAAACTTAGATACAAAACTATAGCATATACCATCAATTAATGTACAAGAAAGTACAAGCATATCCCCGTTTTTTTGATGTAAAATCAATGCTTTTCCGATCGGTTTATTTACAGAAAAATTTTCTTTATGAAATGTTATAGATGATAATTTTACAATGAAGCTTTCAAATTGACGATGATCCAAATCATCAATCACCTCAACCGTATTGTAATCAAAATTTGTAGTATTCTTTTCGTTTATTTCTATCATCTCCGGTTTTTCATTTTCGCACTCCACCAATTCAATTTTTACTGTATTAGCAATTAGATCGTCAGAATCAAAATAATATGTTGCCGGATCAGAAACACACCCAGTTAAAACTATTAAAGTCAATATTATAAATGTTAAAATGCACTTTCTCATATATTCACCTATTTATCCAAATTCAATGCCAATATAATGCAGTAAATGGAAATGTTATTGTAGATGTACGAAACAATAACATTCAATATACCCCAATATACTACCAGGTACACAAGTTAACAGGCACTGCGTTGGGGCAGTCCAACGCAGTCTTACTGAAAAGTTCCCAACCCTTATTTGATTAATGACGATTCTGTAACAGCATATTTAAGTTGCATTCCCATGTTTCATCATTAAGCATCTTTGCTTTTCTAAGACATATCATTAAGCTTTTATTCAAAGAGTCTATATCTTCATATTTTTGCAGTCTGTCAAGTATACAGAAAGCTCCCGGCCAATTCATATCTTGCAACCACTCCGATAATTCAATTAAATGTGGTTCTAACTCTTTATCGCCTCTTTCTGCTAAGATCTTGGCACAGTTATCCCAAATATTTTTCCCATATGGATGTCCCGGTTGTATAAATGCACTGATACATTTAATATCTTTCGCCAGCTTTACTCCTTTTTCTTGTTCTTCATCGGAATTATTCCAATCGAGCAAACTCAATATATAGTCAATATTAATCATCAGCTTACACCATCCCACTTCACAACAACAGATTTAACAGCCTGAGTCCATATCGAACTCGATCCAGCATTTACCCAATCTGTCATCGTGCCCCCTATTGGTATACACTAGAGTGTGTTCCCAAAGTCATCAGCAGGCGAAATTATGCAAGCCAGAGCAGAGTAGCCGCCAAATGAATGAAAGCGAGGAATCTGCAAGCGAGCTTTTCGAAGCGCATAGCGATTCTGCGATGATCTTTGATCTTCACGAAAAAACATTCAACAAGATGCCTTTCTTTGTAGTGGTAGAAATCGGTGTATCATCTTGCCATCTTTGCACTCCCCCACGAGTATCTTTGTCGTAATCATATTATACACAACATGAGTGATTTTTGCAAGATGTTATTCGATTCCTTTCAAACGATTGCGTTTAGAAACACACTCTAATCAGATTTCGGTGAGCCGCTATATTTGACAATAATTTTTGAGCGTCTGCCATATATTACGGTTCCCTCATAGACACCCGTCTCGCCTGCGCCGGTTCTCAATAGTTTTATCTCTTTTCCATGGTCATCGTATACGACCACAGTTTTCAAACTTTTTTGTCCGCCACCGCGTTCGATGTATTCGCCATTATAAGTAATATAATCTTCATTACGCATGTCAAGAATAATTTTAGATAGCGCGATTCCTAAAGCCATTGTTATAACAATAGCAACAGCAATACAAAATGTAAAAATCAGTTTGAAATGCTTATTATCTTTCAATGCCCATCTAACGAATACCAGTGTTGCAACGATCATGGCAATTACGATAACAGTGCTAATGATTCCGTATATGAATACTTGTTCAATAATAGAATCCATATATAGGCTCTCCTTCACATTATAGCAATTCCCAAAATTACAGGCAATATCCATCGACCTTAAACCAGCCGACGCAATCCCGTTGACTGACGCGCAAAAGCGCCTTTACCTTCGACCACAGCATCTCAATCGGATTCATATCGGGGCTGTACGGCGGCAGATACCGCAGCTCTATGCCTGCGGCGTGATATGTGTTGTTCGTCCTCGCCGTTCAGCAGCCGCTTTCTGCCCCGCATTGTGCAGCATTTTACCCATTTTTCTCATCGCCCTGTGACATATTGTATCACTTTTTGCTGCAATTGTCAAGGGTGACTGCTATTTTGGAAGTTGCTATAAAAACGCGAGAAAAACCCCCGAAATCGTGGGATTTCGGGGGTTCGAAGCCATGATATCTTTTGAACAGGCAGGAGGGGCGTTAAATCATCACGCTTTCTGTCATCAAAAACGGGCAGCTACAGGGGTAAGGTTCTACGGCAAGTCGTTTTGGGGCGGAGATGGTTCAAAGTAAGCGTTTCTTCTCGGCAATTGTTTGGCCGTCGAAACGAATATAACTGTTGGAGGAATCCGAATAACCGGCTTCAATGGTATGACCGCCGATGTTTGCAAACAGATTATGGGGAAATTCAATCACGGCTTTCATTTCGTCATATACTTTTCCATTGACGACTAATTCGTTGACAGATCTGATACGACGATAAATGACGCAATAATCTTTAACATTTGCACTCAATAAGATTTTTTCTTTTTTTACTTTGTCTGCATTCCGCAGGGGCGGCGTATCAACGTGGTGTGCCCCGTCCTTGATCTTAGCTTTTTTGCTTTTTTGACGGGCGGTTTCTTTTTTCTCTGCTTTCTTTTCAAGCCCCAGAAGCAATATAATGATGATGGGAGCAATGCACATAAATGCGCCGATCCAGACGTATCCCTTGTAGTAATTATAAGTGGTTTGCTGTGAAATTTCAAAATTCAGAAGCTCTTCCGTTTCGGTTCGGATTTCCGCAATACAGTGACTGTTCGGATTGACAAGCAAAAACAGCTTTGTGCCCTTCTCCATAGTTTCAAAAGATTTGAGAAGCTCCTTCGGTATGGTGTGGGGGTAAAGCTCGTATTCGGCTCCGTCCTGGAAACAAACTGTTCGGAAATTCCTTAGCGATTCCAATTTCTCAAAATAGCCGACATAAACCTCCGCGTCCTCGCGGGCAACCGGAACATAATTCCGGATCGGCAAGATAAACGCAAACAAACCGACACCAACACCGACAACCACAACCAGTACTCTTAACAGAATGCTCGTTTTCATCTTTTCAAGAAAAACATCGGTCAAAGTTTTTTCCATAAACACCTCAGAATTGCAGAACTTCTTCACTATTCCTTATTACTTTGCCAAACCTCCCGCCGTAAGTGAAAAGAAAGGAGGAGATAAGTAAAACTCCCGCACCGAGGCGCGGGAGTTTTTGTATCGCGCCGCCGAAAAAGATATCGCTTTCAAATCCGGAAAGCATTACCGAATACCTGCCATTTTTAGGTTCACTACACAGCCCTTGCTCGCTTTATCCACGGCATCAATTGTCCTTCTGCTATGTTTTTTAACCAGCAGTTAATCACATATATCCCAGAAATGCCTCCCTACTTTGTGATATAATAGCACCGGAAGCAGGCGCCGGCTTACTATTTTTTCACTTTAGCGAAGGTTCGGTATTGTCAATAGTTTTTCTATACTTGAAAGTTCTATTAAAGTAATATTTTCACTTGACATTGACGCCGCGTCAAGTGGTATGATATAATACGAAGGGGGTGAAGATATGTATCGAAAATCTCTATACGATATTGCGGAAGTTTGCAAGATGCTTGACACCACATCAAGAACACTTCGCTTTTATGAAGAAAAAGGAATCATTCAAAGCACTACTGTTGGAATTTCAACCCGCCGACAATATACCGAAGAGCAAATTTCTCGTATTAAAAATGTTCTTGTTCTTCGCACATTGCGATTATCCGTCAAGGCAATTGCAGAATTGCAAACCAAAGGAATAGGTTTGAAAGAAGCGGTTCTTTCCAAACGTGCGGAAATATATGCCTCAATTGAATCTCGCATGCGCGAAATCAATCTTTTGAATGAGGCTTTATCTGCATTTGAATCCGGTAAAGATATCTTTGCTGAGGATTGGCAACTTTCTTCCGCAATGGATACAGAAGAAAAAGAAATCGCGCGAATTTGCACAGGCGCTATTTTAAGCGGAGCTACTGATACGCTCTACGGGTATTTAAGCCCGCGATTGGCGGAATATATGCCGAGAGATGTATATATCGCAGTGCGTAAGGATACGTTAGCTCCGCTTGGTAAATATCTTTCGATTGATAAAACAGTCGCGGATGACAAATTTTCAAACAAATTGTATTGCTTTGTCAGGTATTCCAAACTGGGTCTTAAAATTACATACGTATTCCACGGTGGGAAAATTGACGGACTTTGGCTTGGATATTATGACTTGAATGCGAGGTGAGACGAATGAAAAAATTCATAGCTATTATTTTACTTTTGTGTATCTTTGTTCTGTCCGGATGCAATACCGAAATACCTGATACAAAAGAAACAAGCGATCATACCGAGTTGAGCGCAGATGAATCAACAAATATTCCCGAACAAGATACTCCCCAAAGCAACATTGAAGAAAAGAAAATTGAAGAAAAGAAATTTGTTTTAGAAAGTGGCGGCTACCAGTTAAACGCTGTTTATACCTATATGAACGACGGAAACGCGCATCCTGCGGTGCTTTTGATAGCAGGCTCCGGTCCCAGTGATTATGATGAAACTCTTGGCACATGGAAGCCGTTTCAGGATATTGCTGATGGGCTTGCCAAAGAGGGTATCAATTCTCTGCGAGTTGACAAAAGGACCTTCAGCTATGCTGCCGAAATCGGCATAAAGTGCGGCATTGAAGAAGAGTATCTCGATGATTGTAATACCGCCGTTGAATATTTGAAATCGCAAAATGTTTCGGGATTGTATTTACTTGGTCACAGCCTCGGAGGGCAGATTGCTGCCGAGCTTGCTGCAAGCATCGAAGGCATTGACGGAATCATTTTATTCAACAGTTCCGCACGGCATCTTGCAGATATTGCGTGCGATCAATATTCTGTGCTTGATCCTGCCAATCAAGAGTCTTATATCACTTATGCAACAGCCGCTAAAAATGCAACAGATGCTTCTGCAAAAGGATACTACTATTACGGTGCAAGCGATTACTATTGGGTGTCCTATAATCAAATGGACACCGCCCAAAACATTTCTGACGCTAATATAAAAACACTTATCATTAACAGTAAATTTGACAAGCAATCCTTCGATGAAGATATTGAGCTGTGGCAAGCGCTTTTTTCTGATTCAGTAAACGTATCCATACGTGTATATGACGATATAAGTCATTTCGGGTATAAGATCGACACCACAGACCCCGCGTCAATATATACTCATGTTGATTTTCCGAGTGAGGTGATTTCCAGCTTCGCTAATTTCATTAAAGGAGAATGATGAAAAGGTGCATAAAATCATCGCACTTTCTGCCCTCAGAAAAACGGGCGCTAAAAGAAGCGAAAAACGAAGAGTAATACAAAGAATCCTCACTCATACATATGAGTGAGGATTTTTTTGTATCGCGTCGCTAAAAAAGATATCACACGAAAATCCTTACGGTATAAGGGATTTCGGCGTTTTTTAATGCATTTTTCGCTGCTTCTGTGCGATTTAAACAAAACCACAGGAATTCTTCTGTCAGTCAAAAAAGATATCACTCTTTTTTTAAGGCAATTTGCGAAACCCCTGTATTATGGTGGTCAGAAAGTTGAGCTTGTTCATAAGCTGTTCCTCAGGGCAACAGTCAATAGGTTTTTCAAAAATTTTAGTTAAAAGATTCCCTTGTTGTACTTGAACTGTGCGTACAGGATAAAGCCCAAGCCAATGACGAGTGCCGGCACAACGATGAACGCCATGATCTTTTCATTCCAGAATGATGCGACAAAAGCCGCTATCAACGATACACCAATAATCAGAGTCCCTGTACCGACTGCTCTCCCGTACTTCGGTATATCTTCTTCCTTGACCTTTCTTCGGTTGTAGGAATGTATTGTGCTGATATTACCCATTATGTTCACGATTCCTATAACGGATATGAGTACGCCTAAAATCAACAGAACGATCTTAACCATTTGCTTCCTCCTTAAAAATAGAACAGCTCTTCAAATTTCTTGTCCAGAGCAATGCAAAGAATCAAAGCCAGCTTTGCGGTCGGATTGAACTGCCCTGTTTCAATCGAGCTGATCGTGTTCCTTGATACGCCCACCATTTCCGCCAGTTGTGTTTGAGATAGCTTTTTTTCTGTGCGTGCTTCTTTGAGGTTATTCTTCAATTTTAGCTCGTTGTCATTCATCCCTTGACCTCCACAAGCCGCAGAACAAAAAATACAAGAAACGAGAGGCACACTGCCAGATAAACAAAGGAAAGAACCAGGTCGGTCTTTCTTCTTAGCCTTGCATATTTTACAAGAGAATGGGTGGCAATGATGCTGAAATAAATGATCCACGGGCTAAGCAAATAGGAACCCGTCAGCAAACGAACAACCAGTGAGAGCAGCACACAGACAGCAGCTCCGACACGTCCGGCAATATGTCCGGCTCGTGCGGCAACTTCCAGTCCAACCAAGTCCCTGTTCTTGTTTTCCTTGCGACTGCTTTCCAAAATCTTCTCTTTATCCATTGAACAAAATCGCTCCTTTCCAAGTTTTCTTGTCAATATTATAGCATAGCCAAGTAAACTTGTCAAGAGGTAGAAAGAAATTTTTTTATCCAAGCCTCTTTTTCAATCCATAATTCTCACTCCGCTCCATCAATCAAGACTCAACACCGCCGTTTTGTTCTTGATCTGACGGAGGGAATACAGATAGGACAGCGAAGAGATCAAAATAAAAACGCCGCCCATGATGGCGGCTACGGTTATAAGTGTTGTTAGTTCTTGCATGGTTACTCCTTCGTTAAAAATTGAAAAGCCACCCGACTGAAAATCAGGTGGCTGTGGTTGTGTCAAGTCGACAGTTTGATATCGGTATCAAAGTGATTTAATTTCGTTCACGACTTCGGGAACCGACTTGTTGCTTGTATTTATTTTTATTGTATCGAGTTCCGAATACATTGAAATTCTTTTGATGCTTCTTTCAATGACATCAGCTGTTCGGATACCATGAGCGACATCTACCGCTAATCTGCCCCGAAGATTAGGTTCATCAACAGTGAGCGATATTGTTCTCACGATGCAGTTCGTGGTGTCAAGCTCACGCAAAATTCCGTCAATAATGGACTGCTCGTGCATAACCCAACAAAAGATAACATTATCATACGCAGAACAATGAATAAAACTGTTCAGCATATAGCAGATATTTCGAAGCACCATTGCCTTTGTTTCCTCGGTAACCTGAAACGGATCGGCATCCCAGCACCAATCGCCATCAAGGAAAACACTGTTTTTTAGTTCTTTCTTTAATTCTTTGCAAACCGTTGTTTTGCCGACTCCCATAGTCCCGCCGATTAAATATAGTGTTTTCATAAACAGCCTCACAAATCTCTATTTTTTAATCAATCCGTACTGACAAACAGGAATTTTCTGCGCTCTAAAGCATAATTACTCCACACCCGTAACCAAGAAGTTCTTTATGTTCTTTTGCGATCCTTTGTAGAGCTGTTGGTTTGCAAGGTAGATTATGCTTGCCATAATCAAATAAATTCTCTTTGGCCTGTTCCGAATCGTTGCACGCACCAATGATAGAAAAGTGTTTTGCAAACTGCTTGATATTCGAATCCTTTGGAAGCATGTTTAGCATCGGAGGATAGAGCAACCAAGAATAACAAAGAAAAGCTTTATACTCTGTAGACGGAAAGTGATCCTTGAAAAACACCTTGGCTTGGTCAAAAGATTTCTTGACTAAGCTATCACTAATATTCGCACCTTTTTGAATATGGCAATTTATCACAGGTGAGCCGTTGGGCAATGTTCGTTTCTGTTCTTGTGTAAACACCATATAAGGCTCTCCAATGGTTTCCTCATCCAAATAAACCATATTGAATGTTTGATATTGCAATACTCCAATCTTGAAAATGTGCACATTCATAATGTGGCGAAACCAAACAACATCATCTTTAGAAATGCCAATTTTGCCATGCTGTTTATAGTACAAGTTTGCCCGCAATGAGACATCGCTAAAAGTATCCAAAATAATTTCATCTGTTACACCAATGGCTTTATACTCGGCATACTTTTGCGTCAATAAATATACAACTACCACCAAGCGAGTTAGTGGCATTCGCTTGCATAGCAAAAAATCAAAATCGTTGCTACTGTAGGCGGTTGCTGCGATTTCTTCAACTTGCCGCCTACTTTTAATCATTTTTTGCTTTACTGCATCCTCAATGTTAGATTGAAATTCTAATTGAGGAAGTAATGTTTCTAATATCATCTTGTGTCCTCCATAATTAGTTTTGGAGGATTATTTATCGTGCGTCCTCCACACACCCAAATTGTTATTTTTCATAATGAACCACCCTTTCATAGTTGTATTTATTACAACGCCATAGACGATGAATATCAAAAAATCAAGCTGATTACCAGTTCGTCAAATTCTGATTTGTCTGTATCCTAATTATATCACAACTGAGCCGTTTTTTCAATCCTAAATTCTCACTCCGCTCCATCAATCAAGACTCAACACCGCCGCTTGTTCGCTCTGCTCGTACTCAACTGCCGCAGAAAGCCGGATG
>OBLG01002150.1_pt1 | contig 12729 bp, 10 predicted proteins | sample 1517451 | NCBI WGS metagenome assembly OBLG01 (sample SAMN04571694, study PRJEB22368) | human gut metagenome | biome: human gut; material: stool | host: Homo sapiens | place: Luxembourg | collected 2012-06-29
CCCGCCGGCGGCTATCAGGAGTTCCTGATGAACGAGGCCCGCTACTCCCGTCTGACCCGCGAGTTCCCCGAGCGCGCGGACGTGCTGTTCCAGCGCAACGAGGACGAGGCAAAGGCCCGCTTCGAGCACCTGCAGAAGCTGGTGGAGATGTACGACAAATAAGTCGTACCCCTTCACGGACATGCGATAAAAAAGGACCGCCGCGCTTATGCGCGGCGGTCCTTTTTTGCTGCGGAGACGAGGGGGAGCTTTTACGGGGAAGTCCTTTTTTGCTGCGGAGACGAGGGGAGCTTTTAGGGGAAACGGGAGCGTTTGTGTTGGGAGCGCGGCGAGCGGCTGTTGAGGGCGGGCGGCGGTGGCCGTGCGGGGATGCGGCGGCTTTCTGCGGCGAGGACGCGGCGGCATAGGGCGGGAAAATGGAGATTTTTTCCGCGCGGTGCTTGACGGTGCGCCGCCGTGCCGCGTATAATGAAGCATATTTTTGTGTGGGGGCGCGTGGAGTATGAGGAGACGTTGGGCGGCATTTTTGCTGGCACTGGCCGTGGTAGGCGTGCCGTCATGGCTGGCGGTGCAGTTGGCGGGGGCGGCGGCGCCCGCGGCCGGGGAGGATGCCGTACCGGTGCTGGCGTCAGCCGCGGTGCGGGCCGGTACGACGATGGAGGCGGCGCTGTCCGCCGCAGAGCCGCTGGATGCGGCGGTGCAGCAGCTGCGGGACAGTGCGGACGAGACGGTGGAAAAGGCGCTGCACAGCGGCCCGCCGGCGGACATCGACCTGAGCTGGTGGCAGGCCCGCTATCCCGACATCATCGGCTACGTGTACTGTCCGGGGACGCCCATCAGCTATCCTATCGCCTACGATGGCAACAACGAATACTACCTGCATCACGATCTGGACGGCAATTACAGCGAGTACGGCACCATCTTTCTGGATGCCCGGGCGCCGCGGGATTTCAGCGCACAGTGCAATATGCTGTACGGCCACCACATGAAGGACCGCACCATGTTCGCGTCCATCGACGGCTACAAGGAGCAGTGGTATTACGACGCGCACCCGTGTCTCTACGTCTACACCAACGCGGGGACGTATCGGGTGGATCTGTTCGCGGGTCTCATTGTACCCGGAGAGCACGAGGTATTCAACACATCGTTCCAGACTGTGGATCTGGAGCGGTTTATCAGCCAGTCCACGTTCTACGCGGGACGGGGCATCCCCACGGGACGCATCGTGGGGCTGTGTACCTGCTCCTACGAGGCGGACAACTACCGGTATGTGGTGCTGGGCGAGATGACGCTGATAGCGGAAGGATAAGGAGCAAATGACAGAGCAGGAAAAGGAAATCTTGTATGCGGCCGTGATGAAGCGGGCCAACCAGAGGGACACCTTCGGCGTGGAGAACGGCATGCGCATCGTGGCCATGGGCGAGGGCTGGGCCCGCGGGGAGCTGCACACCGAGGTGCGGCACGGCAACCCCATGGGTATCGTACACGGCGGCGTGTACTGCACCATGATGGATCAGGTGGCGGGGACGGCGGCGTGCAGCCGCGGCGCGCTGTGCCGTACCGTCACCTGCGACGTGCGGTTTCTGGCGGCGGGCGCGGTAGGCGGTACGCTGACCTCCCACGCGGAGGCGGTGCGGATGGGTCACAGCATCGTGGTGATGCGGGCGTGGGTGGAGGACGACGGCGGCACCGTGTGCGCCGATGGCATCTACACCTTCCGTATGAAGGCCGAAAAATGAGAAAAAGAGGGGCGCTTCCCTTGGGGAAGCGCCCCTCTTTTTATGCGGTTCAGAACAGCAGGCCGTATTTGTCGGACAGGGGCCGGAGAACGGACTCCGGCAGGCCGCCCTCGTACAGGGCGCGGCCCTGATAGACCCGCAGGGCCTGCTCCAGCACGACGGCATCGTCACAGACCAGACACAGGGGCTTTGTCAGCAGGTACTGGCAGGCCGCCAGCGCGTTTACGTCCGCCATGGAGGCAACGCGGAGGGCCACCATGGGGTCGTCCCGCTCCAGCGCGTCGGACAGGGCATCCTCCAGACCGGGGGTCACGTCCAGTACCGGCCCGTGGGCAGCGTCGGCGGGCAGCAGGGCGGGGAGCTTCTCTGTGGCGGCGGGCAGCAGATCTGTGTGCAGCGGGGCGGGAGGCGTGATGGCCGCGCCGTCCAGTGCGCCGCGCAGGGCGGCAATATGCTCCGGCGTGGTGCCGCAGCAGCCGCCGAAGATCATGACGCCGGAGGCCAGCATGTCCGGCACCAGCGCGGTGAACTGCTCCGGCGTGCAGTCGTACATCGCCTTGCCGTTCACGATGGTGGGCATGCCGGCGTTGGGCTTGGCGATCAGGGGGATGCGGGCGTACTCCCGCAGGCGGCGGAGCTGGGGCAGCATCTGGTCCGGCCCCGCCGAGCAGTTGAGACCGAAGGCGTCGATGCCCATGCCCTGCAATACCAGCAGGGCGGCGGTGATGTCGGTGCCGGAGATGCTGCGGCCATTCTGGTCGCAGGTAAAGGTGACGAAGATGGGCTTGGCGGAGACGCTGCGCACGGCCAGCACGGCGGCACGGGCGTCGGACAGGGTCATCATGGTCTCAATGACGTACAGGTCCACACCGGCGGCTTCCAGTCCGGCTGCCTGTTGGGCGTAGGCGTCCACCAGCTGGTCGAAGGAGGCGCTGCCCAGAGGGGCCAGAAACAGGCCGGTGGGAGACAGGTCGCCGGCCAGCAGGGCCTTGCCGTCCGCGGCCTGACGGGACAGGTCCGCCAGACGGCGGTTATAGGCGGCGGTGTCCTCCGTTACGCCGTGCTCCGCCAGCTTCACGGCATTGCCGCCGAAGGTGGGGGTGTAGAGCACCTGGCTGCCGGCGGCCACGTAATCGCGCTGGATGGACAGGATGCTGTCCGGATGGGCCAGCACCCACTGCTCCGCGCTGACGTCGCCGGTGTAGCCGCGCTTTTGCAGCTCCGTACCGGTGGCACCGTCCAGAATAAGGGGAAAACGCAGTTCCATATGTGAATACCTCCGTGATGGGATGAAAGGGCCGCGCCGTACTTGACAGGGGGGAACCAGATTTCTATAATGATACCACTACTTTAAGCAGTGCGGGGCTGCTTTGTCAAGAGTCTTTGTGAGGTGAGCGCGATGATGACAGCGAAAGAGATCTTTCTGGAGCTTCTGAAGCCGGACGGACAGCCGGACCGGCTGCTGCGGCAGTACGAGGCGCTGCACATGTGCCTGGGCGATCCCATCAACACCTACCTGCGGGGCAACCGGAAGCGGGGGACCGTCAGCGTGGACCGGTGGGGCACCACCATCAGCTTTCCGGAGGACGCGCCGGGGCCCATGCCCGTCACCCACGACGGCCTGGCGGTGTGCCCCGATGTGACGCGGTGGCGGGAGACGGTGCATGCGCCGGATCTGGCGGCCAACTGCACGGAGGGCTGGGAGGCCGTCCGGCAGCAGGCGCGGGAGGCATGCGGGCAGGAGAAGCTGCTGGCAGGGTTCATGGGCACCGGTATTTTTGAACAGTGCCATTTCCTGATGGGCTTTGAGGATACGCTGACGGCGCTGTACGAGCACCCGCAGGAGATGCACGAGCTCATTGAGTACATCACGGAGTACCGGCTGGGATATGTGAAGCTGCTCATCGACAACCTGCAGCCGGACGTCATCTTCTCCCACGACGACTGGGGCACCAAGAACGCCCTGTTCATGCAGCCGGAGATGTGGCGGGAGTTTTTCAAGGAGCCGTATCGCCGGTTCTATGGGTACATCCGGTCCCGGGGCTGCATCGCCGTCCACCACGCCGATTCCTATCTGGCGCCTATCGTGGAGGACATGGCGGAGCTCGGCATCCAGGTGTGGCAGGGCGTGCTGCCGGAGAACGATATCCCCGCCTTACAGCGGCAGCTGAGGGGGAGACTGGTGCTGATGGGCGGCATGGGCGCCGCCATCGACCGCGCCGACGCGTCGCCAGAGGAGATACGGGACTACGCAAAGAACGTGCTGGCGTCCTGCGGGCCGCTGGGGCACTTCATCCCATCCATCACCTACGGACTGGCGGGGACGGTGTATCCCCACGTGGACCGGTATATCGACGAGGCCATCGACGGGTATAACCGGCAGGTACACCTGCCGAAGTTCGATCTGCCGCCGGTGCCGCGGCGGGTGCTGGCGCAAAAAGGGAGCGGCGATGCCATCCGGGCTGCGGAGAGCGGCGGCGACGGCGTGCTGGACCGTGTGGCGGCGGCCTTGCAGCGGGGACAGCAGAAAAAGGTGCTGGCGCTGTGCCGGGAGGCGCTGGATCAGGGCATTGCGGCGGCGGACATCCTGTCCGGCGGGCTGATGCGGGGCATGGACCGGCTGGGCGTGGACTTTTCCGCCGGTATCGCCTTCGTGCCGGAGATGCTGATGGCGGCGCGGTGTATGCAGGCAGCTCTGGAGCTGCTGCGGCCCTGCATGGCCGACAGCGGCACGGAGAAGCTGGGCCGCGCCTGCATCGGTACGGTGCGGGGCGATATGCACGACATCGGCAAGAATCTGGTGAAGATCATGATGGAGGGCAGCGGCATTGAGGTGGTGGACCTGGGCGTGGACGTGGCGCCGGAGAAATTCGTGGAGGCCGCGCTGCACCAGAACTGCGGCATCATCGCCTGTTCCTCCCTGCTGACCACCACCATGCAGGAGATGCGGGACGTGGTGCGTCTGGCGGAGGAGATGGGCATCCGCGGCAGGGTGAAGATCCTGGTGGGCGGTGCGCCTATCAGCCAGAGCTTCTGCGACGAGATCGGCGCAGATGCCTACACCGAGGACGCGGCTTCGGCGGCCCGCGAGGCGGCCTCCATGCTCCGCAGAGGGCAGTAAGGGTATGAAGAAGTATCTGCCCTCGCTGGCGCTGCTGGCGGTGTTCGAGACGGTGGCCGTGGTGCTGTGGCTCACCAAGGACAACCTGTTCTACCTCTTTAATTTCAGCTATATCGGCGGCTCTATCGCCCTGGGGACGGCGCTGTTCGTGGGAAAATACAAGCACGCCCGACGGGTGACGCAGCTGCTGGTGGGATCGTATATGCTGGTGTATCTGGGCCTGATCTGCGGGGAGAATATGCAGATCGAGGGGTTCTGGTACTACCTGTTCACCGGCGTGTTCGAGGCGGCCACCATCCACTACGCCGTGGCCAAGATCTTCGGGCCGCTGCTGTTCGGGCGAGGCTGGTGCGGGTACGCCTGCTGGACGGCCATGGTGCTGGACTTCCTGCCCTACAAGGTGCCGCAGACGCCGCGGAAGCCCATCGGCTGGCTGCGGTACGTGACGTTCACACTGTCGCTGGCCTTTGTGGCGGCGCTGTTTCTGGCCAATGTGGGGCATCTGGAGCGCATCATGTTCTGGGCCTTTGTCATCGGCAACGCACTGTACTACGGGGCAGGTATCCTGCTGGCCTTTGCGTTTCGGGACAACCGCGCCTTCTGCAAGTACCTGTGCCCTGTGACGGTGTTCTTAAAGCCCATGAGCTATTTTTCCCTGGTCCGTATCACCTGCGACAAGAGCAAATGCGTGTCCTGCGGGCGGTGCAGAAGGGTGTGCCCCATGGAGGTGGACATGACGGACAACTCCCGCCGGCGGGCCAACGGCACGGAGTGCATTCTGTGCATGGAGTGTGTGAAGAGCTGCCCCAAGGGGGCGCTGTGAGAAAAAAAGAGTACGGACGTCTCGTGTGCCCGTACTCTTTTTTGTTACATGCTGCGAATGTCCTTCAGCAGGTCCTCCAGGGACATGGTGCGCACGTCCTCCTCGTCCTTGGGAGTGGGCTCGTCCGCCAGTACCTGATCCACCGTGTCCGCCAGCAGGCCCTTGTCGGGAGCGGCGGGCTGAGGCGCGGGCCTGACGGTGGGCTCATCGTCCAGCGGGATGTCGAAGTCCTTCCAGTCACGGGCCTTGGGAGCGGGCTGCTGTACCGGCTCCGCCTGACGGGGCACGATGCGGGGCGCGGGGCGGGAACGCTCCGGCGCAGGGTGACGGCGCTCGCGGCGCTCCTCGCGCTCCTCGCGGTGGTCTCTGCCGCCGCGGTCGGGGCGGTCATCGCGGTCATCGGGGCCGCTACCGTCATCATCGGGACCGCCGCCGGTGCCGCGGCCGATGAACAGGCCAAGCAGGAACAGCAGGGCGGCCACCAGCACCACGCCGCCGATCAGGGCGACCACGGTGCGGACCTCACCCAGCAGGGGCAGCTTGATGCTCACGGGGATCTGGAGCATGGGAGTCTCCGGCTCGGGCTCGGGCTCCGGTTCAGGCTCCGGTTCCGGCTCCGCCGCGGAGATCACGGGCAGGGTGCCGGTGTACTCCGGCATACGGACCACATGGACGGTGTACTCCAGTTTGGTGGTCTTGTCCTCGGCGGTGCATACCACGGAGATGGGGTTGTCACCCTCCTTGTCCAGCGTGATGTCGCCGGTGCCGGTGATGCCGCTGGACTTGCTGTCGTTGGCGGAGGCGTTGACCTTCACCGTTTTTGTCTCAAAGGGCACATAGGCCACATAGTCGTGAACGGTGCTGCTGAAGGCGGGGCTGAGGGTCGCGCCCTCGATACCCAACGCCGACAAAGAGGCATCGGTGGAGGCCTTGTAGTTGGGGTCCTGCTCGCGGGTGACCTCAATGACGTAGGACTTGGTGGTGCCGTTGGCCGCCGTGACCTTCAGGGTGACGGTGTTGACGCCTACGGCCAGGTCGTTGCCGCTGATGTTGACGGTCTGGCCCTTGTCGTTGCGGTTATAATCCAGACTCAGCTTGGACACGCTATAAGGGACCTTGGCGGTGTAGTACGTGGTGCCGGAGGAGAAGGCGGGGGACAGGGTGGCGTTGCCGCACATGATGGCGGACAGGGTACAGTCGCCGCTGGGCGCGGCGGCCACGCTGCCGGTCCAGCTGGCGGTGCCCACGTCGATGTCGGTCTCGCCGTCGGAGGCTACGATGTTGCTGAAGCTGGCGCTGAGGGCCGCGCCGCCCTGAACGCTGGAGGATACCTTCAGCGTCACGGTGATGATGCCGCCGCTGGCGCTGTTGGTGCCATAGACGCTGAAATGGTTCTGGTTCACAAGAATGCTCCAGCCGCTGACGGAGCAGGAGTAGTTGGTGAAGGTCAGGCCGTCGCCGCAGTTCAGGTCCGCCGTCAGGCCGAGGATCTTACTGTCCACGGACAGGGTCAGCGTCACGGAATTGCCGGCCTGGACGCTGCTGCTGCCGGAGAGGGACGCGCCGGCGGCCTCCGCCCGCTGGGGCAGGATGGCCAGCACCAGCAGGCACGCTGTGACCAGGGAAAGGGCGGTGCGAAGCAGTTTGTTTTTCATGGAGTACCTCCTGCTCAGATGGTGCGCTGGCCCACGGTGACCTGGGCCGCCTGGACCACATCGGTGATGGTGACACGGCCGTCGCCGTTGATGTCGGCGGCTTTCAGCGCGGCCTCGTTCAGGTCGCCTGCGCCGGCGGCGTAGTTCTGGAGCTTGACCACATCGGTGATGGTGATGCGGCCGTCGCCGGTGACATCGCCGGTGACGACGATGGTCAGGCTGGAGCTGCCGTCGACGGCGGTCATGCCCGTGCCCACGTAGCCGGAGGTGATCTCCTTCTTGCCGTCATACACGGTGTAGCCGGAGTCGTTCAGCGTCTTGACGGAGGTCTGGGGCGCGATACCGGTGAGGAACGCGCCGGAGGGCTCCGTGGGATCGCCGCTGCCGTGGTCGGGTTTGGCGGTCTTGGTGAACTGGGCGGTGTAGGTGATGTCCTTGGTGCCCATGTAGGTGGCCTTGGGGGCAAAAACATCGCCGTTCTGGTCCACCCAGTTCTTGAAGCTGTACGTGTACTTGCTGTCCGCCGCCTTCACGGGGTTGGCAGGGGCGGTGATGAGATCGCCCTGGGCCAGCTTGAAGGTGCGGACCGTCTCGCCGTCCACCTGGAAGGTGACGGTGTAGAGGTCGCCGAAGCGGGCGTAAAGCGTGTGGTTAGAGGCGGCCACCGGCGAGTTGGGGGAGATCTCCGTGCCGTCCTCGCGGTACCAGCCCTGGAAGCCGGCCTCATCCACCGTGGGCAGCTCGCCGTAGGTGTCGGTAAGGCGGTACATGCGGCTTTCGACCACCACGTCGCCTATCTGGAAGGACACGGCGTACTCCTCGTCGGAGAGGTCGCCGGGGCTGAAGGAACTGTTGGCGTTGACCTTGAACTGGGACTCCGCCAGAGTCACGGTGCCTGCGCTGTTTGTCGCGGTGATGGTCAGGGTGTACTCGCCGACGCTGAGGCGGCTGAAGGCGCAGGCGCTGTCCAGCTTCCACAGGTCGTAGGAGTAGACGGTGCCCTTGATGCTGCTGGTGGCGGTAAAGCCGGTGCTGCCGCTGGAGGACACCGCCTTCACGGTGACGCTGGTGATGGGCAGGCTGCTGGTGATGACGCCGCGGACGGGGTAAGAGGATTTATTGGCCAGCAGTTGGGTTTCATTGCCCTCGCTGCCGGGGTAGAACAGACCCTCGGCGCCCCAGACACTGCCATCGGCGGTGAGCTGGAGCTTGGTGGCGCCGGCGGTGTCCTTCACAGTGGACACGCTGTTGTCCGCGAGCGCCAGATAGCGGCCGGTGGCGCGGTTCTGGAGATAGTAGGGGCTGTCGCCGGTGAGGGCCCACAGCTGCTCGTTGCCGGCAGTGGCGGAGGCCAGCGTGACCTTGCCGCCGTTATCGCTGAGGCGCTTATCGCCCACCGTCAGGGTGTAGTAGCCGCTGGCGAAGTACGTCAGCTGCACGGAGGCGGCAGAGGAGATATTGGTAAGACCCGACAGGTCGGCGGCCATGCCGCGGTCCGTAGTGCCGCGGGGCGACAGGCGGTAGGCACCGTCGGCCAGCGGGGCGTCGGAGTTGGCGTAGAGCATTACCAGCGCGTCCGCCGGCTCATTGACGTGCAGGCGGCTGTACACGCTGAGCTGCACGTCGCCGGAGTTGGCGCTGAAATAAGCCATGGATTGGCCGGATACGCCGTATTTGCTGGCGGTGTCGCCGGTCATGCGCTTGGGCTCGGGGGTCTTGTCCAGACGGCTGCACTCGGCGTAGATGGCCTGGATCAGCTGGGCCTCGCTCTGGTTCTTGAAGCCGCCCAGAGAGTCGAAGGCACGGAGGATGACGCCGGTGGCGCCGCTGCGCCCATCGCTGCTGCTGGCGCCGCGGATCACACCTGCGCCGTGGTGGACGCTGCGGCTCCAGAACACATTGCGCAGAGCCACGGAGTAGTCATCCAGATCGAAGGAGGGGACAGCGGACTTGATGTTCTTCAGCAGGTCCGCATAGGCGTGGGTCTCCCAATAGTCCTTCTGGGACTGCATGAACTCGTCGGGGTAGTCGTCAGCCACGCTGCGCCAGGTGGCGTTGAAATTGCTGCCGTAGCCGGGCGAGTACTTGCCGTTGCGGTCGTAGGCGTAGGCGTTATACAGCGTGTCGCCCATGTCGCGGTAGATGGAGCCGGACTTGAACTCCTGCAGCCACTGGACGAAGCTCAGGGGCGTGCCGGCGTTGCTGGCGAACATATAGATGCCGTAGGACGTGCCGCCGCTGTCGCCGCGGACGGTGGAGACGTAGCCGGGGTCGGCGCTGTTGCCCGTCTCGTAGTACTGGCTCAGGTCGCCCAGTCCCGCGTCCTGCCAGTTCTTGCTGGCGGCCAGCAGCGCCGTGGCCAGCAGGCTCAGCACCACGGCGGCGGCCAGCACCATGGCGGTGCTCCGCTTCATCCTTTTCATCGCATACACCCTGCCTTTTCAGTAGTCGTCAAAGCGGCGGAGAACGCCGCTGATTTACATAATCACTGACAGTATACCATTCGTTCCCACCGTTGTCTACCGGAAATGTGGGGAAAAACGGAAAAAGGGGGGAAATTTTGCCGCCGCAGGAAGAACAGGGTGGAAATATGGCGGAGAATATCGTATAATGTCCGCTGTAACACCAACGAGCACAAGGAGAATTTGCCTATGTCAACAAAAGAGAAAACCGGCAGCGCCGGCCGCACCGCGGGGATCCTCTTTATCCTGCTGGCGCTGGCGGCGGTGGCCGTTCTGGGCGTGTATATCTACCGGCAGCTGCAGCCGCCGAAGGCGCCGGAGACGGCCATCGGCTACGTGGCGTCGGAGACGGCGTCCGCGCCGGTGTACGACGCCGACAGCGGCGCGGAGCTGGGCGTACTGGTGCGGGGCAGTCAGGTGGCCTACGTGGCCGCAGACGTGGAGACGCCCCGTGAGGACGGCCGCGTCCGCGTGGTCAACGGCGAGGGGTACGTCCTGCTGGACGCGTCCCATCTGGCCGATGATCTCAGCCGGACGGTACAGGTGGAGACGGTGTACGCCCTGCGGGGCATGAGCCTGCTGGATGAGACCGGGGCTGTCCCGGGCTGCGCCGTGGAAAAGGGCATGGCCCTCGCTGTCACCGGCTTCGACGGGCTGGACGAAAACGGCGAGGTCCTGCGCTGGCAGGTGTCCTGCCAGCGGGGCGAGGGCTATATCGCCGCTGCCAACGTCCGCATGACAGAGGACGAGGCCCTGGCCCAGTACGATGCGGAGCTGTATCAGCTCCACGCCTCCCGCGGCGACAGCTGGGGCGGCGGCGATGCAGCGGGGCTGGACTACTACCCTGTGGAGAAGGGGGCCATCGAGGGCAACGTCATGCCCGATGAGGTGCGGGCCCTGTACCTCAACGGCTCCGCCGTCCAGTACGCCGACAGCTACCTGCGCGTGGCGGAGGGCAGCGGCGTCAACGCCTTCGTGGTGGACATCGTAGACGGTACCGCCGTGTCCTACGCCTCGCCGGTGATGCAGCAGTACAGCCCGTCCGCCTACGCGGCGGCCATGGACACCAGAGAAAACTTCCAGACCAACATTCAGAAGCTGAAGGCTGCGGGATACTACCTCATCGGACGCATCACCGTGTTCAACGACGCCCATCTGGCGGCGGACCATCCGGAGCAGGTCATCTGCGACCTGGAGGGTACGCCTCTGAAGATCAGCTCCATGTACTGGCCCAGCGCCTACGACCGGACGGTGTGGCAGTACAAGGTGGATCTGGCGCTGGAGGCGGCGGCTCTGGGCTTCAACGAGATCCAGTTCGACTATATCCGCTTCCCCGATGGGGCGTATAGCTACGAGAAGGCGGGGACCATCGACTACCGCAACGCCTACGGCGAGAGCAAGGCCCAGGCGGTGCAGAGGTTCCTGCTGTACGCGGCGGAGCGGCTCCACAGCGCGGGGTACTATCTGTCCGGCGACGTGTTCGGCGAGTGCGCCAATCCCTACGTCACCGCCTGCGGCCAGTACTGGCCGGCCATCAGCGCGGCGGTGGACGCCATCTCCGGCATGCCCTATCCCGACCATTACAGCGCCCAGGGGGACTACAAGCCCTGGGAGCACCCCTACGACACGGTACACATGTTCGGTGCGGCCGCGGCGGAGCGTCAGAAGGAAACAGCCTCTCCGGCGGCGGTGCGCACGTGGATACAGGCCTACAACGCCATCCGAGAGCCGTACAACACCTACGGCGCGGAGGAGGTGGCGGCGGAGGTCCGAGCTCTGCGGGACACCGGCTGCAGCGGCGGCTTTATGACGTGGAACGGCGGCTCGGACATCAACAAGTACCAGAGCATCATCAGCGCACTGAGCTGAAAAAAGAGGGAGAACGCGGAGCGTTCTCCCTCTTTTTCATGATGTGTTACGCCTGCGGCGGCAGGCGGATGCTCCCGTGCTCCTGTTCATAGGCGGCCACGTATTGCTCCAGCGCGAACTCTATCTCCTTGTTGGCGGAGCGCTTGTGCGCGGCCGCGAGCTGCTTCACCTTGTCCAGCAGTTCCTCGGAGACCCGCAGCGAAAACGGCGTATAGTAGTTTGCCATGACATCACCCACTTCAATTTGATGGCTTGATGATATCATTCCGATGCTGTATAATAAGAATTCAAAATGATATCAAAAAGATATCAAATAAGAAAGGGAGGACGAAAATGGCGGACTACAAGGCGATGTATCTGGCGGCCATGGATGCCATGGAGCGGGCCATCGAGACACTGACAGCGGCCCAGCAGAGATGCGAGGACCTGTATGTGGCCACCAGCGGGGAAGAAGCACCGCTCTGGCCGCAGGCGGCGCGGCCTGCGAAGGAGGCGGACGATGCGTAAATAAAAAAGAGGGAGAACGCGGAGCGTTCTCCCTCTTTTTTCATGATGTGTTACGCCTGACGCAGACGGGTCATCCCAGCTGTGCGGCGGCTTTGTCCGCGTAGCTGTTGTCTACCAGCTGGGTGAAGTCCACCCAGTCCTCCTTCTGCAGCTCACCGGCCTCGGTCATCACCGTTTCCAGACGCTCCAGCGCGGACTGCTCCATGCGGGGTACCTCGTTCCAGGCATCGATCTGCCGGTGGCGGGCCGTGACGGCCTCCAGCACGTCAAGGCTGGTGTCGGGGAACTGATCGCAGATGGCCTCCGCCACCTCGCGGTCCGTGTGCTCCGCGATCCAGCGCTGGGCCCGGGCAATGGCGTTGGTGAAGCCCTGCACCACGTCGGGATGCGCGGCCATATAGCTCTGGCTGGCGAAATAGGCAGTATAGGGGATCTCGCCGGAGGCTTCGCCGATGGAGCACAGGACGTAGCCGTGACCGGCCCGCTCCACCTCGGTGGCGGTGGGCTCAAACAGCGTCACATAGTCCCCCTGACCACCGGTGAAGGCACCGGC
>OBLG01002193.1_pt1 | contig 12566 bp, 12 predicted proteins | sample 1517451 | NCBI WGS metagenome assembly OBLG01 (sample SAMN04571694, study PRJEB22368) | human gut metagenome | biome: human gut; material: stool | host: Homo sapiens | place: Luxembourg | collected 2012-06-29
ATGACCGTATTACAAAGGTCGGTCACATTATCCGCGCCTGCCGTCTGGACGAACTGCCTCAGTTGCTGAACATTCTGAAGGGTGATTTGTCTGTTGTGGGCCCTCGTCCGGAGCGCCCGGAGATCGCCGCACAGTACTGCGAGGAGATGCCGGAGTTCGCGTTGCGTCTGCAGGCAAAGGCTGGTCTGACTGGTTATGCGCAGGTGTATGGCAAATACAATACCACCCCCTACGATAAGCTGCAGATGGATCTGATGTACATTGCGCATCCCAGTCTGATCGAGGATTTGAAAATCATGCTGGCGACCGTGAAGATCCTGTTTATGCCTGAAAGTACCGAGGGAGTAGAGGAAGGACAGACAACTGCCATGGGCGGCGGAAACCATTGATTTCTTGCCTGCTGGATGCCCCTGTGCCAAAACGCAGGGGTCAATGGAAGCAACGGGAATGAAATAAAACGGCTCAGACTCTTTGAGATTGAGTCTGGGCTGTAATCTTTGATATGCGGAGAGGAAGAAAAGATGGGAACTACGAAGCAGCCACTTATTACTGTTGTAATGCCGAACTATAATGGTCATCGTTTTGTAGAGCAGGCAATCGACAGTGTACTTCATCAAACTTACCCTAATTTTGAGCTGCTGGTAGTAGATGATTGCTCGAAAGATGATTCATTAAGTCTTATCCAGCAAAAGGCGCAGAGCGATAAAAGGATTAAGGTAATTGCGTTGGAACACAATGCAGGCGTGGCAAATGCAAGAAATGTCGGTATTAAAGAGGCAAGGGGAGAGTTCATTGCCCTTTTGGACAATGACGACTTGTGGACAGAAGACAAGCTGGAGCGCCAGCTTATTCTTGCAAACAAGGGCGCAGATATTGTCTATTGTTCTTATGACTTTATTGATGAGCAAAACAATTCCATTAAGAAACCTTTTATCGTTCCGCAGCAGACGAACTTTAATAAAATGCTGGCATCAAGCGTTATTAGCTGTTCCACAAGTTTTATCAAGACAGAACTGATGCAAGCGCATCCTTTCAACTCGGACTTTTATCATGAGGATTATGTCCTGTGGATGGAATTGCTTCGGGTTTGCCCAACTGCATACGGTGATCCGAAAGTGCTGATGCACTACCGTCAGGTTACTGGATCGAGATCAAACAAAAAAAGCAATGCGGCAAAGGAACGGTGGAACACGTATCGTAAGGCACTAAAACTCAACACCGCAACAAGTGCGTGGGCGTTTGTGAGATACGCTGTGAAGGGCGTAGTCAAGTATTATTTGTGAGTTGATAGGAGCGTAAAGAAATGAAATTGCAGGTGCTGGTTTCAACAATGCACCAGACTGATCACAGTCTGCTTGAAAAAATGAATATTCAGTCGGATGCTATCGTGATAAACCAGTGCGGCCATGACTGCATTGAGCGATTTACTTTCCGGGGGCATGATATTTTGTGGATGTCTATGAATGAGCGTGGTGTAGGGCTGAGCCGCAACAATGCGCTTATGAGAGCTTCCGGAGATATTCTGCTGTTTGCGGACGATGATGTGGTTTACACAGATGACTATGTTGAAAAAATTGTAATGAGCTTTGAAAACCATCCAAAGGCTGATTTAATCGTTTTCAATCTGAAGTCACAGAATCCGGATAGACCTGAAGCAATCGTAGAAAACGAGTATAAGTTACATTGGTACAATAGCCTGAAATTTGGCGCTTTCCGGATTGCAATCCGGCAAGATGCAATCCGGAAAGCTAATGTTTTCTATTCGCTTCTCTTTGGAGGCGGGGCTAAGTATCAGTCAGGCGAGGATAACTTGTTCGTTATTCAGTGCCTGAAAAAAGGCATAAAAGGGCTTGCTAGTAATTTGACAATTGGAACTGTTCTGCAAGAAGAATCAACATGGTTTAAAGGCTTTGATGAAAAGTATTTCTTTGACAAGGGCGTGTTGATGAAGCAGTGCTTTGGCCCATGGGCAAAGATTCTGCTAGTAGCTCTTCTGGCGAAGAATGGTCGTCAGACGCAAAAGATAGGACTTAAAAAGGCATTGGGATACGCTTTTAAGGGTGTGGACAGTATTTGATTCTATGTGAGGATATGTAAATGGATTATCCAAGAGTATTGATTATTTCAAATAATTGCTTATCCAAAAGCGATTCTAACGGAAGAACGCTGGGCAATTTCGTGAGTTTGTGGCCGAGAGATTCTATTGCACAGTTTTGTATTCATGATAAGGACAAAGACTGGGACATTTGTTCTAATTTTTACGCCATATCGGATATGCAGGCTGTAAAGGCTTTTTTGCTTGGCAAAAAGATTGATGGGCGCAAAACATTTTCGGCAGAAGAGACAGTCAAGAAGAACAGCACGGATGGGCAAAGAACAGTCTCAAGAACGCCCGCATCTATGCTTTTAAGAAATGCTGCATGGGCATCGTTGCGGTGGAAAAACGAGATATTCAATACTTGGGTAAATGATTTCAAACCCGAAGTCGTAATCCTGCAAGCCGGAGATTTGCCCGCTTTTTATGATATTGCGGTGCGCATCGCAATGGAAAGAAAAATTTCGCTTGTAATCTATAACAGTGAGGAATACTACTTCAAAGACTACTGCTATTTTGGTGAAGACGCTTCGTTTAAGTGGCTGTACCCTATGTTCCACAACAAACTGAAAAAATCAGTAAGAAACGCCTTGAATTATGCATCAGGCAGCATTTATATCAGTGACTACATCAAGGAGCTTTACGATAACGAGTTCGGAAAGCGTTCAATAACATTGATGACATCGGCAACAGAGGATGTTTGCACAGATGCGTCAACAGATGAAAACGGGGCAACGCAAGCTATTATATACGGCGGAAACCTGGGCATTGGACGGCATAAGGCTTTGATTGACATCGGCAATGCATTACAGAAAATCGATCCGGCTTTGAAAATCGATGTCTATGGAAAATGCGATGATCCGGAAATTGCTCAGGAGTTGAATAGCTGCAGCGGAATAAACTATGCTGGTATGATACCATATGGCGAACTTCAAAAAAGGACAAAGGCTGCAAGACTCTTAGTTCATGTTGAAAGCATGAAACCTTATTATGTCAGAGACACAAAGTACGGATTCTCCACCAAAATTGCGGACTCGTTAGCATCTGGCGTGCCATTCTTTGTTTATGCGTCAAGTGAATTGACGAGCGTTCAATATCTGAGCGAAAACAAATGTGCAATCATCGCAACAGATGAAAAACAGCTTGTAGATAAGTTGAAGTGTGCATTATTCGATGAGCAAGCAAGGAGCTTATGCATAACAAATGCACGTCAGATTGCGACAACGAACCATAGTCAGGAGAAAAACAAAAAAAGGTTTTATGCGTTTGTTGTGGAATCTATAACTGAGGAAAAGAACTAAACATGAAGGTACTACAGGTAAACTGTGTCTACAAAAAAGGTAGCACTGGAAAAATCACATATGACCTGCACAATGGGCTCTTGGAAGAAGGAATAGAGTCGGTTGTGTGCTATGGACGCGGAGTGCTTGTAAAAGAGCCGGGTGTCTACAAAACCTGTCCGGAGTGGTACTCCAAGCTCAATAACGCACTGTCCAGAATTACCGGTATTATGTATGGTGGGTGCTATTTTTCTACCAATAAGCTCATCTCCATTATCAAAAAAGAGCAGCCGGATATTGTCCATTTGCAGTGCATCAATGGCTACTTTGTGAATATCTATCGTCTGGTTACATGGCTTAAAGAGAACCATATTAAAACAGTTTTAACGCTACATGCGGAGTTTATGTATACAGCCAACTGTGGTCATGCATTGGAATGTGAACGCTGGAAAAAGGGGTGCGGAGGTTGTCCAAGAAGAAAAGCAGAGACGCTGTCACTTTTATTTGATGGTACTGCAGCATCTTGGAAATTGATGAAAAGTGCCTTCGATGGCTTTGAAAATGATTTGACTGTTGTTTCCGTTTCTCCATGGTTAACGAATCGTGCAAAACAATCTCCAATTTTGGAAAGCATGGAACAGCGTGTCATCTACAATGGCTTGAACACAAAGATTTTTCATCCCTATAAGACAGATGATCTGCGTGAGAAATATGACTGCAACGGTAAAAAAATAGTATTCCATGCTACGCCGGTATTTAGTGCTGATCCCAACCATTTAAAAGGTGGATATTATGTTATAGAATTGGCAAGGAGAATGCCAGATGTCAACTTTATTGTGGCGGGAAATTGTGAGGGAAAATTCAGCACTCCAGCTAACGTGACTCTACTGGGGCAGGTAGCAGATCAAACTCAATTGGCGCGTTATTATTCTATGGCGGATGCAACAGTTATCACTAGCAAGAGAGAAACATTTTCAATGGTCTGTGCAGAGAGTCTGTGCTGTGGAACACCGGTTGTTGGATTTAAAGCAGGTGGACCAGAACAAATTGCATTACATGAGTATAGTTCATTCTGTGATTATGGATTGATTGATGAACTAATGAATTTACTGCGAGCAACCATAGAGAAGGAATATAAGAAGTCTAATGTGGCCAAGATGGCTGAAATGCGGTATTCAACAGGAGTGATGGTTGAAAAGTACATAGAGGTGTACCAAGAGGTGACAAAAACATGATAATTTATTATGTGGCTTATGGAATTCTGCTTTTGATATACTGCGTAGAGAAAATAAAAAATAAAGAGAACATAAAAAAAACGATTGCTATTGCTTTTTTTACTGTCTTCTCTATTTTGCTAGGATGTAGACATCCAAGTATGGGTCATGACTTGGGTTATGGGACGGGCGCTGGATATCTGCAATCATTTAAACAGATATCGAGACTAAGTTGGAAAGAAGTCCTACATTTAAAGTCGTTTTTGAATTACGAGAAGGGGTACATTATCTATAATAAAATACTAGGCATATTATCTGATAATGTCCAAATTTTACTTTTCGCGACGGCATTGCTTTCATTTGGTTTGATCTCCAGAGCGTTTTATAAGCTCAGCGATAACCGAAATATATTTATGGCAATAATAATTTATACTGCACTTCCTTGTTTTTTAATTCAATTTTCTGGTTTAAGACAAGCGATTGCTGTTGCAATTTGTACTATGGCAATGCAGTTTATAGAATCAAGGAGAATTGCCCCATTTGTATTGCTGGTTTTAGTAGCAGCCCTGTTCCATAAAACCTCTTTGTGCTTTCTACCAGCGTATTTCATTTACATTATTCCTGTAAATCGTAAATGGAGATTCGCTACTTTTGGCGTATTAGCATTGGTCTTTGTACTTAGAGCGCCACTTTTCCAGGTGTTAGTACGATTGATGGGCAGAAGTAACACACCTGATTATAATGGAGCTTTCACATTATTTCTTATATTTACTTTGATTTACTTGTTCTGCTCAATGTACGAAACAGCAGATGCAAGAATGAATGGGTATATGAATCTTTTCTACTTGGCATGTGTATTTCAGACCTTTAGCGGTGTTTATTCCTCAGCCATGAGAATGGGCTACTATTATATGATATCGCTTCCAATCTTACTTCCGATGGCGATTAACAATATCTTAGAATTTCGACAGCGTGAGCTTGTTAGACTTTTCGTATATGTTTGCTTCTTTAGCTTTGCCCTATACACGCTTTCCTCGAAAACTGGTTGGGCGATGACTAACCCATATCATTTCTTTTGGAGTATAGTATGAAATATTTAGGCTATTATGCAAAAAATGCGGTCGTGGAACGAAGTAACCCACTTGCTGCAGTCACAAAAATGGACTATGTTGCAAACGTACTATCATGTAATGAATACACCGAAATCATATCTGCTAGTGGTGTGCTAGGAAACAAATCAGATATAGCACATACTCAGAGAATAAATGACAATTTGTCTGTCCACTACTTTTATTCTGTTGGTAGAAAAAATCCGATTTTGGGCAAAATCGGAACATTACTTTTGCATTTACAACTATTACATTATCTCCTTACACAGGCCAAAAGAGATGAACCAATTATTGTTTATCATTCGCTAGGATACATGAGAATAATTCGGTGCGCCCGGAAAATTAAAAAATTCAAGCTGATTCTCGAAGTGGAGGAGATTTATGCGGATGTATCAGAAAATAAGAAAACTCGGCGAAAGGAACTTCAGTTTTTTCGATGCGCAGATGCTTATATTTTTCCAACGAAGCTACTTAGTAATGAGATAAATAAATCCAACAAACCAGAAGTAATCATCCATGGTACATATCAGGTTGAACCAGACAGAAAATGCAATATTTTTAAAGATGACATACAAGAAAGTGCAGAAGAAGTGATCCATTGTGTATATGCGGGAACGTTGGATTCACGAAAAGGCGGTGCTGCTGCCGCTGTTGCTGCTGCAGAATACTTGCCATCTAACTACCACGTCCATATTTTGGGTTTCGGATCGGAAAAAGAAAAAAATGGCATGCGGGATAGTGTTGCAGAGATTGCATTGAAAACAAAAGCAAGGGTGAGTTATGATGGTTTGCTGTCTGGCGAAAGGTATATACGTTTTATTCAAAGTTGCGACATCGGCTTAAGTACACAAGATCCTAGTGCCGCCTTTAATACAACTTCTTTTCCAAGCAAAATATTGTCCTACATGGCAAATGGTTTGCGGGTCGTAAGTATCCGTATTCCGGCAGTTGAAAAATCAAATGTGGGAAACATGTTATATTATTATGATAAACAAACTCCAATAGAAATTGCCAAAGCAATTTTGTCTGTGAATGTGCAAGATGGATATGATAGCAGAGAAACAATTATGGAGCTAGACAAGAAGTTTCAAAAAGAAATAAAAAAATTGTTGGGAGCATAGAAATGAGTTTTTGGACATTAGTTGACCGCGCCAAAGGAAAAATTTCACGAATTTACAGAAAAAAAGTTTTTTTAAGCGAAATTGGATGCTGCCATAGCGATGTCGATCTTGTTGGAGACATAACGTTAATTAATCGTAATTTGACTTTAGGCCATAATGTTACGATTTATCCAGATGTTATGTTCTTTGGCGATGGGCCAATTCGCATCGGTGATAATGTAGCTATTGGAAATGGGACAATTATTTATGCCTCTAAATTAGGGGGCGTAACTATTGGAAGCGATTCAATGATAGCGGCGCAGTGTTACATTATTGACAGTGATCATGGAACAAAGGCAAATGATTTGATGAGAAATCAAAAAACTACAGTGTCTTCAGTTGAAATAGGAAGCGACGTCTGGATCGCAGCCGGATGCAAAATCTTAAAAGGATCTTGTATTCACGATGGTGCAATTATAGGTGCGTCCAGCCTTGTGAAAGGAGAAATTCCGTCAAACGCTATTGCGGTTGGAGTACCTGCCAGGGTAAAAAAACACCGGGAGTAAATGAACGCAAAGGATATTGGTGCTGAATTTGAGTGCTGGTAAAGCGGTATTTTTACAAGGTATCGAATAAACTGAAAATAGTTAGCCCAGTTTGATTTTGTAAAGTGGAAGCATAAGATAGCAGTAAAGAAATGAGACACGGTTTCCAAGAGTGAGGCCAGCCAATTTAATTGTTTAAAATTGTTCGTTAGCAAAACAAAAAGGAGTGATGATATGGAAAAGGCACCTGTGATGATTTTGTTTTTTAATCGGCCAGATAACCTGAAAGAAGTTTTTGACGCCGTTCGTAAGTATCAACCGAGTGAATTGTTTTTGGTGCAGGATGGAGCACGAGAGGGGAGGCTGGATGATTATGAAAATGTACAAAAGTGCCGTGATATTGTTGCAAATATCGATTGGAAATGCAAGGTGAGACGAAATTATTCGGAACATAATCTGTCTTGTGATTATAGGGAGTATACGGGAATTGATTGGTGCTTTTCCTTTGTAGATAGGCTAATCATTCTTGAGGATGATTGTGTTCCATCTCAGAGTTTTTTTACACTATGTGAAGAATGCTTGGAAAAGTACAAAGATGATTGCAGTATTCATTCTATTTCCGGTTTTAATCGCGTTGGGCAATATGATAGTCCTTATGATTACGTGTTTTCTGTGACAGGTGCTGGATGGGGATGGGCAACATGGAAGCGCGTTTGGAAAATTATAGATCAGCAAAAAGACCTGCAAATTTTAGACGACACTACAGCGGTTAATTACTTAAAAAAAACAATTGACAATAGGATAACAAGTGTTTATGGCGACTTTGTATCCTATATGCAAGAGACTAAAAAATTAAATCACGCATCTGGAACCATTACATCATGGGAAAAGCTTGCTGGTTTTGCTTTAATTGTAAACAATATGATGACGATTACACCTTCAAAAAACATGGTAAAGTATATTGGAATTTCAGAAAATGCAACACACACCGCTTCGGATCCCAGACTTTTACCGTTTAAGGTGCGAAGGGTGTTAACACAACCGTCATTCGAGTTAGATGAATCAATTCATCATCCGCCTTTTAAAATAAGAGATATTCAGTTCGAAACAAAATCGATTAAAGCGATGGAATACCCTCCGTTTGTTGCAAAAATAGAGGTGGGGTTGCGTAAATTTTGGTTTAAGGTTCTAAGAAAGAGATAAGTGTAATGGCGGAAAGCAGAACAAAAAAAACTATACGAAATACGGCATTTTCATTTGTATATCAGTTGTCGGATGTGCTATTAAACTTTATGCTCCGTACGATTTTTATACATACATTGGGAAAAAACTATTTAGGATTAAACGGACTATTCAGTAACATACTTTCTGTATTATCTTTCATGGATTTGGGAATTGGTGGCGCGATTGTATTTTGTTTGTACAAACCACTTGCGGATCATGACTATGGCAAAGTAAATGCCCTAATGCGGTTATACAAGAAAGCTTATACAATCATTGGTACTTTGGTATGTATCATCGGGCTGTTATTAACTCCATTTCTAAAATACATAGTTAAACTTCCCGATGATATTCCACATCTGTATTGGATTTATTGGTTGACGATTGGAAATACTGCAATATCCTACTTCCTTGCTTATCGAAGATCTCTGTTGATCGCAGACCAAAGAATGGATATCAATGTAAAAAACCAATTGGTGTTTCGCATTATTCGCTTCACACTATTGTCCGCTGCATTATTAACCGTAAAGAACTATATCGTTTATCTACTGCTGGATGTGGCAAATACGTTTGCAAGTAATGTTCATATTACATGGCTGGTAAAGAAAAGATATCGGAACATCGAAAGAGCAGAAGTAATACCGATCACATCTAAAGAAAAGCAACAAATTGCTAAGTTTGTCTCTTCTGGCATTTTTTCAAAATTTGGGCAAACAATTGTCAATTGTACGGATAGCATTATTATTTCGGCTTTTGTTAGCACAATAATGGTTGGACTGTATTCAAACTACTCAATGATAACAACTAGTCTTGATATGGCGGTTTATTTGTTGTTTAGTGGATTGACTGCTTCCATTGGCAATTTTGCAGTAGAAAAAAACTCGCAAGAGGCAGAAAGATTGTTTCGAAGGATAACTTTTGGCAATTTTTTTGTATCATCTTACTTATGCGTTTGCATGGCGGCACTTATTAATCCTTTTGTACAAATTTGGGCCGGAAATGATTACCTTCTTCAAAACGAGACGGTAATAATTTTAATCCTTAACTTCTATATATCATCAATGCAAAAGAGTATTGAATGCTTCATGGGAGCAAATGGTGAGATGTACTACCACAATCGATACCGGAGTTTGGTAGAAGGCCTTGTGAATCTTGCGGTATCGTTAGCTTTGGTTAAATACACGAATCTTGGAATTACAGGCGTATTTATTGGTACTACTGTATGCTTTTTGGCGGGAAGAATATGGATGGATGTGCTTGTTCTATACAAGTATTGGTTCAAAAAAATATTTTTGAGCTATGTTGTTTGCTATGCAAAACGAGCTTTATTAACATTGGCAATGGCTTTTGCTGGAAAAGCTGTTTCGGATGTTCTGTTTCGTAGCTGGGGTTTGAACATATTTACATGGGTTCTATGCGGGATTGTAGTGAGTATTATGACAATATTCGTTTTAGTCCTTCTGAATTGGAGAAAGGATGATTTCCAATACTATAGAAATCTCCTTGTAAAAATCATGAGAGGTGAATAATAGATGGTGATTATAGACAATAGTACGTGGAGAGAGAACGTGGGTAGAAAAATAAAAGAGCTAAAACAACTAGTTAGAAAGGCTATGTACACAAAAACTGCTGTTGCCATCTATAATAAATTTAATCCTAATAATCATCTGCGAATGAGAAAAAATAACAAGTTTGTATGCGGGGGGGTACTTAATTCCGTAGATATATTAATTAATGGTGTTAATAACATAATTGAAATTGGAGAAGGGTGCATACTAAGAAATTGCACTATCCGAGTTTATGGCAACAATAATAGAATCTGTATCGAGGAAAATGTACAAATTAATTCAGGACAGTTCTGGGTAGAAGATGATTATGGTAGTATTGTTATTGCAAAAAAAACAACAGTAAATGGAAAGACAGAGTTTGCCTGCATTGAAGGAAAGAATATTCTTGTGGGAGAGGATTGCATGTTCTCGAGCAATATCACACTCATAACAGGTGATTCGCACAGTATCCTAGATATGCAAGGTAAGAGAATTAATCCATCGGGTGACATAATAATAGGTGAGCATACATGGATTGGGGAGGGAGTGACGATTCTTAAGGGCGTTCATTTGGCTAATAATACAATAATTGGTTCAAAGGCTCTAATAACAAAAAGTTTTTTAGACGAGTTTACTGCTATCGCTGGTGTTCCAGCCAACGTTGTAAAGAAGGCAGTAAAGTGGGACAGGAAAAGACTGGCCCTGTAATGCTTGTTAAAATTTTTAGGTGGTATTCAAGCATAAGTAACAATAATGTATAGTATAAAGGAGATTAAACAAAAATGTCTGCATTTGATAACGCAACCCTTATGATCACTGGTGGTACTGGTTCTTTTGGATCTACCGTTCTGAAGCACTTCCTGGATTCTGACCTGAAGGAAATCCGCATCTTCTCCCGTGACGAAAAGAAGCAGGACGATATGCGCCATGAGCTTCAGGCCAAGCATCCGGAGACTGCTGGCAAGGTCAAGTTCTACATCGGTGATGTCCGCAACCCCCAGTCCATCCGTGATGCCATGCCCGGCGTTGACTACATCTTCCACGCAGCCGCACTGAAGCAGGTTCCCTCCTGCGAGTTCTTCCCCATGCAGGCTGTTCAGACCAACATCATCGGTACTGATAACGTCTTGCACGCTGCAATCGACGCAGGCGTTAAGCGTGTTGTCTGCCTGTCCACTGACAAGGCAGCTTACCCCATCAACGCCATGGGCATTTCCAAGGCCATGATGGAGCACGTCATCTACGCCAACGCCCGTGTGGCGGCCGAGCGTGGCGGCACCACCATCTGCTGCACCCGTTACGGCAATGTCATGTGCAGCCGTGGTTCCGTCATTCCACTGTTCATTGACCAGATCAAGGCAGGCAATCCCATCACCATCACCGACCCCAACATGACCCGCTTCCTGATGAACCTGGACGAGGCTGTGGATTTGGTCTTGTTCGCTTTCCAACATGCAAATCCCGGTGATTTGTTCATCCAGAAGTCTGATGCTTCCACCATCGGCGATTTGGCAAAGGCCGTCCAGCAGCTGTTCGGCGATACTGGTACGAACATCATTGGCACTCGTCACGGTGAGAAGCTGTTCGAGACCCTGATGACCCGCGAGGAGCGTCTGCGCAGCGAGGATATGGGCCACTACTTCCGTGTGGCTGCGGACAACCGTGATCTGAACTATGACAAGTTCGTGGTCAAAGGCGAAGTTCACACTATGGCGGACGAGTCCTACACCAGTCACAACACCAACCGCCTGGATGTGGAAGGCACCGTCAAGAAGATCATGACCACCGAGTATGTCCAGAACGAGCTGAAGGGCATTCCTAATGTCTAAGGAAAAGCTGCTGCTGGGTGGTGCCGGTGGCTTCGGGCGCATGGTGGCGGAGCAGGCGATGCTCCAATATGACTGTGCCTTTGTGGATGACGGACAGCCTGTGGGTGCCGAGATTTGCGGTATTCCGGTGGTTGGCGGTCTTGCTGATCTGCCGGAGCTGCGGAAGGAGTATGGCTTGCTGGTGGTGGGAATCGGCAATAATCGGTTCCGAGCACAGGTGTATGAGAAGGCAAAATCACTTGGCTATACGTTCCCCAACATCATTGCTCCCAGTGCCTACATCAGTCCATACGCCAAGTTGGGATGCGGCTGTGTGGTGCTGCAAAACGCTTGTATCCAGAATGGAGTCTCTGTCGGAAGCGGTGTTTTGCTGAATGCCGGAACGGAAATCCACTGTGATGCAGCGGTAGGGGACTATGCCCTAATTTACACCAACAGCGTTGTTCGCACCGGTGCGACTGTGGGAAACTTTACTCGCATCGGCAGTAACTGCACCATCTGCAATAATGCAACTGTGCCGGATGGCGCAGATATTCCGGACTGCACCGCAGTACATTAAAGAGGTGATAGGATGAACATTCTAGTCACAGGTGCCAAGGGCATGGTGGGAACCGCCCTGTGCAACA
>OBLG01002208.1_pt1 | contig 12515 bp, 12 predicted proteins | sample 1517451 | NCBI WGS metagenome assembly OBLG01 (sample SAMN04571694, study PRJEB22368) | human gut metagenome | biome: human gut; material: stool | host: Homo sapiens | place: Luxembourg | collected 2012-06-29
GTTAAATCTTGTTTCGCTCAGCACGCAATCGCTTGCGTCCTGTGTGAATTACTTTGTTTGGAATTGTTTACCGTGTTTTTCCAACACGAAAATAGGTTCCGTTACAAGTTTTTCGATATTGTTCAATTTTCAAGGTCCTGTGCGCCTCAGCCTTGCGGCTGACGACTTGATTATTTTACCACAGAAGCGGTTTTTTGTCAAGCTCTTTTTTCGAGGCTTTTGAACGTTCTGAACTTGGATCATTCTCAACATCTCAGTGTCAGCTGGTGTTTTTGAACGTCTATTGGTTCTTTTCAAAGGCTTCGTGCTGAGGCTTCAGAAGTCATTCTTTTGTCTCAGCGCTTGGCGCTCAAGTATAATACCACACCCCGGAGCCCTTGTCAACACTTTTTGACATCTTTTTTCCAATTCTTTTGAGATGTTTTCACGGGCTGTCATTTCTTCCCTTATTTCTCCGGGACACCCCTTTCTTGACAAGGCGGCAGCGGCGACGTATCATGGAGTCATTCTAGGATCTACATCTACCCTTATATATAAAGGAGGAGCCCTATGTCCTGTGTCAATGTTCGTGGCTGTCCCATCGGGGAGGGCCGCCCAAAGACCATCCTGCCCATTGTAGAGGGCACCGAAGCCGCCATTCTGGAAAAGGCTGCCCAGTTTTCCACATTGCCAGCCGATTGTGTGGAATGGCGTGCAGATTGGTTCCAGGACTGCCGGGACCCTGCCGCCGTAGCTCGGTGTCTGCAGAAACTGCGTGTGGCCCTGGGGAGCAAGCTGCTGCTGGTGACCTTCCGCACCCAGGCAGAGGGCGGACAGGCAGCCCTGTCCCCAGCTGAATACCGGCAGTTCCTGGAGCTGGTGCTGGACACCGATTGCGCCGACCTGCTGGACATTGAGTTCTTCACCGCCGGGGCAGACCTGCCCCTCCTGGTGGAGCAGGCCCACACTGCCGGGGTGCCGGTGGTGTGCTCCAGCCACGATTTTGCCAAGACGCCGCCCCGGGCAGAGCTGGTGGAGCGGATGGTACAGATGCAGCAGGCCGGAGCCGACCTGCCCAAGCTGGCCGTAATGCCCCAAAGCCGCATCGATGTGCTGGAGCTGCTGGCTGCCACCGCCGAAATGGCAGAGCACCACCCGGAGACCCCCGTCATCACCATGAGCATGGGGGCACTGGGTGCGGTGAGCCGTCTGGCTGGGGAGGCCTTTGGCTCTGCCATGACCTTTGCAAACCCCGGGCAGGCCAGCGCCCCGGGGCAGGTATCGCTGAACATCGTAAATGAAGTGCTTGATGCACTGCATTTGTAACCAACAAATCGGAAGTAAGTGAATGGGATACCATGATACAAGATCCCATGGAGGAATATGATAATGTCGAAAGATGAGTATTTGATAACCGATACGCCCCTCAAAGCGTTGACGGTTTTTGCAATGCCAATGATTCTTGGAAGTTTTTTTCAGCAAATATACAATATGGCCGACTCTATTATTGTCGGCCAGTTTGTTGGTTCTTCCGCACTTGCAGCTGTCGGTGCATGTGCAGCATTGACCAATGTGTTCATTTGTGTGGCACTGGGAGCCGGTGTCGGAGCCGGTGTGCTTGTGAGCCGTTATTTCGGAGCCAGGGAGTATGGCAAAATGAAAACAATCGTGTCAACCTCCTTGATTAGCTTTTTGCTTCTAAGTATAGTCCTTGGTGTTTTTGGCTTTTTCTTCGCCAACTCGATGATGCGTGGACTGCAAACCCCTGCCGACATACTGGATGATGCAGTACTGTATCTGCGGGTCTATTTTGTGGGCTTTCCGTTTCTGTTTATGTATAACATTCTTTCTACCATGTTCACCTCAATCGGCGAATCCAAAATTCCGCTAGGACTGCTGATTTTTTCGTCCATCCTGAATATTTTAATGGATCTTTGGATGGTAGCCGGGCTAGGTCTCGGTGTGTTCGGTGCGGCTATTGCAACCCTGATTGCACAGGGAATTTCCGCAGTGTTTTCGTTTTTGATTTTCTTTGCACGGATGCAGCAATATAAAAGCCCCTTTAACAGGTTTGAACGGCAGGAGCTGTATTCCATGCTTCGCATTGCGGTGCCGTCGGTTTTACAGCAATCCACAGTGTCCATCGGTATGATGATTGTGCAGGCAGTGGTAAATCCTTTCGGTACACAGGCACTCGCCGGGTATGCAGCAACGATGAGGGTGGAAAATGTTTTTTCATTGATCTTTGTATCCATCGGCAATGCGGTTTCGCCGTATGTTTCCCAGAATCTTGGTGCAAAGAAAATTGATCGCATCAAAAAAGGCTACCATGCTGCACTGGTGCTGGATCTGTGCTTTGCGGCCATTGCGTTTGTGACCATTGAAGCGCTACATACGCAGATCTCCTCCCTGTTCTTAGGAAAAGACGGAACGGCGTTTGCCTATCAGGTGTCTGGTGATTATATGAGGTGGCTTGGTTACTTTTTCATCTTCATGGGTATCAAGATGGCAACCGATGGAGTTCTTCGCGGTCTCGGAATTATGCGTCCGTTCCTCGTTGCAAACATCGTGAATCTTGCGATTCGTCTGTCCGTTGCCCTAATCTGTGCACCACGTTTCGGCATTGCCTTTGTCTGGCTTGCGGTACCAGTTGGCTGGCTTGCAAACTTTTTAATCTCCTATGTGGCTCTTAGGAGATCATGGCCGACTGATAAAATGGCATCCATTAGTTAACTTCCAGTTTGTAGGGATGACATGAAAAATGAAGTTTAAGGAACAGAGCTTTACCCTGTTTGCCTATACAAATTATAGAGCAATTCAAGGTTATCACAGGCTCGAACCACTGGATTTTAAGTGAAAAGGTGCGTTCCACCATTTCCTTGTATAATAGGGGGTGAGTATGTTTTTTGTTGGACAACCGTGCCATGTGGAGTGCGTGGTTTCGATGTCAAGGAAATCAGAGTAAATTGGGGTATGCGGCTTAACGGTGCGGTTTGTGCGTGTTGGGCATAATGTGACGAGTGATATGTTTCCGGGAACAATCGAAAATCGGCTCAAAATCGGGAGAAATGTTCATACATCGTCGGTATAACAGACGGCGAGAAATCAAGATTTAAGGAGGTATTTAATATGTTTAACTGGCTGAGATCAATAATGAACTCAGGCTCGGTGCCGGGTTATTTCTTACAAGCCGTACCAATAACCTGTGTTGTAGGAATCATATATGTGATCATTAGAGTAGCCATTATAAAAAGAAACCATCTTAAAGTTGAATGGTTGAAAGAAATAATTAGGCTGCTTTTCTCCTGTTATCTTACTGGATTAATCAGCCTTGTAGTGTTACCTGCAAACTTCTGGTTGAGCTTTTTTGACGGTATATTCTTAGGCTGGTGGGATGAGATGCTCCCGATTTTTAGCTTTGGCGAGTTCAATTTAGTACCATCATTCATAAAGGCATTATCGGGTGAGCTTACTATCGGCAGTTGGGTAAAAACAATGCTCATAGGGAACATTGCGATGTTTTTGCCAATGGGTTTCTTTCTTCCTTTTGTTACAGAAAAAATCAACAGAAAGAGTATTTTCATTGCGGCCACCACTGTTCCCTTTATTATAGAACTACTGCAGATGGTTTTTGGCAGGAGTTTTGACATCGACGATTTGATCTGTAATTTTATTGGCATAGCGGTAGGATTCTTCATTGGCTTTGCCATAAAAAACACCAAGCAGAAAAGCAAATTGAATGTGAACTGAGAATCAAGAGGTAACGTATGAAGCAAATCACGAATAAAGAATATGAAGAGTGGCAGAAATACAAACCGGAGATAGTTACTGTTCCAAAGGCAATTATATTTCGGTAAAAGGTAAAGGTAATATGAATGAAGAAGATGTAGCATATCAGCAGACTATAAGTGTTTTATATGCTGTTGCATATACTCTTACGATAAAAAATGCGGCTCATGAAAGGAGTTTACAATGATAATTTACTGTATGAGTGATATCCACGGTTGCCTTGCGGAATTTGAGGACGCACTTTCGCTTGTTCTCGATGATATAGAACAGGGCAAGGCGAAGCTCGTTCTTCTCGGCGATTATATCCACGGCGGTCCGGATAACCGTGGTGTTCTGGACAGGATAATGAGGCTCCGGGAACGTTTCGGTTCGGACAGAATTATTGCTCTGCTCGGCAACCACGATGAATGGGTAGTCAACGGATCGTCAACCATAAGCAACAATTCTGTATATGCCCGTATAGAAGAGTGGGAGGATGAGAGCGATGATGACGAGTATATCAACTGGCTTTCTTCCCTTCCGCTGTATTATGTGGAGGGAAACACGATTTTCGTTCACGCCGGTATTGATGAAGAAGCGGGTGATATGTGGGAATGGGAAACATCAGAAGATGTATTCACCTCAAAATATCCCGCTGAAACCGGCAAAATCGAGGGGCTTGATATGAAAGTAGTCGCAGGTCATGTCGGTACCGCCGAAATATCCGGCGACAAGTTCTTCCACGACATTTATTTCGACGGAGAATCTCACTATTACATAGACGGCACTGTTCTCGACAGCGGAGTTATTCCGGTACTTATGGTAGATACGGAAAACGATAAGTATTATCAGGTGACAGACTCGGGAAAACAGCTGATTGAACCTTACGAAGAATAAGGCTTAAGAAACGGGCAAATAAAGGGGCGTGGGACGGGACAATGACAGCTCAACCAGTAGTGGAGTTGTTTGAAATCAACCACCGGTTCGTGTAAAAACATGATGATACCGGCTATGCTAAAACCTGAAAGGAGGTGCCGGATATGGAGCAGATCAAAATTGGAAAATTCATAGCATCCTGCAGAAAGGAACAAGGCATGACTCAGGCAGTCCTTGCCGAGAAGCTCGGAATCAGTGACCGGGCAGTATCAAAATGGGAAACCGGAAAGTCGATGCCGGATTCCGGGATCATGCTGGAGCTGTGTGAGCTTCTGAAAATCAATGTGAATGAACTCCTGTCAGGCGAGCATATCACGATGGAAGATTATAATGCAAAATCCGAGGAAGTCATTCTTGGCTTAAAGTCTGAAAATGAAAAATACGCTAAAAGGCTCCTTCGCAGCGAAGCGTATATTGTAGTAGTCGGAGTGGTTGCAAGTCTTGCCATGATAATAGCCGGAACTATTATTGCGCTGAAAAATGGCGAGAATGATCCGCTCGCTGTCGTTTTAATCGTGTCCGGATGCGTAATCGTGGTGGCAGCGGCTTTAATAGGTCTTGGAATTGAAGTAAAAACCGGTTATTACGAGTGTGCTGAATGTGGTCATATATATAAGCCGTCATCTCTATTGAAAACGGCCTTTGCCATACATATGAATACCACACGGTACATGAAATGCCCAAAATGCGGAAAAAGATGCTGGCAGAAGAAAGTTCTGACAAAAGATGAATGAAAAAACAGGTCGCCAAGATGGTTAATCTCCGTCAAAGCGACCTGTTTTAGTTGTGTCGTTATCCCTTTATCGTGACTTCCTTCCCGTCTTTGAAGGCAAAGACCACATTATACCAGACTAAAATAATAGCAAATCCCTCCGGACCCAAAAGTCCGGAGGGATTTTCACTGTAAGGTATATATTGATTTAACTTGCTGTCTTATGCGTTGGCTGTCTGACCGCCGTTCATATCGGGAGGATTGACTCCGCCAAAGCCGCCATGATTATTACTGCCTGGACGATTACCTCCGCCAAATCCGCCGTTTCCTCCGTGCTGACCTCCGCCGAAGCCTCCGCTCATTCCGCTACCGTAGATGTAGCCGGACATTGTGATCTCCTGCGTGCTGTCGCCTACCGTAAGTGTGTATGTTCCGTCCGATGTGATGTCGGGAATGCTTATTACAACTGTCTGGAACGATACAGTGGGTGTAAACTCTGCAATTACGTTTCCGCTTGAATCGGTGAGCTTTACTGCAGTTCCTGCACTTGCGTTACCTGTGCTTGCAAGTATCGAACCTTGCGTTGACTCCGAGCCGAAGTTCATAGCCATACCGCTTGAGCCTGCCATAATTACCGTACCGCCTGTTATCACAGCGTTATTTTCATAATCAAGCGAGCCGTTACCATTGCTTGTAGGACCGTATACATAAACCGTACCGCCCGATATTTCAATATCGCCGTTTGAGTCAAGTCCGTCGCCACTTGCATTGACGTGTATTTCACCGCCTGTTATGGTGATTTTAGCTTCGCTGTCGTCTGAGAATGAGTCGGGGCCGAAGCCTCCGCCCACGCCCTGATTGTCGCCGCCTGCGGCATTGATTCCGTCGTCCGATGACGTAAGTGTTACCTTGCCGCCGCTGACCGTTACCGTCTGACCTTCAAGGCCTTCATAGCATTTTGCGATGTTTATCTCGCCGCCGCTGACAACCATGTTGTTGCCGGAGTGAATGCCGTCGTCGCCAGTGCTTATGTCAAGCGTACCGCCCGATACCGTAACGTCTGCGTTGCTGTGGATCGCATCGTCAAGCGTATCTATATCAAACGTACCGCCCGATATTGTCAGCACGCCGTCAGCCTTTATACCCTTATATGACTCGGTGCTGTCGCCTGTTGTCTTTTCGGACGAACCGCCTCCTGCCTTAAAGGCGAATGTTCCGTACTTTATGTCAACCGTACCCGATGCATCAATGCAGTCATTGCCGCTTGTGATGTTCAGCGTACCGCCGGAAATATATACATATCCCTTTTCGGTATCGTCTGTGTTTTCGCTGTGTATTCCGTCCGTGCCGGATGTAACGGTAATATTACCGCCTGCGATTCTTACGCTGTCCTTGCCCGAAAGACCCTGTGATGCGGAGGTGATGTTACATGTTCCGCCCGTTATCTTGAGGTCGTCCTTTGTTACAATGCCGTGCTTGCTTTCGCACTTTACGTTCAGAGTACCGCTGCCGTTGAAGGTTATATCCGATTTTGAGAATATCGCACCGTCAACGTTTGTTGCATCATCTGATGAAGCAAATTCGCCCGTGCTTGAAAGCGTGTTTTCTGTTCCCTTTACCGTTGTTATAAATACCTTGTCGGCATTTATAATATAAAGTGCCGCACTTCCCTCTTTAGCGATGCTTGCGTTATCAAGCACAAGCTGTACCTTATCGCTGTCGCCGGCATTTACGATTATCTGACCCGTGAATGTTCCGCTGAGCTTATATGTTCCGGCTTTGGTTATTGTGACCGAGCCGTCTGCAACTGTTACAGAACTGTCAGAACAGCTTGCCGTACTGTCACTGAGAGTTATATCTGTGCATTCCGAGTAATCGCCCGACAGATCACGGTCAGAGAACATATCGTCCGCTGTAAGCTGTTTATCGCTGTCTGAACCGCTGTCCGAAGTCTTACTGTCCGATGCCGAACTTATATCTGTGGCTGAAGAAGTGCTGTCAGCGCTGACGGTCGTACTGCTTTCAACCTGTGATGCCTGTGAATCCGGTGATGTGTTGTTATCGCACGATGTAAAGCATGAAACTATAAGCGCTGTAGCAATTGTTACAGCTAAGATTTTCTTTTTCATAAAATTACTGCCTTTCGTATCATAACGTTTTTCAGAGCTGTTCTCTGCCGTCTGTACTTTGAGAAGTTATGTTTATTTCAAGATTGCCGTTTCTGCATCTGAGCTCGTCTATCATCTGCTTTTCACAGCCTGCCTTGCCGAGCGTGATGTTATAGGTCAGCTTGTTGAGGCTGCCGAGATTCGTTGTTTTTACCTGAATCATTTTGTACTGCGTTAAGTATTTTACAAATATATCGTCAAATATTCCCGCATATTCAAGGTCCTCCGGAACGGTTATATGCAGTACCCTGTCAAGTTCGTTTTTCTTTGATTCTCCGAAGGGGGTAGCGGTAAGCACTATGTTTGCAACTCCCATTATCACCGCAAAGATAAGAGCGTACAGCGGATAGCCCATTCCGCACGCAAGTCCTACCGCCATTGCAAGAAATATCGAGCCTATTTCTTTTGCCGTACCCGGTACAGAACGGAATCTTACAAGAGAAAAGGTTCCCGCTACCGCAACGCCTGCGCCTATTGAACCGCTCACCATCATAATCACTATGCTGACTATCGCAGGAAGTGTGGCAAGAGTGATAACAAAGCTCTTTGTGTATTTGTTTTTGTACATATACATAAAAGCCATCGCTATTCCGAGTACCAGCGCCGAGCCTACGCCGATAAGAAAGCCGCCCAGTGTTATATCAGCCGTACTGCTGAAAATTCCTTGTATTACCGTATCAAACATTTACCGTTACCTCACTTTTTACTTTTTTCGTTCTTATGCCCATGCTTCGCCTGAGCATTGTCATATATGCCATTCCGTATTTTGAAAACGATGTCTGCTTTATACCGCCCTGTGCAAGAAGCTCTGCCAGCCATAAAGGCATCGAGCCTGCCGCTTTTATTTCCATCAGCGAATATCCTCTGTCAAGAATCTGCTCACCGTACGGCTCGACTTTAAGGTCAATATCTTCCGTTCTCCAACGTATGTTGCGGTCAAACGTAATTCTTAAATCCGAATCGTCCGCTCCGAAATATGCCGTTCTGTCGTAGCAAAGATAGACAGCAGGGAAAATGTCCCCGTAAAAGTCAAGAAATAGTTGATCTCCTTTGCTATCTGGCTGTTTTTGGGAAGTCTTTCGCCGTTTTCGAGAATCTCCTGCGCATCATCGCAGTTGAGCGATATACGGCGCTTGTAGACGATGCCCTTGTATTTTTTCTTCAGCTCAAGGAAAACCTTTTCATCCTTTGACGCAGTACCGTAGCTGCGAAGCCTTAGCTTCTCCTTATAAACGGGCTTTTCAAGCGATCTTCTTATAAGCCTGAAGTCAGGGGTATCATAGTAGATGTTGCATATCGTGCTTTCGCCGTGTTCGTCGGGAATCATATACCGTGCGAATTCGCTTTCGATAAACTCCCTTTGCTCAGCGCTCACAAGATATTTAAGCTCGTGACGTTTAAAAATGCTTTTATCCATTTATCTCATTCCTTTCGGTTTCTTTTGGGTGTTGTTCTTTGTCTGTGCTGTAATGATAACTCTTTTGCCTTAAAGAAACCTTAGAGAGTTTTACAAAAACTTTACAAAACGGTGAAAGTATTGTGAAATCGTCATTTTAATGCGAAATTACGGTTGTGATATTATTGCGTATGTTTCAAGGCTCTTGATTTTTCGCTTGAATTATGAGATAATATAAAATAGGAAAGTTTATCCGAACCGCCGCAGACGGTTCGGAACGGGAAATAAAACGACAGATAAAGAAAAGAGAAATATGGCACAGTTTTTAAATTTCAAGGGAGATTATAATGGACTCAGCGAAAAGAAAGCCTCTGATAATCTCAATATGTACGGAAATAATATTTTTACAGAAACCGAAGACAAGAGTTTCAAAGCGTATCACTACCTGCTTGACCCCACGGCAGTTCTGCTGTTGATCTCAGGCTTACTTCAGATATTTACATTGTCGCAGTATGTCACAGGCATAATGTGCATAATAATGGCAATAGCACAGACGGTTACGCTTTGTGTGATATGCCAGAAAAATAACGAAAATATCCGTAACCGTACCCTGTCCGCAAAGATGAAATACAGAGTGGTGCGTGACGGGATATTACAGCTTATTCCGGCGGCGGGACTTGTTCCGGATGATATAATAATTGTTCAGGGAGGAGAAATAGTTCCTGCGGACGCACATATACTTGAGTATGTCGGACTTACAGTTGACGAGAGCAGATTTACAGGTGACAATACCCCTGTGCAAAAGCATGACGGTGCGGACCCGAAGGCGACCGGACTTAAGAAAAGCTGTATATATGCAGGTACAAGAGTGCTTAACGGCTCTGCTGTAGCGAGAGTAGTGGCAACGGGTGAAGATACATACAGAGCAAGACAAGGTGAAAAGCACGGAAAAGCGGCAGATCCGAATTTCTCACGCTATGAGAAAACCTGCGTCAAGCTGAGGCTTCCGCTTGCGGTAGCGGCAATACTGCTTTGTGTTATCGGCACTCTGTCACAGATTTTAACAGGAAGAACAGACAATGTAACAGGTGTTATCGTAAGTGCTTGCGGTTGGCTTATATGTATGTTTATGCCGTTTGTAGAGCTGTATATAAGAATGTACAATATGAATTTTGTACGCCGTGCCGAGCTAAAGGGGGCTGTCATAAAAAATCTTACCGTTCCCGAAAAGCTCAACAGCCTGTCCGTGCTTGTCATTGATAAATCCGCTGTTGTAGCGCCTAATACACTTGAGGTCGCAGGAGTATACAGCAAGGATACAGACCTTATGACAACGGTAACGGTGCTTGCGTGCGATAAGGATGAACCGACACTTGCAGAGCAGGCATTCCTGCTTAATGCGGCTCTGGGCGGAACCGATGTGGCAACGGTAAAAAGAAACGAACTTACAGCACAGTTTCCTTATAACGATGCCGACAGAATAGGCGGAAATATCTATAATATGGGCGGAACTCATCTTGTGTGCGTAAAGGGCGCTGTAGAAAAGGTGACAGGCCTTTGCAATATGAGCCCTGAAGAAATGTTCAGAATAACCGCTCGTGCGGCGGCTCTTGCAAAACGTGGACTTGAAGTGTGGACGGTTGCGTATTATATAATACCTGAGGGCGAAGAAATACCCAAGAGCCTTTACGCAGTGCAATATAATTATATGGGGCTTGTGTCTTTTATGAATGCGACAAGAGATATGATACCTCTTGCATTGCAGGGCTGCAAAAGAGCGGGAGTAAGGCTTGTGCTGACTTCCTCTGACAGCCCCGAAACAGCAAGCTCAATGGGCAAAAAAATAGGACTTTCCGACGCAGGAATGATTTCCGGAGATGAAATAGCAGAAAGCACTGTAACGGGAGAAACGCTTGATTATAAGAAGGCTGAGATATTCTGCCGTGTAAATGCGGCTCAGCGTGTGGATATTATAGAAAAGCTGAAGGAAGCTGGCGAAACAGTAGCTACTGTGGGTTACAGCGACAGCGATTACGACCTTGTTGCCCATGCGGATCTCGGCATAACATCGCTCGAAAATACGACAGGAAGCGTTTATGAGGCGAGCGGGCTTATCGTCCGTGACGATAATTTCTCATCGGTCGTTGAAATGATAAAAGAGGCAAGACAGCTTCACAGAAACATCAAACGCTGTATATTTATTCTCCTGTCAACGCTTATAGCGTTTGCCTGCACTTCTCTTGCCGATATGATAACGGGATACGGTATAATTACCCCTATGCTTGCGGCTGTTCTTACAGCGGCAGTGATACCTCTTTGCTGTACCGGCTTCAGAAACGTAAAATCGGATATTAAGGGTAATATGACCCCGTCGGGCTTCATTTCGCAGGGAAAGCCGGATAAGAAATTCTTTATAAGAAGTGCTGTTTGCGGACTTATCTGCGGTGCAATATCCGCTCTGTTCCTCACTCTTGCAGGAGGGGTTATGTCAGCACAGCAGGTTTCATCGGTAATGCTTACACTTCTCACGGTTATGACAGGCGCAATGTGTCTTGTTGTCACAGACAAACGTACAGGAGCATTCAAAAACGGAGCAATACCGAAATATATGACGGTTACAGTAGCGGTTACATCGGCAGCATCGGTACTGTTGCCGTATATTCCGTTTATAAACTCGCTGTTTGGCTTTGCGGTGCCGAATCCGCTTGCAAGCATAGTAGCAGTGCTTGCAGGAGTCGCTCTTCCCGCAGGGCTTCAGATAAAGAAATACCTCAACAAATAAGAACATAAGTAAGGAGTAAATATGATCTCACATTTACTGAATATCGTTTACGGTATCGTATTCGGCGTGGCAAATATTATACCGGGTGTAAGCGGCGGAACTATGATGGTGGTTTTCGGCGTGTATGACAAGGTGGTAGACGTGCTGACGTTGAAATTGTCGGCTATCAAAAAGAACATCAGATTCATCGTCTTTTTCGGAATCGGCGCCGTTATCGGTATACTCGGCTTTTCGTTTGTGATAACGTGGCTGTTTGATAACTTCCCTGTGGCAACGAATATGTTCTTTATGGGACTTATCATCGGCAGTATCCCGCTTATTTACAGGAATATGACCGTCGGCGGCAGAAAAATCACGCCGAAATGCCTTTTTGCATTTATTCCCGCACTTGCGCTGGTGGTAGGAATGACTTATATAAATAAGCTTCCCCAGAACGAGAGCTTCACTGTCAATGCTGTTCATAACGCTACCGACTGCACGGTGACTATCGCAAACAACGGCTCTTATGATATTAAATCAAACTGGCAGTTAAAGGTCAACGGCAAGGTAGAAGGAGAACTTACCGGCTGTGTTGTAAAGAAATCCTCAGCCGATACTACCGTCCTCACAGGAACGGAAAACAGCGCTATCGCAAAGGGTGAGAGCATTACGCTTACTCTCCCTGAAAGCACTGATATTGATTCAATACAGACCGACAGCTTCACCTATACCTATAAGATGAATCCTGTGCTGTTCATAACGCTTCTGCTCGGAGTTACCGTGGCGGCTGTAGCT